>Ga0302188_10003528_pt1 | contig 10818 bp, 14 predicted proteins | sample II_Bog_E2_1_FD_198783 | JGI IMG/M metagenome (GOLD analysis project Ga0302188, IMG submission 198783) | Peat permafrost microbial communities from Stordalen Mire near Abisko, Sweden - II_Bog_E2_1 | ecosystem: Environmental > Terrestrial > Soil > Wetlands > Peat | place: Sweden: Abisko... | reverse complement strand
TCTTCCTCGATTTGTTTCATGGCTCCGCCGGACGCTTCCACCGCCAGCCCGCCAGGAATCAGAAAATTACGGGCATAGCCTTCTTTCACATCCAATATCTGTCCTTTTTTACCGATCTTGGCCACGTCTTGTTTCAGAAGTACTTTCATGCAGTCAACTCCATAGGAGGTTTTTTTAACTTTCTAAAATCCAGCCAAATGTCCATGACCCCCAAAATGAAAAAAACATTGCCAAACATCAACTCAATTAATTCAAAATTAAGAGCCAAAGAAAACAACAATAGATAACTCAAAAAGCGCGCGATCATTGGAAAACGCCATTTTTTAAAATAAAAAGAAATAATCGGCACCCCTGCGAATGAATAAATGACAACAAATAGGACTAGGATGTTATTTCCGACAATTTCCATCCAAGTATTTTCAGGAGCGGATAATTTAATGACTCCGCCCAAGATCAAACCAAAAATCATGGGTTCGGGCACCACCCATTCCGAAAGAGACGTTGGCTGCGCAATTCGAGAAGTAATACGTGATCCGGTGGACGAAACCAGATAATAAGCTAAAAATCCCAGGAAAAAAGCGCCGGAAATAATCCAAGCCGGAAAACAATAAAGTAAATATTTTTTGAGATTGACCTGAAGTTGATCTATTTCTTCTTGTGGTACTTTTTCATCAGCCAAAGATTTGATTTTAGCCTGCATATTTTGGTTAAAAACTTCTTCAATGCTTTTCAAGCTATTCGGATTGGATCCAATTTGATCAGCCGCGAAAGAACCGCCCACATAAACCATAATCATCATGGCTCCCATGAGTATCGCGGTTCGGGGTTTAAAACCTCTGACCAAGGCCCAGTAAACAGCTAAACTGGCCAAACCCAAAAAAATAATGGATGTGACCAGCGTAGCTACGACACTCAGGATGTCCAAGGGAGCACCCTTAATTAGTTTTGAGCGAAAGGCAGCAAAGCGATATTGCGGGCGCGTTTAATGGCCGTCGTCAATTCGCGTTGATGGCTGGCGCAGGTTCCGGTCATGCGGCTCGGAACGATCTTGCCCCGGTCGCTCACAAAGGAACGCAAACGGTTATGGTCTTTATAGTCGATCGCCACAACTTTATCGGCGCAAAAACGGCAGGACTTCCGGCGCGGACGGCGAAAACGGCCTCCGCCGCCTTCACCGCGGGGACGATCCCCGGGGCCTTTGGATCCGCCTTCTCTTCTGGGTGCTGAATGTTCTCTTTCCATTTTAAAATCTCCTTAATTAGTTCAGTAAAAGTGATTATCTATAGTTAGTTAATTAAAAAGGAATGTCTTCTTCGCTGCCGGCAGACGAGGCTTGTGGAGCGCTTTCTTCTTCCATGTTGTCTTGGATGGCTTCGCCGCCACCCGCGCCGCCTTTACCGCGATTGAGGAACTGAATGCGTTCGGCCACCACTTCCATGATGGTCCGCTTCTGTTTGTCATCCGTTTCCCAGCTGCGGCTTTGAAGCCGTCCTTCCACAAAAAGAGGATCGCCTTTTTTCAAGTATTCGCCCGCGGCCTCAGCCTGTTTACGCCAGACCACTACGGTGACGAAACAAACATCTTCTTTTTTTTCGCCCGATTGGGACTGATAAGCGCGGTTAATCGCCATACGCAGGTTGGCAACCGGAGCTCCGCCCGCCGTATAACGCAATTCAGGGTCCTTCGTCAGGTTTCCCATGAGGAACACTTTATTAAAATTAGGCATCTCTTCCCCTCCCTGATTTAAAAACTAAGCCTGGGTTGTGGTTGTTGTGGCGGCAGTTGAAGTCGTCGGAACTGCCTCAGTCGTTGCCGGAGCCGCGACAGGCGCTGGCGACGGATTAACCGGGGCGCCGGAAGTCCGGTTCATCGGACGAACAGAGCCGGGGCGGGACGTTGTCCCCTCCGTGCTGGTTTTCACGCGGACCGGTTTAACCTTAGCCTTCAAATGGCTGATGGTATCTTTCACGACGGAAAACTTAATAACCGATTCCATCAAACGCAGGTTACGGGTAACTTCCGCGATGGTGGTGGTATCAATGGCAAGATGATAAAAAACGAAGAGGCCGTCACGGTGCTTTTCCACCAGATACGCCAGGCGGCGTTTGCCCCAATCGTCTTTCTTAAGAACTGTTCCCTTGGAATCGGCCACAATCTGTTCGACCTTCGCGGAAACCGCGGCGGCCTCTTCAGTAGTGGCGTTAGGGTTCAGAATGTAAATCACGTCATACTTCAAATGCTGACTCATAACTACCTCCCTTTGGATTCCTCACTTTAAAAGTGAGGTTAGTTCCCTTTCACAATGGATCGGGAACAGGGTCCCAGCCAAAACCTGAGCGGATTAGAGCCGGAACTGCCCTGAAAAAAAGACTTTCAGGGGAGGTGAAGTATAGACTTGGCGGAAGTCCTTAGCAATACGAAAAAGGCCTGATTTTATTGTTTTTTAAAGTATCTTTAGGGTTCGATTCGGCTTATCTGCTAATTTTCACGTTTATCTTTAATGGAGGAACCGTTACTTCTTGAGAATCAAGTCCTAATGTTTTCCATGTCTTTCCAGAAAATCTTCAAAACTTATTTCCTCAATCTTCTTTTCTATATCTCTGACCACTTTAAACCGGCGCCAGGGCAGGATCGCATGGCGCGGGTCATGGATAACCACCGTGCCGCCGATGAAATCATGAATAGCCCTCTTGCGCTTATTCATAAACATCACAATATATTCACTATAAACGTAGAGTTTTGAAGCCATTGTCATATATCCGATATTATTCGGCATGAGCGCTTTAATCATGGCGTCGCGTTGGTCAGCCATGGCCTTCGCGAAATCCGCGGCCGGCACATGCAGCGAAGCCTGAATTTCAAAATAAACAACGACCATCACAATGGCCGTCTCAACTGAATTTCTCAGAATGGCGTGGACCCAGCCTACCGGCGATCCATCCAACTGCACCACCTGAATACGGGCGATCATTTTTCCCGGCGTCTGTCCCCAGAGAGCCACAAAAAGAATGTGATATAACCGGAAGAAGATGAAACCCAAAAGAGTGATGGCCAAATAGCCGTCTAAAGAATTGGAACGAAGAATGATAAATAATTTAGCGGCCGCTAGTGTAATGGCGCCATCCACCAGACCCGCGATGATACGGGGTAAAAATCCGGCATAAATCAAAAACTTGCAGTGGGGACACTTTTTTCCTTTCGCTAAAGTACCGCACTTGGGGCAATGCCACTCGCCCTCTTTTGAAAATCGAACTGGTTTCATCTCTTCATTTTTTCTTTGTACTCTTTATACACCGGCATTAAATAAAACTCCCAGTTCGAGAAAACAACCCAAAATATCAGGTACCAGGATAAATTTTCACCATCAACCGACTGGTAGCGGTTTTGAGCCGCGATCACACAAAAAATGAAACCCCAAAAAATACAATAGACAAAAACCGCTAAACTTCTTTTATAAGATTTCTCATTGCGGATTTTTTCTCGCAAATGAAATTTGGAAAACAATAAATAGGTTATCAAAGCGATACCGATACCTTCGGCATTCACCAGCAATGTTTCTTTTAACATTTTTAAATTCCCTCTAGACTAATAAAAAATCCCCTGCGGAGACGAAATTACTTTTTACCGCGTTCCAATTTTAAGGTTTCAGGAGCCGCGTTGGCGACTTCGGCGGGGCCCCAAAACTGAATGGGGCCCGGGCTTTGGTAATCATCCTCAATTGCCCATTTTTCACGCTGTGCGGCGAAAGTTTTAAAGGGTTTGCCTTTTAATTCCACCAAGGCTTTCAAGATGACCGGTTTGTCTTTGCCGTGACGGCGTTCCAAATTCATCATCATCGTCAAAGGTACTCCGCCCGCTTTCCAATGATCAGCCGGTTTTAAAAGATCACGAACGCTGGACAAATATCCGGTTAAACCAGCAGCCACCAGATAAGCCGCGTTAAAGCCCAGAGAATAACAATAATCCGAGTCAAAGTTGGAGGGGGCGGCACAGCGGCCCTCATAACCAAAATAATGGCCTTGGCCCGAAAACTTGCCGTGGTACATCGACTGGTGTTTCCATTGTTTTAGTTTGAGTTCAACCGCCTCAATCAAAAGCTTTTCGGTCTCGATTTTGGCGACCTGCACGTTGCCGTGAGGGTCCCGATCCGCCAGAAGCTGTATTTGAATCGAGGGAGGCAGCGACCCAAAAGCCTTTTGGGATTCGACGCTTAAATGCTGGTGAACAAACGAGATTTTATGATGAGCCGATTCCAGCTTTTCAAACTCCTGATGATGGGCCAGTAAATCGTTCAACTCAGCGATAAGTTTTTTGATCTCAGGAATGAATTCTAAAAGGCCTTCCGGAATAACCACCACTCCGTAGTTTTTCTTCTTTGCGGCTCTTTCGGCCACTACCTTCGCCACCTGTTCGGTAATTTGGTCCAGAGTCCACTGGTTGGCCGCCACTTCCTCGGAAATCAGCGTGACATTGGGATGGGTTTGCAAAGCCACTTCCAAAGCGATATGGCTGGCGGACCGGCCCATCACCTTAATAAAGTGCCAGTATTTTTTGGCCGAAAGACAGTCCCGGCCCACATTCCCCGTCAACTCTGAGTAAACCTTGGTAGCTGTATCAAAACCAAAACTGATTTCTATTTGGTCGTTCTTTAAATCACCGTCGATCGTTTTAGGGCAGCCGATAACCCGAATGGGAATGTCATGGGCTTTGAAATATTCCGCCAGCACCGCCGCGTTCGTATTGGAATCGTCCCCGCCAACCACTACCAAAGCCGTAATTCCCGCTGAAGTCAAATTTTTAGCCACCGCGTGAAATTGATCCGAGCTTTCCAGCTTGGTGCGGCCCGAACCGATAATGTCAAAGCCGCCGGTGTTGCGGTACTCTTTCAATAACTTATCGGTGATTTCAATATACTTGTTTTCCAGCAGTCCCGAAGGTCCGCCCAAATAACCCCTTAACGTGTTTTTGGAATTTAATTTTTTCAATCCGTCAAAAAGACCGGCCACCACGTTATGCCCGCCGGGCGCTTGACCGCCGGATAACACCATAGCCACTTTGATAGCGCCTTTAAAAGTAGCGGGGCTTTTACCGGACTGAAAGGAAACTTCCGGCTGGCCGTAGGTTTTCGAGAACAACTGATGAATTTCCTTTTGATCCGCGATGGAATGGGTCGCCTTCCCCAGTTTCATTCCCACCTTCGAAGCGTTACCCCTCAAAACTTTGGGGAGCCTGGGTTCATAAGAAATACGGGCGAATTGCAGGGCGGAAACATTGGGTTTCATCAATTCCTCCAAAATAATTAGGTAAGCGGGCCGTATTATAAGGCCCGTTTTTGGACAACTACAAGAATTTCGAAATTTGTTTCAGGGAATGAATACCAGCTGTGGCCCCCAAGGCTTCGACCGCACAAGCTCCCGCCGCGTTACCCAATTGCAGAGACTTTTTGATATCCGAACCCAGGGATAGTCCCTTGATAAAACCCGCGCAGAAGCAGTCGCCCGCGCCGGTGGTGTCGACGACTTTGGCCCGATAAGCGGGAACCTTTATTTCCAAACCTTCGCGATTTAAAAAGTAAGAACCCTTTTCGCCCAGCTTAATGATGACCACTCCCGTACCCAGTTTCAGAAAAGCCCTCGCCGCTCGCGCCGGATTCGTGTAACCCAACAACATTTTGACTTCCCTCTCGCTGGGCATGAAATAGTCTAAATAAGGCAAACAGGGCTTCAAGGCCTTCATCCACCGCCCTTTCAAATCCCAGGCCGTGTCTAAAGAAGTCTTAAGTCCCTTCTTCTGTGCTTTTTTAAGAATATCCGCCATCGGTTTGCCATCCAGCGCCGAAAAAAGAAAATAGCCGCCCACATGCAGATGTTGAAATTGGGATAATCGGGAAAGCTTCAACTCGGTCTCATATATACAGTCATTCGCGGCTACCGAATGCAGAAATGATCTTTGCGCCTTGCGGTTGACCAAAACCACCGTTGCGGAGGTATCGACTTTTTTATCGAGAACCATGCCGGATGTTTCCACACCCGCTTGCTTTAAATCTTTCAAAGCGAAATCACCAAAAGAATCCCGCCCCAGCTTGCCCCAAAGCGAAGTGGAAACGCCTAAACGGCTCAAGGCCACCGCCGTATTGGAGGCGCAGCCGCCCATGGCCATCTCAATATGATCGACAGACGACAACCCACCCACAGGGGGCAATTGGTTAACCGGCTTAACCAAAATATCGACCAGAACGTTGCCCAGGCAGACAACTTTAAAAGGTTTGGGCGCCAAAATCAGAATCCCAATTTGGGAACGATCGCGTTTTGGATGGCATTTTGGCCCGGCACTACATTCTGTGGAACTTGCTGCAAAGCCCGGTTTTTCATGTCGTCGATCATTTCTTGTTTTTTCTTCTCCAAAAGACCGGCCACATCACTGAACTGTTCAAAACTTTGAACCTGTCCCTGCGTCAAAGCGCTGACCGAAGGAACACCCGCATTTTGCACCGCCATGCCGTAACCTTTTTGTATCAACTCTTCCTTTCCGCCTGAACGGGTAAAAATGGTCCCCTCGTAGGTTTGGGCCGAGATATCATTTTGAGTCTTGTCGTAATCCACCCCAAAGATGGTTCCCCTCACTCCGCACACAACCCCTCCGGCTTCCACCTCAAAAGCCGAGGAAGCCGTTGTTAACTTAGCCACCTTGGCCTTGAATTCCCCGACCGCCAATAAAAACCGGGCCTTAAAGTTCCGGGGCGTGATATCCAGTTGGCTGACCTTCAAATTACTACCCGGACCTATTTCGACAACCCCGCCGTTTTGAAATTCCAAATAGGCTTTGCCGTTGGTTCCGGTGCGGACCCAGTCATTTTCAGCCAAGGCCTCCGGCGGATTGGGGATGTGCTGTTTCCCCAGATGAACGACATAAACCTCATTTTTTACCTGGGCGACAAAAAATTGGGTCGGTTGATTTGAACCCGAAGCGTCATCTGCCCGGCTCACCGCCGCGAGGGAAAAAACGCATAAGATGACCAGAAAGATGTACTCAAAACAGCGGAATATTTTTTTCATCAATCGACTCCAAATAAATCAAATTTTTCAAAAACCTGTCTCTATATAGAACTAGCTTTGCGGAGGATTCTCAAGTTAAATTATCCGGCAAATATTTCCAATCCATTCCTGGAGACTCCCATGCTTCACTTTTACCATTACGCCAAATGTTCTACCTGCCGCAACGCTCAAAAATGGCTGGAAGGCCATAAAAACCAGTTGGACGCGGTGGACATTACCACTCAGCCTCCCAGCAAAGACCAGTTAAAGAAAATTCTAAAAACCAGCGGCAAGACTATTACTGACCTTTTAAACAAAAGCGGCGAACAATACCGTGCTCTTAATATGAAAGAGAAGGTCAAAACTCTCAACGAAGACCAAATATTGGATTTACTGGCTAAAAATGGCCGCCTGATTAAAAGACCTTTGGTTTTCAACGCGACTAAAGCCACCATTGGCTTTAAAGAAGACGATTTCAAAAAGAACTGGTCTTGAAACCTTGGAACCACAGAGTTCACGGAGTACACAGAGTTTTATAAATGAGTCAAAAAGTATTTAAAATCAAAAGATTCACTCTGTGAACTCTGTGTACTCCGTGGTAAAAGTGTTTTGTTTTGGGTTTTAAGTTCTCCTTGCTTATTTTTCCCATATTTTGTATTAGTAGTGCCTTGTTTTAGGGCCTTTTGGCCCACTTTGTAAATCCTATGAGATAAGGACCGAAAATGAATTTAGCCGATATCGAAAAATACCTGGGTAACGACGCCAAGGATCTCCTGAACTATAAAGCCAAGGGCATCTCCAAAGACATGCTGCATTTGCCGAGCGGCGACTCCGTCGACCGTATCTTTTCCAAATCCGACCGCAACAACCGCGTGTTGGGTAATCTTCAATGGCTGCATTCCACCGGCCGCCTGGCTAACACCGGCTATGTTTCAATTCTTCCGGTTGACCAGGGCATTGAGCATTCGGCTGGCGCTTCTTTCGCCAAGAATCCTATCTATTTTGACGCTGAAAACATTGTGAAGCTCGCCATTGAAGGCGGCTGTAACTCCGTCGCTTCGACCCTCGGCGTTTTGGGCATCGTCTCCCGCCAATACGCTCACAAAATTCCTTTCATCGTGAAGCTCAACCATAATGAATTGATGACCTACCCGAACAAAGCTGCCGAATTTTATTTCGGTTCAGTCAAACAGGCTTATGAGATGGGCGCGGCGGGAATCGGCGCTACGATTTATTTCGGAAACGACTCCTCGCAGGTTGAAATCGAGCAGACTACCAAGGCTTTCCAACAAGCCCACGAATACGGAATGTTCACCGTGCTCTGGTGCTACCTGCGCAACAAGGCCTTCAAGACCAAGGACAAGGACTTCCACCTCGCGGCGGATTTGACCGGTCAAGCCAACCACTTGGGCGTCACCATTGAAGCCGACATCATCAAGCAAAAGCTTCCGGAAAATAACGGCGGATTCCAGTTCTTGAACCAAGAATCCAACTACGGCAAGTTTGACAAGCGCATGTACGACACTTTGATTCCCGATCACCCCATCGAGTACACCCGTTACCAGGTGGCCAACTGCTACATGGGCCGCGCGGGCTTGATCAACTCAGGCGGCGCCTCAGGCGAAAACGACTTCGCCGAAGCGGTGAAGACAGCGGTCATCAACAAACGCGCCGGCGGTATGGGTCTTATTTCAGGCCGTAAGGCGTTCCAACGCCCCATGGCGGAAGGCGCCAAACTGCTTCAAACCATTCAGGATGTTTATTTGGCGAAAGATGTGACTATCGCTTAAATAATCAGTTTTTAGCAAAAGCCCCTGAATCTGAAAAGATCAGGGGCTTTTTTATTTCAGCGCGAAGTTGTCGAATTTAAAGCAAAAGATTTCAACAAAATTTACCGAGCTTTTTAAAAAAGCCGCTCAATATCATTTCGGGATAGTGATACAATTAACTGTAAATCAACACTATCGTTCTTTAAAACCCAACCCCTGAAAGGGTAAAAGCCACTGTCTTGAAAAAGTTTATCTCTCCCTTATCTAAAATCGTTTTCTGCTTTTTTCTCGTCTGGCAGATCACCGCTTTAACCCATCAGCTTTATGCTCAAGCCTGCGTTCCTGTCACCGCCACCCTTTCGGGTTCCGCGGACGACGAGCTCTGGGTTTATATCAACGGCAACTTAATCACCTCTTCCCCTATTTCTTTTGTCACCGCGCCGGGAGCGGCGGCGCCGAGCATTTCTATTCCCATAGGCGATATCAATACATCAGGCCCCAATATCATCGCGGCGGAAAATAAAAACCTCAGCCCCAGCGAAGTCTTGGCCGCCTGGGTCATTGATGTCACCTGTTCCGACGGCGATCACGCTTATTTTTCCAATACCGACGCGGGCTACAAAATGTACAGCGACTCCAGCGGCACCACGCCTCCTCTGGCTGACAGTTCGAGTAACCAATGGTATTCGCCCAATTACGCTCCCGCGTCTGTTACCAGTTATTTTACCGGCACTCCCTGCAACACTGTTCCCGCCAGCGACGACCAGTGGCTCACGCCCATGTTCAATCCCGCCACAGGCGCCGTTCAACCTTTCACTTCGGTCAATTGCACGGGGTCCTCGGCCACCGGCAGTCAAACCCTTTACTATCGCGGAAGCTTTACCTTGAACATGGTGCCTTATGTTCCTCCCACTTTCTCCATCCAGAAACAAGCGGGGTTCACCACATGGCCTTCTTCCTATAGTTCCGGTTCCGAACCCTATACCCTTATCGTTTGTAATAGCGGCGCCCCGGTCAACACGCCCGTTACCATCTGGGACACCATCGTCAATAACGGCCACGGCGGTTACGACGGCGCCTACCCTTCATATGACGGCATCACCCAGTTTTATAACGTGAACAACTCGGCCCCTACGGTTTATTTTTCCTTCCCCGAAGGTTTTGGCGGCAAAGGCGCCTGCGTTACCATCCAGGCTCCCTACGCCAATGTCGATACGATTGACGGCAACCCCTGTTCGATTGTGAACAACGCAGGCGTCAGCTGGAACGGAGCCGAACAGGCCTCAGCCAGTGTCACAACTTTGGTCGCGGGCGGATGTGCTCCCACTGCCACTCCAACCTACACATTCACCAATACCGTCACTAATACCCGTACCAACACACCCACTAACACTGCCACCAAAACTCCCACCAATACGCCGACCAATACTCCTACTGCAACGATTACCAACACACCCACCATGACACCGACCAAAACACCCACTAACACTCCAACTAATACCCCTACCAGCACGCCGACCAATACTGCCACCAATACTTCTACGCCCGTACCCACGAATACTCCTACCAATACCCCCACGCTCACACCCACGAAAACCGCAACCAATACCCCGACTAATACGGCGACCAACACCCCCACCAATACAGCGACAAACACTAGTTCCCCAACACCAACCAAAACACCCACCAACAGTCCAACCAATACGGTAACGAACACCATTACCAATACACCCTTACTCACCTATACCCAAACACCTACAAGTACGGTTACCAATACGCCTACCACCACTCCCACCAATACAGCCACCAACACCGTCACCTCAACCCCTACTTTTACCCCGACCAATACTCTGGTGAATACAAATACTCCCACACCCACCAACACAACAACCAATAGCCCAACCAATACAGCCACTAACACCATTACAGATACACCCTTGTACACCTATACCTACACGCCAACCAGCACCGTTACCAATACACCGACCAACACTTCAATTAACACCAACACTTCA
>Ga0302188_10003515_pt1 | contig 10855 bp, 9 predicted proteins | sample II_Bog_E2_1_FD_198783 | JGI IMG/M metagenome (GOLD analysis project Ga0302188, IMG submission 198783) | Peat permafrost microbial communities from Stordalen Mire near Abisko, Sweden - II_Bog_E2_1 | ecosystem: Environmental > Terrestrial > Soil > Wetlands > Peat | place: Sweden: Abisko, Stordalen... | reverse complement strand
GGCCACCGCCGAAGGCTCCAATCCAGAGCTGGCCGATATGACGAGGCGGGTGTGGATCAGCGTCGCGCTCGCCATGCCCATGCTCGCGCTGATGGTCTCGGCATTTCTACCTTCCATGCCCATGCAGCACATGTTCTCGGCAAGAGCCTGGGCTCGGATAGAGTTCGCACTGGCAACCCCGGTGGTCCTGTGGTGCGCCTTGCCCTTCTTTGTTAGGGGCTGGCAATCCATCATGCACCGCAGCCTCAACATGTTCACTCTCATCTCCCTCGGCACCGGCTCGGCTTATCTTTATAGCGTCTTCGCCACGATCATTCCGCAAATATTTCCTGCGTCGTTTCGCGGAGTTGGGGGGCAGATCGATGTGTACTTCGAGCCAGCAGCTGTCATCGTCGCTCTGGTTCTTCTAGGCCAGGTGTTGGAGTTGCGCGCTCGCAGCCAAACCAGCGGTGCGATTCGCGCGCTGCTTGGCCTGGCTCCGAAGACCGCGAAGCGGCTGGATGACCAGGGTGGCGAGGCCGACGTGCCACTTGATCAAGTCCAGGTTGGCGACAGGCTCCGCGTGCGCCCCGGCGAAAAGATTCCAGTCGATGGGATCGTGCTCGAAGGCCACAGCTCCGTCGATGAATCGATGATCAGCGGTGAACCCATCCCCGTTGAAAAGGACAAGGACGCGAAAGTGACCGCTGGAACGGTGAACGGAACCGGCGGATTCATTATGCGTGCGGAACGTATTGGTGCCGACACTCTCTTAGCGCAAATCGTCAAGATGGTCAGCGAGGCGCAACGCTCGCGAGCGCCGATCCAGAGGCTGGCGGATCGAGTGTCATCGTACTTTGTTCCAGCCGTAATCGTTGCGGCCATTGTCACCTTTGCCGTGTGGTTCTTCGTCGGCCCTCAGCCCCGCTTCGCTCATGCTCTTGTAAATGCCGTTGCCGTCCTGATAGTGGCCTGCCCGTGTGCTCTCGGACTCGCCACACCCATGGCGATTATGGTGGGCACCGGCCGCGGGGCTCGCGCCGGCATTCTCATACGCAACGCGGAGGCGCTTGAGACATTTGGCAAGGTTGACACGCTCATCATCGACAAGACGGGAACCCTTACCGAAGGCAAACCGACGCTGAGTTCCGTTATTCCCCAGCCGGGCATCGACGAATCCGGCCTCCTGCAACTGATCGCCAGCCTTGAGCGTTCCAGCGAACATCCTTTGGCGGCAGCCATTGTGAAAGGCGCGGCAGCAAAGAATCTCTCTCTGGCCGATGTGGTTGGATTCAACTCCGTAACTGGAAAGGGCGTGAAGGGAGCCGTCTCAGGCAAGCAGGTCGCAGTCGGGAATGCAGAACTGTTCCGCGACCTCTCCGTCGATCCTGCCCCGCTGCTCGATCGGGCTGAAGCACTGCGCAAAGAGGGCCAGACGGTGATGCTGGTCGCCGTAGATGGAAAGGCGGCGGGCATCGTTGGCGTCGCCGATCCGATTAAAGAATCGACGCCCGATGCGATCCGCGAGTTGCGGGGGGCAGGTCTTAAGATCATCATGGTCACGGGAGACAACGCTACGACGGCCAAGGCAGTCGCCGATAAGCTCGGCATCGAGTTTTATGCCGATGTACTGCCCCAAAAGAAAGCAGAGGTAGTCAAAGAGTGCCAACAAAAGGGCTCCGTAGTCGCGATGGCCGGAGATGGAGTGAATGATGCACCCGCACTCGCTCAGGCTGACATAGGCATTGCAATGGGGACCGGCACCGACGTGGCGATGGAGGCTGGCGGCATCACGCTGTTGAAAGGCGATCTGCGCGGCATTCTCCGCGCCCGTCATCTCAGCAAGTCAACCATGCGCAATATACGCGAGAACCTGTTCTTCGCTTTCGTCTATAACGCCGTCGGGGTACCGCTCGCTGCGGGTGTGCTGTTTCCTGGCTTTGGACTGCTTCTGAACCCGATGTTTGCCGCGGCTGCCATGAGCTTCAGTTCTGTCTCCGTGATCGCCAACGCGCTGAGGCTGCGAACGACAAAACTATGAATCGCTGTCGGCAGGCTCTCTTCGTCCCACGCGTTCGAGCATCTTGCAATCCGCCGTCCTGAGCAATAACGACCGGACTTGTTCATCTCCCGAGTGAGATGGTTTCTGTTGGAACCGCTTGCGAGCAAGACAAAGTTTTCAAGGCGATTGACGAATGCGCTGCTGAAAGCTGCAAACCAAATTCTGAGGCGCAATCGGCGCAGATTCACAAACCCAAGGAGATCCCAATGAGCAGCACCACCGTTGTGAAAGATCCCGTTTGCGGCGTGGACCGATCCATCAATGCTGTCCTCTTTTGGACGGATTATGGGTTTCCCCGGTGCAATCCTGATATCGTGCGAGGGGGTTCCAGCAGGACTGGGGAAATGGCAGTCAATTTGGGCTGATCCGCAGCCACAAACTCGTCCTGTCAAGATCCTGGGGCAATGGCGTAATCGAGGGAGTGGTTCTCAACGGTGGGAAAACTCCTATCTTTCTGTGGGTAGATCGCAAGACCAAGGCGATCAGCTTCTCGCCGGTGGAGTTGTACCGGCCGATTGGGATACGCAATGGGGCACCGGATCACATTGAACCCCAGGATGGTGATCGGCACAGGTTTCTTCTTAAAATCTTCATGACGGTCAAGCCGTGCACACGGTCTTTATAATCGACGTGTTCGTGTTTCCAAGTGCTTTCCCGCGCCAGACACGCGAGAATGGACCCCGTCGATGGAGAAAGACAGCCAATCTGCATTTGATGTTGCCGCCTATCTGGCTAGTGCCGGGACAGGTCGGAGAATCGTACAGTTGAGGAGGGATGAGACGTTCTTTTCCCAGGGAGACCCGGCTGATAGCATTTTCTATCTGCACAGGGGGCGCGTGAAGATCACCGTCGTCTCCGCAGCCGGCAAGGAAGCCACGATTCGACTGGTCTCGGCGAACAGCTTTTTGGGCGAGAAGGCGATGGAGACCAAGCCAGGGCCGCGTGTGACGACGGCGACCGCCATTACCGCCTGTACCGCGCTCCGGGTAACGAGACAGGAGTTTCTCCGAGTCATGCACGAAGAACGTCAATTTTCCGATCTGTTCTCCTCTTTCCTGCTGGAAATCAGTCTGCGGACCCAGTCCGATCTAGTCGATCAGCTCTTCAATTCCGCAGAAAAGCGCTTGGCGCGCCTGCTCTTGCTCATGGCGGATTTAGTTCCGTCAGAGGGTGATGTGACATTGATACCGCCGATCTCACAGGAGGCCCTGGCGAGCATGATAGGTAGCACACGGCCCCGCATCAACCTCTTCATGAGCCGCTTTCGCAAGTTGGGATTTGTTGATTACGACGGTCGCATCAAGGTTCATAAGTCATTGCTGCAAGTATTTTTACGCGATTAAGTGGTGGATGTTTTATAGTGCGCTTCTCCACCAGCACGATGTCCAGGCCGTAACGAAAGACGCGATCATTTAGGTCGATCTTAGGGAACTCCGCCGGAATTTGACCCGATTTCTGAAACTTCATGCGGCGTACAAAGACGCCTATTGGGATAAGCAACAAGCCAGCGATGAACAGAGCCGGAAGAAGCAGGAAGAAGATGATGCCCAGGTAGGGATTCGCATTGGGCCGGCCAAGGAACTGCACCAGCCAGCAGCCGATCATGGTCACGCCGGAGGCGCTGGTAATGGCGCCTCCGACCAGACTTGTTGGGTTATTACCAAAGAACAAAGCCGGCCGTGCCTAGTCTTCAAGGAATCTCTGGAACAATGGTCCCTCCGTCCTTCGCACGGATAGACCAAAAACAGTGTCATTCTAAAGCGCTGACCCGATGTGTATGACCGCGTTGAATGTTTATGCAAGCGAAATCATTCCCATTCAATTGGCAACCAGGGTGTTGATAAACACGGCGGTGAGGACTCCATTCACCATCGTTGCATTCACGCGCACCTGGTCTCCCTTTCCAGGGTTAAAGTGCAAACCTTCTGCGGCTCCCGAAGAGGTTTCGGCGATTGTGTCTGACGTGATCTTGAATGACTTGATCAATCCCGATTGGCCTTTGACCAACAGCGAATGCTCTGGTTTATCCAGGTTTGCGACTGTTCCTGTGACCTTCGTGAACGGTCCTGGTCCGAGGCTCCGCAACGCAACTGCCGTGAGCGAATTGCCATAGCCATAGTAGTAGACGATCGCTCGCTCTCCACTCTTGTGGAACTCATCGGCAGCGGTTGCGTCCGTTCGGATATTCTTGTCAAAGTCGATGGGCGTCTTGGGGTCTTTCATTTCTTTAAAAAAGCTTGTCGAGCCATCGTCGGTTTTTAGCACAATCGTCTTTGCAATTGCATCGATCGAACTCACTGTTCCGACCATCGCATGAACTACTTCTTGCGCGGATGCGGCAAGTGGAACAAGCGAAATACACGCTGCGATAATGCAGGTTCTGAACATGCTTCTTGCCATTTGCTTTCTCCTTTGCATTTCAGTTTGCTGATTGGCGAAGATCGCTTCTATGAACTTCATTTGGTTGTCGTCCGAGTAACGTCCGCCCGCGGCAACCGAGCAATAGTTGCACAGTTGCCGCGAATCATGTCAGCAAGAACGACTAGCGATCAAGTGTGAAGCCCGCACGCCGATTCAACTGCCAGCATGCCTCAGTCGACTCGGTGCAGAAAGGCTTCTCCTTGCCGTAGCTGATCACGCGGATGCGGCTCGCAGCCACTCCGGCATTTAGTAGGGTCTTCCTGGCGGATTCGGCGCGGTTCTGACCGAGCGCGAGGTTGTACTCGTTGGATCCGCGCTCGTCGCAATAGCCGCCAATGAGGATCTTCACGTTTGGATGACTCATCAAGTATGCGGCATCGCGCACAAGTGTGGCTTGTGCATCGGCGCGAACGTCGTACTTGTCGTAGTCGAAGAAGATGTCTTGAACGTTGGCCTTGAACTCCTCCTCTGCGCTCATGGTGTTGGCGGGCGCTTCCGCAACCGGCGGTGGCGCATTCACAGTGACACGAACCGTAGCTTCTGCAGTTCCTCCCGCTCCCTTCGCTATCAATTGATAACTGGTCGAGACGGTTGGGGTCACGGTCTTCGTGCCCGAAGTGGGTACGTCGCCAATGCCATCAATGGTGGCGCTGGCCGCATTAGTAGTTGTCCAGTTCAGCACAACCTGATCTCCAGCCGTCATCACGGTGGGAGTGGCGATGATTTGCGCGGTGGGTGCAGGTATGACCGCTGCAGGCGCTGTTGCCGCGGGAGGAATAGGCGCCAGTTTCTTCTTGCAGCCTGAGACGGCAGCAATAGAGGCAAGAAGTACAACGGGTAGCAAAATCCGATTCAATCGACTCACGGAACTACTCCTTTTTGAATTCACAGGCGTATGTCAGACAGCCTGATCATTTTGTCGTTCATCCGAACTCCATTGTCGAATCGTTGAGCTGCGGTGAAACCGACATACTTTGGCGCGCTGGCAACGATAAAGTTGCCTTCACAAATCCATTCGCTGCAATCTTTCTCACAACTCATGCAAGAAGAATGAGTATTGCGAATATCATTGTGAATCGAGAGGTTCCGCGACAGATGTCCCGTTTGGGACAGTGAGTTTTTATGCTTGCAGCCTACTATTTCAGTTGAATTGCTCTTGTGTTCTTCGCTGTGAAATCGTTTGCGTGGCTTGTCGATCCTCCATGCGATACACAAGCGAGAATGGATAATGTCGATGACCACAGATATTCAAGTTGAAGTCGATGTTGGCGCATTTCTTGCGAAAGCCGGATTTGAGAGAACGAAAACCAACTTGACAGGGACGCAGGTCATCTTCTCTCAGGGGGATCCGGCTGACTGTGTCTACTATCTACAGGAGGGGCGGGTTAAGATCTCGGCAGTCTCCCCGACCGGCAAGAAGGTTACGATCCGGCTGGTATCCGCTGGAGAGTTTTTTGGGGAGAAGGCGATAGCGTCTGAGCCGGGTTTACGCGTAACAACGGCGACTGCCATGACCGCCTGCACCGCGCTCAGAATCGCAAGGCCGGAGTTTCTCCGCTTGATGCAGGAAGAACCATCCTTCTCCAATTCATTCTCGTCGTTCCTTTTGGCCTGCAATCTGCGGGTCCAAGCCGATTTAACCTCTCAGCTCTTCAATCGAGTCGAGAAGCGGCTGGCGCGCATCCTATTGCTCATGGCGGAGTATAGTCACCCAGAGGACGGGAATCCTCTGATTCCACAGATATCACAGGAAGCACTGGCGAACATGATCGGTAGTTCCAGGCCCCGAGTGAACACCTTCATGAATCGCTTTCGCAAGCTCGGATTCATTGAATACAACAGCCGCATCCGGGTTCATAAATCGTTGCTGAATGTGTTCCTACGCGATTGAACCGCCTGCATCGCTTCGGATACGGTTGTAAACACCCGAGATCGTGATGCGTTGCAACTACTCATTTGGGGTCTTGCAAAGGCGTGTTCGTCCTGAAACCAGCAGAGGTAGGCGCTTCACTGGTCGAGGAAGTTCCTCGCGGTTCAGGCGACCCAGTAGTGGGCGCTTTTCCCTGCGATGAAGATGCGCTGGGAGATCCAGACGGAGCAGTTCCGTTACTGGCCTGCGGCGCTTGCTTGGTCTCGGGAGGCGCAGTGTGTGAGGTTTGAGGTGTGGCGCTGTCTGCGGGAGGAGTCGGCGGTGGTACTCCCGGTGTTGAGGGCTTTGGAAGAGGTGAGACAACCGCGCCTTGTACTGCTGGTGTAGGGGACGAGGGGCTGCCGGCGGCGGTTGGATTGGGAGTTTGCGACGCCGGTTTTGAGGAAACCGCAGGAATTGCAGTAGATGGAGGCGGTAGGGATTCCGCAGGATAAGGTATCGAATTGACTATTGAAGGATCATCGTGCAGCTTTACATAGAGCTGTCCATTGGTGGGACGGGGAATCGACAGAAAATAGCCGGGAAAGCCCTCGGGCACCAGGATGGGGTGAGTGAATTGCGGATCGTTTGAAACCGAATCCACCAGGAACAGTTTGGACCCGTTGAGTTTGCAAAGCTGATCGGGCGAGTCTGGACACTTGAGATCGCCAAACACAGGTAAGCGGACCAGCGTGGCGAGAGGCTGCCAGTCGCCCGCAACACCATTCTCGATCACGCGGAAGCGAAGTGGACCCCAGGCGGAAGGAGCAAAGGCCTTGGCCGTGTCGAGCGTAGCCACAGCTACCTGAGAATCCTCAAGGGTGAGGCCGCTGGCGAGGGTGAGGGTTGTCAGATACGCGCCATGGATCGTGCCCACTTCAATCTTCTCTTCGCCGGAGAATGCCGCTGGAGCTTGGGCATGAATAGAAAAAGTCAACGGCTCATTTTGCGGAAGCTCATCCGGGTCGCCCAACTGAAGATTATTGGCGGCGCTCGATGCAGAGGGCTGAGCGCTTTTGCCAATCAACGTAACCTTCGGACGCGGCGACGCTACAGTAGTTTCGAGGTTAATGATGCGGCCGTCATTCAGAACGACCTTGGCGATAGAGGTTTCTCCGTCTTTGGGCACGTTGGCAACTTTTACATCGGATGTAATTAAAGGCAGTTCATCCGCGTTTTCAGTTGACGGGAGCGGCCCCGGCTTGAATCTGACTCCATTCAAAGTTAGTTCCTTCACGTCCTCCAGGTGACTGCCTTTCAGCACCCCAGAGAGATCACCTGCATGGAGAGTAAAGCTGTCGAGGTGGCTTGCTTGAACAAAAGCCCGCAACGGAACCGTGTCGGGTTCTTTGCTGCCGTATTCCTTGACCAGTAGCTTCAGCGCGCCTGGTTTGACCTTTTTTAACGGTACGGTGACCGCGACTTGGTTCGGGCCGGTTGGTTTCCAGTCTGCTTTTACGATTTCTCCCGTGGGCTTCTGAAGCAAAATACTGTCAACACAGGCGGCATTTTCCGTTTCTATATGCACGAGGTCATCCCGCCCAGCAATCAATGCCTGCTGATCGTCGTCAACCAGCTGCCAGTGTTGGGGGCGGGTATTCTCCAGCTTGAATTCTGGACCGTTGTACGGTTCAAAACCCCAGTAGCCGTGAAGGGAACCGTCCAAGGCATCGCCGAAGTTGGTGGGGCTGAGTCCAACAGTATTCGCGACGAATCCGCCCTTCTCGGCATCCGCATTCACTGCCAAATCGACGAACTTGCCGTTCTTTCCTCTCAAGCGGAGAACCATATCGTGGGCGTAGCCAGTTGAAAACACCAGCGGCGCTCCCTCGGCCGGCAGAACCAGCTCAGTCTTTTCCGCGCAATATACCTCTTTCGGATCGACCGGATGGAGCGGTGGCATCAAGGGCACTTCAACTGCCGGCAGAGCTACTACAAGCACCGACTTTGGATTCTGGAACGAGGGTACTGAATTGAGTTCGAGGGATAACTGATCGCCCTGTTCAGTGGTCAGTGCGGGAATGTACTGATACTGCGCGGTACGGAAGGATTCCATGATGCGCGCAATGTCCATGGCCGAGGCGATATACGGGCTGGAATAGCCAAATCCTGCCTGCGGGGTGCTGCTCAGCGCAAAGGCCAGGTCGCTGGTGGGACCGGAGGTAAGCGCCTGAACAATCGAGGTGCTGTGCCCATCATTCAAAATTAGTGCGTCCCGGCCCTGCATCAGACAGGGAGCCTGCAGCTCGGGTATTTTCTGAAGACAATCGGAATCGAATTTGATGGAGAGGCTGCGTGCGAGCAGCGGTGAAGCCGTCTTCAAATGGTCGAAATCGGTCTGACTGATTGTTTGGATGGCGGCCAGATAGACCTTCAGCCGGGAGCGATCAAGTGTCGCCTGATTGAGATCCTGCGATGCGCGCACGAAGGCGCCAGGCCTGCCGCGAACCGCGCTGACCAGCGTTTTGAAGTCTCCACCGGTCTCCGTGGCCAGGAAGACGAGCACCTGCTGGGCATCCTTTGGGACCGTGATCTTCAGTCCGCCACTGCCCTTGGAATTCCAGGTCTGCGACGAGAAAAACCAGTCTTCCGGCGGCGGGTTGGTTGCCCCGCGCAAAAACGCGGCCACAAGAAGGTAATGGACCGACTGGCCTGGAGGAAGATCGGCCTTGATCGACACTTGATCGCCGACCGAGAGGTTGGGAACCTCGGAGATCGGCAGGGTTTTGCCTGCATGGATTACTTTGACTTCAAGTTTTGGGCCAGCCAGATCGAATGGTGCAGGGTCAGCAAACACAAAACCGGGCACGATGAGAAGAACCAGATAGACAATTCGTAACCGTAAGGTCATACCTAGATTTTGATCCTCTGATGACTGTGTGACGGATCGAAAGCCGATCCGTGATCCAATTCGTGTTTCATTTGCGCCGCAGAGAGCGCGAAGTGTCTTGGATCTCACTCTGGTTCGCTCGCTCGCAATTCCTACCGATCTTCACTTGCGAGGACCGCAACTCATCCCCCCATCGAGTGTGGAAGAATGTCCACTCGATCGCTGTTCTGTTTTGGACAGGTGCGTTTATTCGGCATGCGGATAATTGAAGTCGACGCGCGAAAATTCTGAAGTCATGACGTGAGGCTTTCCGGCTTGGGTGATTGCGATCATGATCTTCTCAATCAAGAAAAGAAGCAAGGAGCAGCGAAGTCAAAACTCTCGTCAACAGGAAAAGGGGATTAACCGGCCGCACCCCAGAGCGTCATCCGATAATGGCGAGCGCTGATTTTTGATGCAACGGTACAGCATTCACTGTTAAGGTCGGCACTCCGTAATTCGAAATGCCAAATGCTCGGAGAACGGTGAAGGTAATGCGCGTAAGCCAGGAAGTAACGCGTCGATAGCCTGGCACATGACGTTCTTCCAGGAATGGCGACTACAGCGGTGTGATTCTTTTCCCGCAGGCAGAAGGAGCGATTCGACGAATTGTCAGCCCGAAGCCTATTCACGATAATCGCTAGAGCCGCGCAGTGGTGCATCCTCCGCACCAGAATGTGGGCGTTGAGCCGATATACATCCTGGAGACAGATATCTAGACCCGGCGCTCTCGGAATCGTAGGACTGGCAATTGCGGTAGTTCTGTCGGGGGTTGGTTATAAGCTGTCCCTTCATCGCCATGCGGCCCATTCGGCGCGGACTCCGGTTGCACACTTGTGGATCGACTCGTGTGACGTTTCTGAGGCGGCGGCTTCAAGACTCAAAGCCAAGTCGCATCACGGCCTCCGATCACAGCTAATTTGCGTCCTCATTCAACGGCTCCCCCGATTCAGCCGTGCCGTCGCGTACAAACGCCCTGTATACGCGCTTGACTTGGTATATTTCGATTCCCTGATCCCGCTCCGCTCTCCCCCTCGAAATCGCTTCTCCCTGGCATAGTTGGCACCACGGTTCCGTTAGTGAGTTGGCGCGGCTGCCGCGTGCTCTAAATCGAACTGTATAACGATGCGAATTCTCAGTCGAGGAACATACTATGTATTCTCTCTGGCCCCTGCTCGCAATTTTTCTGGTAGCTCCGATGAATGCCATAGAGCCTCTTTGCGTTATGGAAAACGATCCTGGCCTCGCGGAGGTCGCATGAAAAGCCTCTGCAACCTCGCTAAAGGCGCAGACGAAAACGCGATCTGGAGTCTGGGAAAGAGGCGAATTCGGATGGAAACAGCGATCCATGTGCTCTATGTGGGGCCGGTGGATCGCTGCGGTAAAATCTACGACGCTCTGCTTGATGGACCGCGCTTCCGCCTAACCATAACAACAGATTATCGGGAGTTGTGGGAGATTCCGAGGCATGAATCCCCTCAGGTGGTAATCCTCCACAACACGCTCTCCACGTTCGAACTGGAGTTTGTCAGCCTGTTCATTCGCCAGCGGTGGCCTCGCGCCAAATTCCTTGTGGTCTGTAGCGAGAAGAGTTTTCTTGATGATCCTCTTTATG
>Ga0302188_10003510_pt1 | contig 10867 bp, 6 predicted proteins | sample II_Bog_E2_1_FD_198783 | JGI IMG/M metagenome (GOLD analysis project Ga0302188, IMG submission 198783) | Peat permafrost microbial communities from Stordalen Mire near Abisko, Sweden - II_Bog_E2_1 | ecosystem: Environmental > Terrestrial > Soil > Wetlands > Peat | place: Sweden: Abisko, Stordalen... | reverse complement strand
CCAACCCCAACCCCGAATCATCAGAATATCAAATATTCTTCTAATCAATTTTTCAATATATTGAAAAGATTTATTATTTTGATAATCAAGATATAAAGTAATAATTATTAAGTACAAACTTGTAGTATGTGGAATTATTTTCAAAATATTGGAGTTAACGACGAGAACAACTCTCAACAATCTTAACTTGTCTCCTTTCCACTTGCTGAATTCATGAAGGTGGGACAAAATATTAGCATACTTCCTTTGGAATTGCGTCATCTGTTTTAGACTTTGTTTAATGATAAAAAGGAGGTGATCAAATTAAGCTAAATTCTACCATTTAAGACTATGGTCACACCTGTACCGTTCTGCAACAAAAAAATTGGTAAAAAGGATATCCGTAAAATTGCCCTAATATAGGTTTTAGGTGCTTTGACTGCCTCATTCGTGAAGGTTTTATATTGTGCTAAGACTGTTTTAAAAAAGGCTAGCACAAGGGTCACCGCTACATATAAACTCAAGATTAAGGCATGTGCGACTGCGGCAATAAATAACTAATGAAATAATAAAATTTCTGTCCAAATCATTCGGGAGTAGAAATAGCCCCTAAAATAAGTGAATAGCTCGAGTTCATGTTTAAATTATTGATAAAGCAAGTATTTATTTGGGTATTCTATCTGTACTCCTATGATCATGCTAAGGAAAGTTTACAGTTGCTTGAACACCTCATCATTTATATTCAGCATCTAAATCAATCCTCACTGTTCTACAACTCTCTCACGACTTTCATACTCTTCGCTGATTAAGAACCACTAATTCATCATCTTTTTAATATTACTCTTGCATAAACAGAAAATAGATGTTATCAGTTGCTGGCTGATCTGTTATTAGAGATGCTGAGGTTAAGTTAGTTTTGTGAGAAGATGATAGTTGCTTTCTTACTGGCTTATACTAATATTAGCCGCTTTCAGTAATCAAAATATGAAAAACTGTTCTACAATCATTTGATTACTGATTCAGGACTAATCGAAAGAGTTATGACGAAAAATCCTATTCCTTTCCTTCCCTGCTTGCCAAAATACAACCCCAAGGTTTATTTTTAGCATCTTTATCTTGCAGCAATTACCCTTTCTCCAGCAGCAACGTCAGCATTCCTGTAGCCAGTCCTTTCTCGTGGATAGATAAAATTACCTTTTTTGGATGAGATTATGAGAGAATGCTAGCAAAAGGACACTCCTATTATAAACGTATTTACGGCGAAGTATATGTAATAAGAGTTTTTATACTACAAGCTAATGATGGCCATCATAAGCAAGCAAAGCAAAACCGTTCTGAAGGGAATGCTCCTAAACTATTATAAAATGACGCTACACTATCCCTTCTCCAAGAGTAAAATAATCCTCGTTCCGCAACGTATTTTTATAATGCTCATCTATAAGTATTATAATTTTGATCTTCAGCAAATCGACTGCCAATAACTGGCCTAGATCCTCGAAGTCTCCATTGATAATTTTTTTGAGATCATGGCTCGGCTAGGATTGTCATTTGTAAACTGTTTGGGTGAATTTGCAGCTAATATAAGCAGGACAACTTATTTTGATAATTATTTGCCTGTCTATCTGAAGGATAGTCAAATTGTGCTAGTTGATTATCTGGCCATCAAGATAATTGCTATGATAACTACCTATATAGCTGAAGGACATTTTGCTCATATAATAATTGATATGTATGACAAGTAAGTTAATAGTCATTTACTCGTGAACAAAGACGAAGAAACTAAAGAGTTGGTGAGAAAATGGAATAATATGATCAAAATATTTGTTTAAATTTGTGTATCACCGAGAACTGAAATGGTTGTTTCAAGTTTTATGGGAGTCAAGCCAAATTTTAGCATATCCAAACAGCTACTTATTGCCATCTTCAATAGAAATGAAGAGGCATCTATGATCTAATTGGAATATATTAAAATTCTTTTCTTTGGCAAAAAACTTTCCAAAACTATCCTCGATTAAAGTCTAGTATTTAACAAAAAAAGTAAAAAATTTACTCTTCTCGAAGATGTTAAAGATACTAATAATTATTCATTAAATGCTGAATGGTTTGTGAGCTTATTAAAATCGAACCTCAATAAGCTCGTGACAAGATAATTGTCCAACTCCAAATAATCCTAATTTACGAAATAAGAAACAAAAATGTTCCAACTTTTGATGAGAATTTCCTTTGTATAATAATTGATCTTAAAGCAATTCAAAGTAATTTGTTAAAGTTAAAGTGATTTCATGATTTTACTACCTGAACTGATTGTTCTTGCCAAATCGCTTCGGAAAATTATAGGAGAGGAATGCTTAAACAGACTGTTCGAAAGGATTATACTGTACGCCATTTAGAAGTCAGAAATATAAATTATTACTTCAAGGGTCAACCTGCATAAAACTAAAATGATAGATGTCGAATAAGTTAAGGAAATGATCTATAGTCAAGAAAATAATCGGTTAAACTAACCTGATAAACTTAGTCGAGAAGTGAATAGAAAGCGACAGCTTCTAAAACATAGAAAAATAGAAAAGCTGAAGCAGATGAAGTTGAATCAATAAAAGATTCTTGCTAATTATGAACAATAACCATAAAATTCTGAATAGGTTTGTTTGATCTGCAAGTAAAGTAGCAACAGGAATGAGTTATGCTATATTGGTCGTTTAAAAAACACAAATATGCTATTTACTTTATTACAAATGCCTGGATATAACTTGATCTTCTACAGCTGCTTTCATACGGTACATTTTTCATGCTTTATGGATTTAAGAAAGATATAACATGTTGTCTTTTGTCCTCTCTGCAAAATTGCTTGCAATACTGTCTTCCCTATAGAGTTCACATTTGAAGGTCCATTATTAGCAATTATCAATATCCAGATGGAAATGACAATGAGGATGGCAACCAAAGCTTAGGCTAAGTAAATTCTGATGGAAGGGGTTAAATATTTTGGTTATTTGATTCTAATAATGATGAATTCAAAAACTGAAATAATCTAAAAGCAAATAAAATTATGCCAATTAATATATGCTCTGATGAAACATAATCATTACTGCTAGGGAGACTTATTTGACTTTAATTCAGCATCTGCTGAGTTATATCCTCATCAATACGATAAGAATCAAGTTTAGTTTGATTTTAAGACATTCATTCAGATTGTGTTTAAAATAGTCATTGAGAGGATTTAACATGAAGAGATTGCAGCTGAAAAAATAGCAGAATAAATAATTTTACTTTATTAATTCATGTCTAAAGATCAAGTGATGTTTATGATTCAAATATTAGACCGAATATTGCCAGCCACTGGAGAACAAAGTGCCTTGCAAAATATCCTAAAGGAATTATAGTCGCAGCCGTCAGCCATCATCAAATAATTTAACAGTAAACTTTATTTATTTTTTACTCCACCTAAAACAATAAATGACCTGCTAACTATCAGAGATGAGTTCCTTGATGTATGCAAGGAAAAGAAATTAAACCACCATGTCTGCATTTGTATAATCTGTAAGAAAGGTTTCTGCAAAAATTGCGGATAAGCGAAGAAGCACACCTTTAATTATCATAAAAGATAATGTTTATTTTTTAACACTCAAACAGGAGGATTAAACTATTTTTGTGGAGAATCATAACTTTATATTCGATCCTTATACACCAACTAATCTGGAGAGGTGTGGCATTCTGAACAAAAATCATCGGGATATACTTTAGATGAATCACTATATGAATAAGTGTTAAATGGGTACAAAATTGGAAATTTGTATTACTTTTTAACTCACGCCTTCGATGGCCTCAAAGATCAAGATCTTCATGATAGAATTTGACTCTACAATATTAAAACTAATTACTCTTAGATAATTATTGATAAAATATTTAATTTTTTTAATTATTTGAAATTAAGAATATCTCACTCATTGATCAAATACTAAATCAACATATAACAGATTAAGTCCAGTCATAGAGATCGTTAGTCTTATGAACATGCTCATATTCCTTTTCCTTTTAGTTTTATAGTTTAATATTTTTACCAAAGTACCATTCTACAGTTTGTATCTATCCATTAATATCTTGCTATATCACTTCACCATGCTTCCGACCTTTTTTCCATTCACCTTCCGAATAAGAACCATCTTGATAAAAGAATTTGCCATTTCCGTGTATCTTGTCATGCTCAAATTAACCTTCATATTAATCTCCATTTTGCCACAAAAGAGTTCCATATCCTGCCATTTGATTATGCAGCCACTAACCCTTGTATGTCTTTTTCTAATTCCAATAGTACTAACCTTTTCCCTGCAATTAATTATCCACAAATTATCCCTTATAATAACTGCCATCTTGAAAAAGGAGTTCTCCATATCCATTCTTTTTGCCTTTACTCCATAAGCCCACATATTGATCTCCATTAGTCCAACTTTAGATTCCCATGCCTTCTTGCATATTCTTCATCCATTTTCCTATATACGTTGAGCCATCTTTGAAGATGTATTTTCCTGTTCCACAAACTTCGTTATTTTTCCACTATCCCTCATAAACCTATCCATTTTATCTTACATATTTTCCCTTTCCATTAATATTGTCAAATTTCCATTTTCCTTCATATCTACTGTGATCTGAAAAGATTAAGATTCCAAATCCATGCCTCATTCCATTCATCCACTCTCCTTGATAAATTGAAAATTTTTAGAAGAATACTTGTTAATTAATTTTAGTTGGTACAGTAAATCCCTGACTTTGTTTGATAAGTTATTAATCTTTTTTAGATAACCCCTTTTTATCCTAAATTTATTTTTTAATATTTTTAATACAGCAATGTTATTTCATTTTTGATTTGTGAGAAATATCTTAGTCCAAATTGATTATCTTATCATTGCCTTTATTTTTTATTTATATTCCTTAAGTTAAAATCTATGATTATTATTATTTATTATTAATCTATTTAGAACGGGAAATTTCGCTTAAACTTTTTTCAGAGATATCTTATGAGATATTCTTCGTTTTTATTGCTGAAACTTTATGATTCCGATTGTAAAATCGAGATTTTGGTCTATTTACTCTTGATCTGATTGATATTTATTATTCTTCAATATTTTCGTTATTAATGGCTGGAAAATCATTGTTTGATTAACTTTACAATGGTTCAATAGGGTTCTTCGCTTTTTCTATTCCTTCTATCATATATTGGTCGTTTTCAGGAGGTAGTTGGCTTAACTATGTTTAAATTTTTTAACAATTTCCCTTCTCCATATAGGTGATATGTCTTTAACTTGATCTTTGGCTGTTTATCAAACACATTGAGCACATTCCCATGATATTTTGATTCTTCTTCTTGCAAATAAATATTTAATATATAAAAAAGAAGGATAGTATATAATCGATTCTATGAAAAATAATTAATAATCGTATTAGAATATCATAGAATGTATCTTAATCTGATGAATACATGGAAGAAAGAGAGAGAACTCTTTGTAGTTAAATTTACGTTTTTTGCAAATAGAAGATTATTGTTAAAAATAATATTTTTAATTTCTATTTAAGTAGAATAAGTTTATTGAGGAAGAAGATACTTAGGATAGAGCAATAATTGACTTTATTGATTTCTATTATTTATTATCTTTAAAATATTTCAATGTTTGCTCTGTATTTAATAATTAAAGCAAATATTTAAAAACCGATTTAACTTTGATCAATAGCTCATAATTTACGACACATTTTGTGGAGGAAAGTCATAAATATACTGTTGAGGAGATTTAAAATAAACAATCATGAATTCATTACACATTTTCATTATTGATAATTTGATTATCACAACAAAATCCTGTAACTAATTAAATATTTAAATTATTAACGTTAAATAAATTAAAAATTACATAAAGTTCCGCATGATGGAACATTTATTTTTATTAATTAATATATATTCATTTGAATATTTATTTTCTTTTCATTTTCATTACAAGGATTAGAGTTTTATACTTTCATCAATTAGCAAATTATAATCTGATCAGATAATTAATTTTTTGATAGATATGATATTCTTTCAAGTCGATAAAACTCATCATTGATGATTGATGAATTAACTAATCAAAGAAAAGCAAAATTATTCAAAACCCTCTTAAATATTCTAACAATTTGTATTGAGATACTATAGAATCTTCTCAGGGATAAATGTCTTTTGATTAAATTGTGATAATCTATAACCTTTGGTCGATTTTGAATTTTAAAACGACAAAATATAAATCTTCAAAGAATAAATATTTCCTAATTCATTTAAATACCTCTTTCCTTTATACTCAAGCCAAAAAATTAAAAAAAAAAAAAAAAAAACGATTAATAAATTATTATTTAAATATCATTTTTGATGAACTTACCAGTTTGAAGGTTTTCGATACTTACGAAGATATTTTTTTATTTTAATGTTTATTTGATATTCATAATTATCACTAAATCTAATAAATTATTAACAAGTCTTGAACAATAAAATAAATCTTGTAAATTTATCAAACCGATTAGATGGAGATAAAAATAAAAATTTGCTATAAATACATTTATACAGTTCATTTTGCTTATGCTTTCTCAAAATTTCAAGGATAGCATAATCCATATTTTTGATAAAGATAGCATCTCTTTCATGTTGAATTGATAATATTAAAGAAATAGTTTAACCTAAGATTTATCTATTTGATCATTGTCTCACTGAAGTAACCTCAATTTCGGTATTCAACAATCCTTGACTCCTTTCTCCCTTTGTTGATCTGCTGCGAACATACAAAACAATAAAAGCAACTAACTTAATAAAGATATACTTGCAAGAACGGTGGTCAAAACACTAGTGATAATTAATCCAATCGTAAGTCCGTTCATTCCACTTGATTGACTGCTCAAAGTAACAGTGGTAGCAGCAGGGCAAGCATAGCATATTCCATTAACAGTTGCATAACCAGCATTACAATAGTTGCAGTAGAGACCATTATTTCCGCATGGCTCAATAGTTGGTCCACATGGGCTAGAGTTAGTACCTTCTTCTATAAATTGGCAGCTAGCACAACCAGTTTGGCAAACAGTGCAAGTTCCAACTGCTCCGTATTAAGCAGTGTTGGCAATGCTAGTAACAATGGCAAATCCTTGATCGCATTGTCCACAAGTGTCAGTTCCAGTGGAAGAAAGTGCACATCCAGACTCGCAGTTTGGACAGGTTTGACTCAAAGTGAGAACAAGAAGAGATAGGAAGATTAATCCGGCCATCTTAATTATTGTAAAATTGGAGATTAATCACTGTTCAAATATGCACATTTATTCAATTCTGATCAGGGACCTTATTAATTATAATTATAAGCTAGTTTCTGTATCCGATTCATTGCAAAAAAATATTAAAAAGATAACTCGATATATTGCTATTAGCCAAGCTTAATCATCCTTTTTAATCTTAAAAATAGAAAAATAATTCTATATTACGATTCCTCCTATGGTCTTTAAGCATAACTGCTGTAGTTAATAAAGTTCATATCTTACAATATCATGTTTAATTTCTTTTAAAATTATTTATCTAACTGCCAAAATTATAAAACTGTTTTTCAAGTTACCTCTATTTTATCTTCTTTTTACTTTTTGAAGAGCTGATTAAATAATAAAAATTATTGGTATCATCTCTAGAAATAATTCATAATTTTATCAAACAGTCAACAATTTTTTAAAGACTTATTCGCTTGCATTATCTTTTTATTTTTGAATATTCTTGTTTTGAATCCTTAAAAATAAATAAAGCATTCTATTTTTGTTTGTATTTAAATTACATCCTTCGAATTGATTGATAATTTTTAATCATATGGACATAATACAAAAGTTATCAATTGTTGAATGGTTTACAATTACTCTTTAAACTGCCACATAAACTGTAGGAAATCGATTTGTAAAATCATTACTTGAAGCTTTAATGGACGGAGGCATTGGAGCATTAATAGGAGTGAGCATTATGCCATGCATATTAATTTTCCTTTTTATCATGGGGTTTAGTTTTCTCGGAGTAGCAGCTGGATCTTGGGCAGCGATGAGACAAGCAGATATCGGATTAGTACCAGCTAGAAGCGCTTTTAGTTGTTGTCAATCAATTGCAATGAATCGAGAAAAATATTATCTCATTCCAAAATTGGGATTTATTGGATTCCTCATTGGATGTATAAGATATTTTATCTGATTATGTATTTGCTATTTGTTGCTAAATAACTTTATATGTTAAATTGATTCGATACCAATTGCTGTATTACCTGCACCTATTGGTGGTCCATTAGAATTGATCATAAATATAAAGGTGCTGCCATAGGATTTAAACCCTTGACACAAAAATTACAACATTTCTAATGAGACAAATTTCATGCCCATTGTAATTATTTAAAATCAGAATAAAATATTTTCAAAATAAGAATTATTTCAATATTTATTAAACATTGATTGCTATATATTTATATTTTTGGAAATAGTATTTATCAATAATAATATAAAGGACTATGATAAACATGATGTACCATTTTGGTCTTTAAATAAGTATATTATAAGCTAGAAGGTAATAATCTTTTCCCTTATTTCTTTTATTCGTCATTTTGTTGTCATTCTTGAAGCATGCTACAATATTTAGATAGAAGTGAACTTCAAAAATTAATTCTATCATATCTCAAATGTTATATTAATAACAAGAATTAGCACTTGATCAAATATGTGAAAGTAAAGATGTGAAAAAAATAGCAAATTATTAATTCAGAGATAATCAGAAGCCTTTTTTAACTTTATTTAATAAAATCATAAAATCATATATTATAATAATGGGGTCAGGATGCTATGTTGGTAATGCTTAGCCTAAGGATATTGCAAATATTCCTCTTTCGAGCATAAAATATAAAGACAGCCAAGTAAATACTCTTGAGTATTATCAAAAATGCTTATAGAATGAATAAAAAACAAAGGGAGCTGAATCAATTGATTGTGTAAATTCACTCAACAGTATTGGTGTGATATATTTTAATAAGGGAAATTACGACAAAGCATTATCATATTATGAAAGATCCTTTAAAATTCAAGATAAACTGAAAGAAAATAAATCGACTCAATATGTAACAACTATAAATAATATTGGAGCAGTCTATGAGAAGCAAAAATAATATGAAAAAGCCCTATAATTTTATGAAAAGTGTTTAAAGATATAAGAGTAAATAAAAGGTAAATAATCAATTGACTATGCTACTACTCTTAACAACATTGGCTCAGTGTATGACAATCTAAAGAACTACAAAAAAGCACTTAAATTTTATCAGGATTCTTTGAAAATTGAATAAAAATTGAAAGGAAATCAATCAATTGATTATGCTACTACTCTCAATAATATCGGAGCAGCATATGATAATATGGGTTAGTACGAAAAAGCCATAAAATATTATAATAACTGTTTATAGGTTCAGAAAATAGTCAAAGGAAAATAATCTATTGAATGTGTCGGTCCTCTCAATAATATTGGAGTTGTGCTTGTTAACCAAAAAAATTACAAATAGGCATTAGTATATTTTGAAAAATGCGTATAGATAGTAGTATAAGCATAAGGATAAGGATCAGAATCGATTGACTATGCCAATACTCTTAGTAGCATTGGGTTGATATATTTAAATCTGTAAAACTACTAAAAGGCACTATACTATTATAAATAATGCTTATCCATGTAATAAAAATTAAAAGGGAAAGGATCAATTGATTGTGCTAATACTCTCAACAGTATCGGAGTGACTTATTTTAGCCAAAAAAACTATAAAAAAGCCCTATAGTATTACGAACAATGTTTGAGTATCCAATAAAATAAGAAAGGAAAAGAGTCAATTGATTGCACAACTACTCTCAGCAATATTGGAGTAGTATATTTTAATCAGGAGGATTACAAAAAAGCACTTGAGTACTATGAAAAATGTTTATTGATTGAGGAAAAAATGAAAGGAAAAGGATCAAACGAATATGTTGCAACTTTAAATAACATTGCTGCAGTTTACGATAATCAGAAAAATTAAGAAAAGGTAGTTGAGTACTAGAATAAAATTTTATAGGCAGAGAAAATAGCAAAGGAAATAGAACCAACTCCTCCTAGCGCAAGATCATTGATTTTAAATAAAAAGAGGTGAATAGACAATTTAATCAGCCACTTACTTAATTTGATATCATTTTCAATACATCAGAAAGTATAAATTTTTCATCAATTTAATATGTATTATCTTATGGAGTTGTTTAAAGCCATTAAATATCATTAAAAGTTGGGAAAACTGATATTTCACTATTTTCAGTATTCTTAAAAATGAAATAGAGAAGGAATCATATTGGATTATGAGTTTTCCTCTAAAAACGAGCTATCTTTACATATTTTTAATTAACTAATACTTCTTTGCAATTAAATGTAAATAAGTAAATTTTTATCAAATTTACAAACAAACTATAAATATATTTTTGAATTTTACTAGTGATCTATAAATTTGTCAAATAACTTAATTTATTAAATTATGGATCATGACAATTTTATGATTCCTGAGGGAAAACATTTTTTAGATAATTATAATATGATTTAATTCCGTTTATATATCTTGTTGTTAACTAAATTATTTGTTGCCTACAACTCTAAGCCTATTCAAGATTTTTCCAGTTAGATTTCATTAAAAGGATGCACCCCTCATATAATATAGAATTTTCAGCTAAATCATATTTTATCTACAAAGATTTAATCTAGTTATTTTTGGCCAATTACAGTTACTCAAATATCGACACCCATTCCAAAAAATTGGATTTTGTTCTAATTTTTATAAATTTTACACAATCTAATTTTTATTATTTATTT
>Ga0302188_10003504_pt1 | contig 10881 bp, 10 predicted proteins | sample II_Bog_E2_1_FD_198783 | JGI IMG/M metagenome (GOLD analysis project Ga0302188, IMG submission 198783) | Peat permafrost microbial communities from Stordalen Mire near Abisko, Sweden - II_Bog_E2_1 | ecosystem: Environmental > Terrestrial > Soil > Wetlands > Peat | place: Sweden: Abisko... | reverse complement strand
AGGCAAGATTTGCCGTCCCTAGTAGGCACATCATTACGTCGATTGCGCGAAAGTACCGGCCTTAGCCTTTCTGTGACAGCGAAACTTGTTCGAGTAAGCAAAGGCAGCTTAAGCAATTGGGAAAGTGGACGCCGCATCCCATCAGGCCCTGTCCTCAATCGCCTGTTAGAGCAATACCAGCCATCACCACGCGAACGCGCCCGGCTTCTTTTTCTGGCCGATCCAAAGCATGCGAGGTTCGTTCTCGCGAACGATCCGGTTGGATCACCGGTCAATGTCGGTCAAGTCCTTCGTGCGATGAGACTTCGCCGCAAATTGACTCAAGCAGAGGTCTCGAGACTTGTCGGAATCACTCAGGGCGCTTGGGCAAAATGGGAATCCGGTCAAACGGAGCCGGGTCTGGAACTTCTTCACTCGGCATGCTTCCTTCTTGGCGCATCCGTTGAAGAACTTCAGGCAATTTCTGCGAGCCCGAACAGGCGAGAGATCCAACCCGAGGAATTCGATTGGAATGGCCGCTTTCATGAGGCAAGCAGTTCACCGATTCCTATCAGAGACCTCATGTTACTTGGCCTAGAAGCTGACACATGGTCGCTCGCAAGTCGCGATGCCCGTTGGGATCCCATGCTGGCCAAGACCCTGTGCGAGCGTGCCCACTATCTTCGTCTCGTTGGTCGGCATGATGAGGTTCTTCCTCTGGCAAAGCGGTCTACAGGGCTTGCGATTCGATCGAACGAATATGATTGCGCTATACATGCAGCGATCGCGTATGCCGACTCCAAGCGTCGATTCGGATGGTCACCCATCGCTCGAGCACACTATCTCTTATCTTGGATACCTCGCACGAAGAACCATCAAAGAGCCTGGTTGGCCAGTGAATTCGCCCTTGCCATTGCTGACGGTGGTCAGTATGAAGCCGCGGCGGCAGCCGCGACCACGGCCGTCAGCCACACTGAGTCGAGCTGCTATGCGGAGCGTTCGAACCGCCTTATCGACCTTGCTACGATCCAAAACCAATTCGGCGACTTTGAGAAGGGGCTGGAAACTCTTGAAGGAGACCTTACTCCTCTAGGGTCCTATATGATTCTGATGGGACATATGTCATTAGGCAAGGAGCCCCCTGCTTATGCCTTGAACACACTTCATCGGTGGATGGGGCATCGTGAATGGGAGGAAACATGGGAGGCCGAAAAGAGCTTGTCGATCAGTTGTGTGCAAGCTCATCATCGCTTCTTACAAGGTGACCGGATTCGATGGTCCGGAAAGATCAAGCGGATTTAAAGCCTTGGCGCGTTGGTCGTCACCGCGAGGCACATACCCAACCGAGTACGTCAGCATAACGATTATTCGGCTTTATTCTATTGAGGATGGGGTCTTTCCCGCTCCAAGATGCTAAGGTTGAACCCATATTGCGCATTCTGTACACCCTTACCATCTTCCTTAGCTCGGCGCTGTTGTTCCTCATTCAGCCGATGGTCGCCAAGATCATCTTGCCTGCCTTTGGAGGCTCGCCCGCTGTCTGGACAACCAGCATGGTCTTCTTCCAAGCCGTTCTTTTAGCCGGCTATGCCTATGCGCATTTCTCCAACGCCAAACTGGGGCCCAAGAGGCAAGCCGTCATCCACATCCCGTTGATGGTGCTCGCGATCTCCACCCTCCCATTTGCAACCCATGTCGTAGGAGGCGCAACCGGCAGCAGGACGCCTCTGTTCCAAGTCCTTGGAGCACTCTTTGCAATGGTGGGAGCCGTCTTCTTTACCGTTTCGGCAGGAGCGCCCATCCTCCAGAGGTGGTTTGCCGCAACCGACGATCCAGACGCCAAAGATCCGTACTTCCTATACAGCGCTAGCAACTTGGGAAGCATGATCGCTTTGCTGGCCTATCCCATACTCATGGAACCCAGGTTTAGGCTCTCAGAACAGACCCGAATCTGGATGGGAGGATACGCCGCACTCGTTATCCTGATGCTCGCAGCCGCAATCGTCGTCTGGACGAAAAAAACGGCTGCCCAAGACACTGAGGTGAAAGTTGCCCCCGTCAAGATAGAGAACCGCCAGCGAGTAATGTGGGTCATCCTCGGAGCGGTTCCGTCTAGCCTGCTTCTGGGGGTCACGGCCTACCTTACTTCCAACATCGCACCGATACCGCTTTTATGGGTCGTCCCACTCGCTCTCTACCTACTGACGTTTATCCTGGCTTTCGCAAGAAAGAGAATCACGACTGCCGCTACCCTTGCACGGGTTTTGCCGCTGCTCATGACGCCGCTGGCCGTCGTGGTTATCCTCGAGTCCTCCTACCCGCTTTTGCCTCTTGCGCTGTTTCACTTGGCGACTTTCTTTGTAGCGGCATGGATGTGCCACTCCAGGCTCAGCGAATCCAGACCCGATCCAACTCATCTCACCGAGTTTTATCTGTGGATGTCCGTCGGAGGCGTCGTGGGAGGGCTCTTCAACGCTGCCATCGCTCCCCTGATATTCACAACCCTCATCGAGTATCCCATCGCACTCGTCATCGCATGCTTCCTTAGGCCACCTAAGACGCCAGGCGATGCGACCTTTACGAGCGCAGACGCGGTTTATCCCCTTGCATTAGGATTCACAACCTTCGCCATCACCGCGGGCGCGAAACTACTGAATTTCCCTCCTTCTCAAGGCAGGACCATGGTAGCCATTGGATTGCCGGCAATTGCCTGCTTTCTTGCCGTTGATCGGCCGAAGAGGTACGCACTCTCGCTTGCAGCCGTATTTGTGGCGGCGTTCGCCATGCACACCTCCTCCGGAGGCGCAGTGGTTTACACCGCCCGGAGCTTTTTCGGAGTTCATCGAGTGCTGGAAAAGGGCAAGGGATATTACATGCACGAGTTGGTTCATGGAACCACGACTCACGGTATGCAGAACACACGCCAGCCGTTGGAGCCGCTTACTTACTACACTCGACAGGGCCCCATCGGTCAAGTTTTTGGCGAGTTTCATGGCCCCAAGAAGAAGGCGCGGGTGGCGTTCGTTGGCCTTGGCGTCGGCTCCGTCGCCGCGTACGGCGAGCCGGGCCAGGAAATGACCTTCTTTGAGATTGACCCGGTTGTTCGCGAAATCGCTTCGAATCCTAAGTATTTCACCTATTTGAGGGATTCCAAAGCGAACGTCCACATCGTCATGGGAGATGCGCGGCTGACGCTTGCGCAGCAGCCTGACGGATGCTTCGGGATCATCGTTCTGGACGCATTTAGTTCGGATGCGATTCCCATCCACCTCCTGACCAAGGACGCCATCCGGATGTACTTCACCAAGATGGAACAGGGTGGGATTTTGGCGGTTCACATCAGCAATCGGTTCCTCACGCTCGGCCCCGTCCTAGCCGCGATCGCCCGCGACTTGCACCTGGCCACCTTGCATGACGACGACTCCAACGTTCCCGAAGATGAACTACTGCAAGGAAGAACACCCTCTGATTGGGTCATCATGGCGAGAGATAAAGACAACTTTGAGGGCCTGAACAAGAACCTATCGTGGCAGAACTTAGATGATCCCGGAACACTCAAGGCATGGACGGACGATTTCTCAAACATCATCGGCGCGTTCAAGGGCGCTGGCGAGTAGGAATTCGAGCGCGGACCGGGGAAATCACTTTACAAACGGGGCGAGTAGCCTCACGTACAACGCTTGATAGTAGATCGCCGGCTCAGTGAGTTCCCAACTGCTCTCGGGCCAAGCCAAATTGAAGTCGGCGTATGCCTTACCTCGTGGTTGAGTTCGAATCCAGTCGATCGATGCATGTCCGGCTGCCGCCTTCCCGCTGAAGCTCTGATTTGGACCGCCAACGACATAACCGGGAGGGGGGTTTTGTGAAAAAGCTGTTCCGTCGCCGTAGTGTGCGTGGTAAATATGCCCCAACGAGTGCTCTGCACCGTATGAACGCATATTCGTCAAGTAGACAACGCTCAGTGGATTCACTCCGTGAAAAGAGTGAAGCATGTCGGCGGCCCGCTCATGCAATCGCAGCTTGGTAGCGGCATCAACCCCACCGTGATCGGCGGCGAGCAAAGCAATGACTCCCCAACTGGCACGAACGAAGCTGCTTCCCCAATGGTAGTTATACGGCTGCATCCAAGCCCGATAGAGGTCAGAATCTGCCGGTGGCGCAAAATGGTCGCTTCTCGCCGACTGCGCCAACTGGTTCCGTATGCGCGCGACCACAGTCGGATTCGCATGTGGAATGGTTAGGTAATCCACCAGTGATTCGGCCGCCCCTGCTTCGTAGGGGCTCCAAACGCCCTCTGACAGCTGAAGCGACTTACCGACTTTCTTGAGGATTGCATCCTGATATTTCTGGTCTCCCGTCAACGCGAAGAGGTGAATGGCCGAATAGGCCTCCAGCCGATCCTGTTCGTCATCCGTGCGGTTCGCGATTCCACTCTTCTCTTCGCCGGTGTCGGTCTTATAGGTCCTTGGATGGCTCATGAACCAATCCCACGCCATGGTCGCACGCTTTTGTAGCGAAGACGCGTAGGTCTTCCATGCCGGGAACTGGCGATAGACTCGTGCTGCATGGGCAAAGATTGAGCAGGTGTAAATGGTCGCACCAGAGTCGATTGGGGCGTAATAGCGTGTACGTAAGTCTAGACTCAATGGATGCTTCTCATTAAAGTCTATATTGCCCATCTTAACCGGGACCGAGCCGTCCGGAAACTGCATACGAACGAGCCAATCCAACTCATACTTGACTTCATCTAATAGGTCGGGAAGTCCGTTGCCTGACTCGGGAATTCCAAAATCGTCCTTGAAGGCACTGGGGTTGGCCGTGTAAGCATAAAGGAGGGCGTGAATGACCTCGCTGTTATTCGAAGGATATTTGTCCGTATCACCTGCGTCCATCCATCCGCCCGACATATCCCGTTCATCCGCGACAGAGTTCTTCTTGGTCACCAAGCGCGTGTGCTTGTCCTGTAAGAACGTCGCGGCGTCTGCCCATGGTCCTTTCGAGTACTTGACGAGGATTGGAACGCCCTCACGCTGGAAGTAGTACATTCGCGTCGACGCACGTAAGACGCCCTCATAGACGCCATTGCCGATTCGGAACAGCGCAGAGCGACGCTTCGTAGAGGGGTCGTAAACGTAGTACTCGCCAGGAGTCGAAACGGAAGAGAAATCGAACCACCATCCCCGGTCGCCGGAGTCTTCGTCAACGGCCCCTTTGTTCCATTGGGACGGTCTGCCCACAAAGACAGACTTGCCCGACCTCTTGCGAAGCTGGAGGCTCGTTCCTGGCACATAGTGGTCAAACGAGTTGTAACCCTTGACCGGATCCGCAATTACCGCAACCTTTCTTGAATCTTGAAGGTAGCCGAATTGGTCCACGCAAATGTGGCTAGTTACCTCAGGAAGTCCAGGAATCGTGACACCGGAGAGAGGCTTGACGGCATATGCCGGATAGGAACTCTGAGCTCCGATGAAGAGGGCGACAGCGACCATCAACATGCCCCCACGTTACCTTAGAGAGTCACGCTTCAGGTTACTGATGCACCGGCGGACTCAAGTGCATCTCCACCTCGCCACGCCTCGAAGAGAGAGCGTCGCTACTCAAGCTCTACTCTGCGGGCCTGTTCCTCGTACATGGCGCTCCAGACCTGTAGATAAGCCTGTCGCCGATCACCATCCTCGACCGCAGATTCAAATGCGTCGTAGTGAATTTCCTTGACCGTGTTGGCAATTCGTTGAGCAACCCGATCACGGGCGACGCTCGCCTGGAATCGAAAGTCGGCTCCTGGTCTCTCAAATACCTCTGCCTCGGGAAATATCGTCTCGATGTCGCCCGCAATCCGGCCACGGACAACCAGAAAGCGGTCGTCCTGAGCGTGGTCCACAATTGAGAGGAACGCATTGCGCGTAAAGATCAGCATAGGTCCAGAGGAAGACCATCGAATATTACCGAGTTCCGCCAGATTTAGCTATCTTCGGATTCAAACATAGGAGCGCTAATCTAAGGCGAAATGCCAAGCGGTGCTTACAGCGACTCTCGGACCGCTCAAGGGACGGAGTGTGAAACAGACGAGAAGTCGGGTCCCCAGAACGCTTGTTCTGCATCGGAAGAGCGGAGCCGGGATAACACCGCCTGGGAAACTGGAGACATTCAAAAATTATTTGAAACGATAGACGATCCGACCCATGGTGAGATCGTAGGGACTAAGTTCGACGCGAACGCGGTCGCCGGGAAGGATTCGAATGTAGTTCATCCTCATTTTTCCACTTACGTGAGCGAGGATCTCCACTTCACCCTCATCTAACTTCACGCGAAATCGGGCGTTGGGCAGGTTCTCAAGAACCACACCTTCGACTTCAATACCTTTTTCTTTGTCCTGCTGAGGCTTATACGGAGGTCTTTTGCGAGCCATTCTCTACAGTTTACCGCTATTGATGAGAGGGGCTGGAAATGGGGGCAGGATTGGAGTGGTAGCGTCATCAAGCAAGAGAGAATCGAATCTCAACAAGATTGATCGCCTGTGTTTTCGAGGCGCGGCTGCCACTTTTACATGATATTGCATCATTGTGAGCAACCATGACTAGAACGATCCCGTTATTGGTCGCCCAGGCTATTCTTGAGTCAGGATCTCCACCCCTTCTCGGGTGATGGCAATTGTATGCTCGAAATGAGCGGACAGCTTTCCATCTGCCGTGACCATTGTCCACTTGTCCGGCAGCGTCGTTACTTTGAAAGTGCCCTGATTGACCATCGGTTCGATACAAATGGTCATGCCATCGCGTAAGAATTCGCCCGTGTGAGGATGTCCAAAGTTCGGCACTGCCGAAGGTTCTTCATGCAATTTGCGGCCGATACCGTGGCCGACGAGGTCGCGCACTACCGAGTATCCGTTTCGCTCCACGTAGTTTTGGACAGCGCTCGCAATATCGCCAATTCGATTCCCGACCCGAGCCTTGGCAATACCTTGATAAAGGGATTCGCGGGTGATATTCATCAACCTCTGGGACTCCGGGGCGACGGTTCCGACCGGATAGGTCCAAGCTCCGTCTGCATGCCATCCGTTCAGAAGCACGCCCATATCCAAACTTACGATGTCTCCTTCTTCCAACGGGATCGAACTGGGAATGCCGTGGACCACAACTTGATTTACAGAAATACAAGTGCTTGCAGGAAAACCTCGATAATTCAAAAAGCTCGGGACGCCTCCAGACTCCGCCACGATACGTGTGGCGACTGCATCTAAGTCGGAGGGACTCGTCTTACCGGGCACAATCGCCTCGGACATTAGTCGCAAAGTGCGGGCCACGACCTTTCCGGCGGCCCGCATTTTCTCGATTTCGTCACGAGACTTGAGACAGATCATGCTTGAGGTCCGAGACAATCTGCTGATACGTCTCTTCTGGCCCCATACTTCCGTCCACGCGCTGAAGTGAGCCGGTTTTCGCGTAATATCCGATCACTGGTTCGGTCGTCTCGTGAAACACGCGGAGCCTTTCCATGATGGTGGCGGGTTGGTCGTCCGCACGCACAAACAACGGTCCGTTGCATTTATCGCAGAGGCCCTCGCGCTTTGGAAGCTTATCCTGGTTGTGGTAGATCTCCCCACATTTCGTACAGCCCATGCGACCTGCAAGACGATGAAGTACGACTTCGTCTGGGACTTCGATCGAGATAACCTTGTCTAAGCCCATATCCATCTTGAACAGGATATCGTCGAGCGCTTCGGCCTGGCGGACGGTACGGGGAAATCCGTCAAGAACAAATCCATTGATACGTGCATCGTCCTCTCGGAGGCGCTTTGCCATCATTTCGATTGTCACGCCGTTCGGGACCAACTCTCCCCGCTCGATGTACCGGAGCGCCATGCGCCCCAGATCGGTTTCCGATTCGATCTCCCTACGGAAAATATCGCCAGACGAGATTGGATTTAGTCCGAGTCTCGTCTGCAGAAGAGCGCCTTGTGTGCCCTTACCCACCCCCGGAGGGCCAAATAATACAAGTCTTGTACACATTAAAAACTGCCAAGCCGCCCTTTTCGGGCGGCGGTACTAAGGAAGTTCCAACATATTAAGTGGAACAAACCTAAGACGAATTTCGCCTTAGGCAGTTCCCTTACTGTCCGTACTGTTTCATCAAAAGATTGGCTTCGATTTGGCGCATCGTATCAAGTGCGACGCTCACCATGATCAAAAGGGTGGTTCCTCCGATGATGCTGAGTCGAACTCCAGACGGGATCCCGGAGATTCGTGGGGCAAGCCACTGAACCAATGCGACAACCGAAATGAATCCGGCTCCCACGATGGTAACCCTAGAAATGACTCCATCTAAAAAGTCCTTTGTTTGTTTTCCAGGTCGGACACCCGGTATAAAGGACCCTCCACGCTTCAAGTTGTTGCTGATATCCTCCACGTTGTACTGGATCGCGGTCCAGAAGTAGGTGAAGAAGAAGATCATCGCCGTGTAAGCGATCGAACCAGTTAGAGCTTGGAATGCGCTCGGAGAACTTGGATTCAAATACTGCCCAAGGGTCTGCAGGAAGCTCCCAACCGCGGTTCGGGATCCATGGAACATAATGCTGAACTGGCCGGGCAAGCCAATCAGCGATACGGCGAAGATGATCGGCATAACGCCGGCCATGTTGACCGACAGAGGAAGATAGCTCGTCTGCCCGCCCATCATTCTTGTGCCGACCATGCGGCGCATATGCTGAATTGGAATTCGGCGTTGGGCAGTCGTGAAGTACACGATAACCCAGGTCGTGCCTAGGAAGAGCGCAGCCAGGATCACAAAGCTCCACCAGTGGACATAGCCCTTGTGGTAGCCGGTCATCAGGTTATCGAACTGATTCGGCAGCGCCAAAATAATCCCCGCAAAGATCATCAAAGAGACTCCGTTGCCGATTCCCTTTTCGGAGATCTGCTCCCCGAGCCAAAGAACGAACATGGCGCCAGACGTCCAGAACGTTACGATCATCGCCTGTTGCTGCCAGGTTAAAGCTGCGATTGCCGGAGCGGCAGCCATGATCTTCAACAGTCCCCAGCCTTGTATGAGGCATAAGGCAATCGTGAGACCGCGGGTCTTTTTGTTCTGTTGCTTCCTTGCGTACTCTCCACCGTCTTGCAACTCCTTTTTCCACTGCGGGACCGCCGTGTAAAGGATCTGCATGATGATCGAAGCCGTGATATAAGGGTTCAATCCCAATGCAAAGATCGACAGCCTTCGTAGGGCGCCTCCGCTCATTGCATTGAGGAGTTGAAGCGCGTCCACGTTCTCCAACGATTTCATGACGTCCGAAGACGAAATGCCAGGAACCGGCACCGGAATGTGAACGCCGAGTGTAAAGACCGCGAACATGCTCAGCACGAACGTGATGCGAGCTCGCAATTCAGGGTCGGCCCATGACATTCGCATCGTCTCAAGAAGGGGAAGGGTTAAGGCCTTGTCCCCTTTGCTTGAGTAGCTTCCGCCACCGCCACCAAATCCTGCAGGCAGGCTCACAGAGTTACCGCCTCACCGCCCTTCGCCGCGATTGCTTCGGCGGCAGCCTTGCTGAACTTGTGCGCGTGGACCGACAGCTTCTTTGTAAGCTCGCCAAACGCCAAGATCTTAACTCCATCCTTAATGCCCGAAATGATGCCCAATTTAATGAGCGCCTCCGGCGTAACGTCCTGCCCGGCCTCGAACAGCGTTTCCAGGTCGTCCAGGTTTACGATTGCGTATTCCTTGTGGTTGATATTCCGGAAACCCTTCTTTACCGGAAGGCGTCGATGGATTGGAGACTGGCCCCCCTCGAAGTTAGGGTGAATCTGACGTCGGGCCTTCTGACCTTTCGTACCGCGCGTGGCGGTCTTACCCATGCCAGAACCGATGCCGCGACCGATGCGCCGCTTAGGGAACGAACTTCCCTCATTGGGATGAAAATTATTGAGACTCACTTTTCGTCACCCTCCTTTTTAGCGCGCGGCTTCCGTGCTTCCTTTGGAGTTGGCTCCTCGGCGGCCACGGCGGCAGCGGCCTGATCGGCCACTTCCTTCGCTGCGTTGATCTTTTTGGGCGTGTGTTTGGCCGCAACCGAGCTTTCCACTTCTTCCACTAGAAGCATGTGCTTCACGTGATGAATCATTCCTCGGATGGTCGGCGTATCCTCATGCTCAACGACCTGCTGGGTCTTGCGTAGTCCTAGCGCTTGAACGGTCGCTCGGTTGCGCGTATTGTTTCCGATGGGACTTTTGACTAGTTTAATACGCAGCATCCGCTTCCTCCTTACGAGCTTTTACAATCCAAGGAGTCAGTTGCTTGGCTTCGAGTCCACGACTGGCCGCAACTCCTTCAGGAGTCGTGAGGCCCTTGAAAGCTTCCATCGTGGCATAGGCCAGGACGTCGTGTATTCCACAAGCTTCCAAGCAGGCTCGGACCGCGCCACCGGCTTTGACGCCGGTACCGGCAGCTGCCGGTCGAAGAATAACCTTCGCGGTGCCGGACATCGCAACGATCTCGTGAGGGATCGTGGTGCCGATCATAGGAACGGCGAACATCGCCTTTCGAGCGGCTTCTTCGGCCTTGCGGATCGCATCCGGAATGCCGCGAGCCTTTCCAAGCCCGACGCCTACCTGACCCTTGTTGTCGCCAACGACGACGAGGATGGACCAAGAGGCGGTTTTACCACCCTTGTGAGTTTTGAATACTTTATTGGTTCGCACGACTCGAACGTCGTACTGAGGACCTTCAGTGGCTCGACTCTCGCGTTTGCCGCTGAGGCGGTTCATCATCTTCATGGTTAGAACTCCAACCCTGCTTCCCGGGCGCCGTCCGCAAGGGACGCCACACGGCCGTGGTATTTGAAGCCTCCACGATCGAATACGACTAGGCTGATGCCTTTCTCTTTTGCTCGTTCGGCCAATTTGG
>Ga0302188_10003501_pt1 | contig 10884 bp, 9 predicted proteins | sample II_Bog_E2_1_FD_198783 | JGI IMG/M metagenome (GOLD analysis project Ga0302188, IMG submission 198783) | Peat permafrost microbial communities from Stordalen Mire near Abisko, Sweden - II_Bog_E2_1 | ecosystem: Environmental > Terrestrial > Soil > Wetlands > Peat | place: Sweden: Abisko, Stordalen... | reverse complement strand
CCCGCTCGTCTTTTCTGTAGCGGGCTTTACGATGCCTATGAGCGGATTAAATGACAATGCGGTATATTTTACACAACGGGCCTCATCCTGGGGGTGGGCAACCTGGAAAGACCGGTGGGATAAAATAGATTGGGAAATTAAAGATTACAGTGTATTTAAGAATGACAGGCAGGCCCAGAAAAAGTTTAATAAAATGGGGTCGGATATGACAGGTATGCTCAAAAAGCAAATGGATAAAAAAATAAATTCCTGGGCTATCCGATGGTGTTATCATCAATTCAGGAGCAACTTATATACTGTTGTCCCTGCAAAATCAAAAGTCGTTAATATAGGTTTCTCTGATCCGGGAGCGACCCATACAACCGAAAAGTTTAATCGCTTTAAAACAACCTTGGATGACTCGGGAACAATTTCGTTTGATTTTAGTGATGACGTAAAGTTGGATAAACGGTTCGTAAAGCAATTTACCCGGCCATATGGTCTCCTGCAACGGATCCGTTATAAAATAATTAATACATTATTTTTTTAAAAAATTTAATTCGGGGAAAAGGGCTAAGGCAGGGCACAACCTGTATCAGTTTTGACAGGAGATTGAAATACTATCTTTTTAGTTTTAAACGGGCAGCCGGGAAAAGGTTAAAGCAATACAAGCACGAACGGTTAAATTCCGCACATTAAAAATAACAGGATATGGAATCGTTACGAATTGCGGGACAATTGGCAACATATGATAAGAAGAAAACCTTAACCCGTTTATGGGATAGGTATCATCAAAAATCACTGGAGTCATTACGCACGGGCGCGGGGCTGGCGTTAACTGGCATTAATGTAATTATCATCTGAACTGATTCATGAAAAGAATTTGCATTGATATTTCGAATATAATACCGGGTAAAGGGGGATCGGGTGGCGGTATAGCCACCTATGCTTTAAATTTAATTAACGAACTCGATAAAATTTATGACCCCGCTACTACAGAGATCATTTGCTTAAAACACAAGGACTTCAAGGGTATTCATGCCGAACGGATTAAACAAACCTGCATCTCTTTAAACACTCAAAATGCAGTAATAAGGGTTTTTTGGGTGCAAATTTATTTACCGATTTATTGTCTGTTGTACAAGATTGAACTGCTGCACAGGGTGACACCCGAATTGCCTTTAATAAAAACCTCCAGGTATGTTTGTACCCTGCATGATTATATGTTTGATTTTTATTTGAATAATCAAACACTAAGGCAATTAATGAACTGGAGGCAGGTTTTTAAATTTAAAATGTTCCGGTTTATCACCTATTCGTCGTTAAAAATAAGCGACCTCATATTGGTTCCCTCTGAAGCAATTTACAATGAAACCATAAAAACGAATGATAAGTTTAAAGATAAAACACAAATAACCTATGAGGCCAGCATTGTTAAGCGACAACCGCCAGCGCCAAGACCTGATGTTACTGAAAAAAGGCTGGCTGTAATCGCCGGGTTTTATCCCCATAAAGGACATTTGCAGGTGATTGCGCTTGCGGAGAAATTTATTGCGAACGGATTCACCAATTTTACAATTGATTTCAGAGGCAACCCTGCCTATAAGGGGTACATAAATGATTTGTCGATTGCGATTGCCAGCGCTAAACTGGGCGATCATATTAAATTTGTTAAGTTCGACGCACAGGCTTCTCTCCAAAATATCTACAGCAATTACGATGCTTTTTTATTACTCTCTGAATATGAAGGCTTTGGTTTGCCCGTATTGGAGGCTCAGGCAAACAATATCCCGGTTATTTGTTCTGAAATCGCTGTTTTCAAAGAGATACTTGGAAATTCAGCGATCTTCTTACCAAATAGTTTTGATGATGACATTATTATCACTGATTTAATAGCATCCCTTAAAAACCCCGAAAAATTAAAAGAATATATAAAACTCGGTAATAAGAATATCGAAAAATTTTCATGGGGGAAAATGGCTGTCGAAACCTATTTTAATTATAAAAATTGTTTAGGAATTAAAGTACTAAGCTAAATGATCCAACTTCAGTTGCTTACAGGATTTAATCGGCGCCGGTAATTGACACCAGGATTTGATGACGTACTTATAGTTTTATGATATGAGAATACTGTTTTTATTGCTGCTCCTTATTTGCATATCGTGCAAAAAAACAAATTCGGAGCAGAATACCTCGTATACAGATTCTTCAAAAATAACGAAGTCGATTTTTCAGGCTATGGTCGTGCCTGCTGCAGATACAGTGCCGCCTGTAAATGCTGTAAACGCAAAAGCCCATGGCGCTATAGGCAATGGCGTTGCCGACGACACCCGTGCATTGCAGAATTTAATAGATGCGTACAATAACATCATTTTGCCTGCAGGCGTTTACGTAATCAACTCTACTTTAAATATGCGTTCGGGGGTTACAATTTATGGAACAAATAGCGCTACAATTAAAGCCGGAACGTCCAAGACCGGTACATTATTAACCTTCGGCCGTTATTTTTTCCTTTTAAATGTACACAACTGCGGCCTTATCAACATGGTGTTCCAGCCGTCGGTTAACGCTTTTCATCTGGGAGATTGGGCGAATGCGTGTATTTATATTTCCAACAGCCAGAATAACACAGTTGATTTTAATAAATTTCAATTTAAGCAACCGTTTGCTTCAATTGGCATTGAGGCAGCCTGGATTACTGGTAGTTTATCGTTTAATAACAGGATTTCAAACAATAATATAACCTCAATGGGGATTGAATATGCGGAAAATGGCGCTAAAAACACCTCGGTATACAACAATATTATTATGAATTCTCATTCAGATGCACTAAGTGCTCATGGCAACGGCCCAACACCTTGCTCAGCGAATATTGTTTATAAAAACGTAATAACTAATGCGGGCCATATGGGTATTGAAGATTGGGGAAATGTCTACGGGTCTGTCATTCGCGGTAATATAATCACGGGGACAGGAAAAAGCCCAACAGAATATGCCGATGGAATAGGGATATCAGCGGTTGGCGTTAACGAACATGTTGTCTCAAACAACATTCGTGATGCGAAGCTATATTATATCGAAACGGGAGGAAATTTAAACACCAAAATTGACAGCAATATCATCACCGATACCGGCGGAAAGGCAATTGGCATTATCTTGAATTATTCATCTTCTTTGGCCCGGGCAACCTCCTCTGCTGCCGATGATATCTCCAACAATTTAATTATTCATTGTAATACAGCCATATCGCTTTACGGCAACAACAATTCATGGGCTTCAATAAAAAACAATACGGTTACGAATCCTGTTTTTAAAGGGGTAGATATTGATAGCGGAGCGCCCCGATACACCATATCTATATCTGCCAATTCAATAACAATGTCAGAACCGGCTGTACATCCAAGGTTTGCCATCTCCTCTTTTATGAGAGGAACGAACAGCATAAACCAACAGTTATCAGTAACGCACAATACCATTTCTTATCTAACTTCGGCAAACAAAGGCGCAGCCCCGGAAATTTCATTTTGCCTGGGAACCAACAATGCCATATATAAATACAATAATATTCTTGGCAATAACATAACTGCCGCGGGTCAAAATGTCTGGGCGATAACATCCAACGGGTTCAACATCAGCAACATTAATTTAACCGGCAATACCGTGAAGGGCGCAAATGTTGATTTAACACATTTACCCCATTTAGTCGAATCGGATAACAATTTTTAGGTACTTTTACATATACGATTACACTGACTGTTTAATAATGTTAATACCCCCCAATCTGATTGCTAATGCGGATGACTTTGGTTCTAAATCATCTGTTAATCAAGCCGTTTTGCTTTGTTATCAATTGGGATATATAAATAGCGCTTCGTTAATTGTTAATCATCCCGGCTTTTTTGAAGCGGTGGACATGATTCATACCCATGATGTAATTACCAATATCGGCCTGCACGTTAATTTTGCGGATGGAAAGCCTGTTACAAATTTCGACAATAACGATTATTTAACGGCTGATGGCCATTGGGACTTAAAAAAAACAAACAGGAAGATCAATTTTCTGGATCGCGCAACAACAAAACTTTTTTTCGCTGAAATAGAAGCACAAGTTAATAAAGTTATAGACGCGAAAGTGAAATTGCTACACATCGATTCCCACTATCACCTTCATACATTGCCTTGCTTTTACCGTTTATTTTTACAGGTGGCACATAAGTATAGCCTCAAAATAAGACTTGCCCAAACTTATAATAACGGCAACTATGTAAAGTACATGTTCAGGAATTATGTCAACAAGCAAGTTAAAAAAAGCAAAACAAATTATACCGATCTATTTGAAACAATTGACCATTTTCTTGATATTCCGCCGGTTAATCAAAACCATTTACTGACAGAAGTAATGCTACACCCCGATCTTGCGGATAACGGTATCCTAACAGATCATTTTTCGGCATCCGATATGACTAAATGGGTTGATTTTTTAAATAATAATATCTAATATAACCCCATTATTAGCATTACCCCGGGGACAAGCCTCTACACTGTGCGGATTTTATTGCCCGATTTTGGATTTGAAAATCCCATTCATACTGAGAAAACATATTAAATTTTCTTTGTAGTTTATATTTTGCGTTTTTGTTACAATATCATCAAAATATTTTACTATTTTATGAAACTAACCGGCTTATTTTTGTAAAAATGGCATTTATCACAATTGTTTCCTATAAGCGGCCATGCGGCTTAGTTTTTGTATTTTACTGGTCAGTACATAAACAAATCACTGCTAAAATGAGGCGTTTATTACTATTACCCTCTAAATAAGCTAAAGTTGATGGACAAATTTAACACAGTGACATTGCAAGATTATTCACTACTTAAAACCAAACTTGACAATCTTGTATTTGACTCGAAGTGCATCATTAATACGGTTAATCAATACTCTTTTACAATTGCCGAAAAGGATAAAGAATTTAAGAATGCGTTGTCACAGTCAGATATATTACTACCTGATGGTGTTGGCATTGTTGCAGCTGTAAAATTTTTAGAAAACGAGACCATCGAGAAGATAGCAGGCGCCGATTTGCATCTCCATTTGTTGCAAAAATTAAATAACGAACACGGGAGCTGCTTTTATCTCGGATCATCCGATGCCACATTATCCCTCATCAAAGAAAAAATAAACCGCGAATTCCCCAATATTAAAATGGAAATGTATTCGCCTCCCTTTAGTGCATTTTTTACAGAGGCGGAAAACGACAAGATAATTGATGTTATAAATGGTTTCAAACCAGATGTTTTATTTGTTGGGATGACGGCCCCGAAACAGGAAAAGTGGACATACCTTAACAAGGGCCGGCTAAATGTTGGTATTATATGTGCGATTGGGGCTGTGTTCGATTTTTATGCGGAAACAGTAAACCGCCCGTCGCTGTTTTGGCGCAATTTGGGGTTAGAGTGGTTCGTGCGTCTTTTAAAAGAGCCTAAGCGCATGGCAAAGAGATATTTATATTATGGACCTGTTTTTTGTATGCTTTTGGTAAAGATGAAATATAATGGCGTGCCAGCGTTGGCATATAAATAGCTGTTATTGTAAAAGGCACGAGCACCTGGTGCTAATACTTTTATTTAAAACTATGTTTATTTTGGCGTTAATTATATTGGCAATTTAATTTAATTCCCCATAACCTATCAAGACGTTCGAGTGTAAGTTCTCTGTTCATGATTTCACAGAAATAATCTTTTAATTCGCCTGGCGGAAATAAGTTATAAGAAGCGTTCTTCAACCAGCTTTTATTAACTATATCCGAACCCACATCGCTTTTATTGAAAGTCAATTCGCCAAAATCTATCTGAATCACGTTCGATTGACTATTGAGGCTGTTGTTAACAGTAAAATTGAAAACAGTATCGGCAAATCCATAAGTCCACGTAATTTGTATAAGGGCCACATATCCGTCAAGAATTCTTTTACCTTCCGAAAAAGAACAACCTTTAAAGATATTATCTAAAACTGTTGCCCTATCCTGCTCATAACCGTTACTCAAAAATAAGGGGTTACCTAATATTGCACTATCAAAAAGGAACAAAATGCTTTTGATGTAGTCATTTGATGTTTTTTCCATTGCCCTGCTTCGTTGCATGTTCCTCCATGACTTCACGAATACGTCCCAGTTAAAACCGCTTTTTGTTTTTAAGCTGTAAAAATAATTGGTTCTCAGTATGTACCAATATTGAATAATGGCAGGATATGTTTTTTTTCTTACCCGGCCATTTTCCAAATCATATACCTGGTATTGCCAACCCTTTGCTATTTTGTTCATTAAACGTTGATCCTGTTTTTAAAAAAGTTGAATCTTCGGGCTGTTTTCAGAATTTCAACAATCGTTATTAATTAAAATGTAATTTATCTTTTTCTTATCTAACTTTTCCACCTACTTAAATAACCAAAGACATAAGTGTATGCAGAAATTATTTTTCAACTTAAATCACTGTAAATAATGCGCATACAATTATTCAATACTGTTTTAAAGACTACAATATACCTTTTTATTCCGATATTAAGTTAATATTATCTCAACATATTATAAAGCAGTGTCCTGCGTTTTTAAAATCGGGCCTTTCGTTATCCCTTTTTGAAAAGAGGCCATCCATATGGCCCAACGCAGACCCTGCTTTAATTGACAGTATAGCAGCAAAAGCCCCTTAGCTTACAGATTTCGAAATTGTAAATGCTGCGCGAAATGAGATTCAGCGACCGCGACGCCCGGCAGTGCCTTCTAATGCCGGAGTTATTCGCTTTTCTTCATAAGCGCACCGTTTGTTTTATCGTTCACCTCGCCGGATTATTTTTTTACTATAAATATAGTTTATTTAATATAATATAGGGGTTTTGGGTTTTATTTACAAATAAATTAATGCTTTAGACTAGATATAATGCACACATTCAACATTCTGTTAAAAAAATAAAGCTACTTTTTTAATAACATGCGGAATTTGCGATAGATATTCACCATTGCTTCGTTTAAATTTTGTTATTAATGTAATTATGATAATTATTTATGGCCATTTTCATAATTAAATCTGCTTTCTTCAATATTAATGGTATTTATCTGGATAAATAATGATAATTTTAGCACTATTAGGATAAATACTAAATATTGATTTAATTAACCATCCATATTTATCTATATCGTCAACCAAATGAAGAAAAGCAAAAGTGAGTGCGATATAAATAGCTGTTTTTTGTGCCGGAATTGTTTAAAACAATGGCAGCCGGCTATCGCTGCCAATAAAGTCAACATAAAGGTAAAGCGTGGAGATGTGATCTTTAATGAGGGGGATGAAGTAAAGGGTGTCTTTTTTGTTTACCAGGGTGTTGTAAAAGTGCAAAAGAAATGGGGTCCTGATAAAGAGTTGATCATACGATTTGCTTCCAAAGGCGCCGTTTTCGGGCACAGGGGCCCGGGCGGTAAAAATGTTTATCCAATTTCAGCAACTGCCCTGGAGGATGGAATCATCTGTTTTGTAGATATTGACTTTTTTGAATCTACATTAAAAGTAAACGATACTTTTACATATAACCTGATGCTATTCCTTGCAAGTGAGCTACAGGAATCAGAACGAAAAATGCGTAATCTGGCACACATGTCGGTAAAGGGCAGGGTGGCGCAGGCACTCATCTCCCTGCAGGATCAGTTCGGAAAAAAAGAAGATCACTCCATGAATATCGAGCTTTCCAGGCAGGACCTGGCATCGTATGCCGGTGCGACTTATGAGACCGTTTTTCGCGTGTTAAATGAATTGTTAAAAGACAACCTTATCAAAGCTGCAGGAAAAAAAATAACGATCAATAGCCGCGAAAGACTATTGCAGTTAACCTCGGAGGAATTGTAAAAAAAACTAAGTTCCCAGCCGGCTAGGCGAGAAATTCAGCAACGCCTCAAACTAAAACAGTTTTCTTCAGCGCTGGCAAATCGAATTTTCGTATTCGTCTTCCCCGGCAAAAGCAATATAAACCCAGCCGTCGTTTCAATTTTTCCCCGAAATTTTTGATAGAATAGTTCTCGTTGGGCAAACTATTTCTCACTTTAAAGGGAAAATGCGTTTTGATGAAAAGGCCTTGGCTCTTTAGACTTGTTGTTCTGTTGATCATGGTGATGGTAATAAGAAGGCGCGCCGACATCATTCACCGCCGGAAACACAACAGGCTGCACGCCCGAGCCCATCAGTTCAACCGCCCGGCTGCTCATTTCGTTCACATGGAGGCATTTTATTTTATAAAACCCGAATAAATCAGGGATATAATAAAGTCAAAAACCTCTTAAATCGTATAATTTAAGAAGGTTTTTGACTTTATTGAGGTCAATTTCGTCGCCCTGCCTGTACAATTTTCGAACTTTTTTATTGAAGATTTGAACCGGTTAGCTAACTTAATTATGTAGAGGAAAGCGGTGAAAAGTCGAACTTTTTAATTGACTTACGCTCCGTTGCAAGTTCCAAAAGCTGATTGTATATTATTGCTTTATCCAGCGACGCTTTATATATAAATATATAACAAAGCCATAGTGACCTACTCCTTTTCAAATTTCTAAATGTTCACAGGCTTCGTTGACTTCAGTTTTCGCTTCTGTACTCGCTCGGCGATTTTCCAGTCTTTGATTTGAATATCTTTGTAAAATGCGACGGGTGTTCAAAGCCAAGCACATATGCAATTTCACTGATAGAACTGTTCGTGCCCCACAGTAGCGATTTCGCTTTGTCTGTAAGTTCCAGATGGATATGCTCTTGTGTAGTTTTGCCTGTAAATTTGCTTAAAAGATCGGACAAATAATTAGGCGATAAATTGAGCCGGGAGGCGAAATATTTAACATTGGGAAGGCCTGTTTCAATCAGGGTGCCATGCGAAAAATAATCTTTTAATAATTTTTCAAACTGTTGTACTACATCGGAATTAACTTTTGCCCTGGTGTAAAATTGCCGGTCGTAAAAACGGTTGCAGTAGTTGAGCAGGAGTTCAATATTGCTGACGATGAGGCATTGTGAGTGCTTATCAATATTTTGCGAATATTCTCTTTCAATCTTTTCTAGGCAATCTTTAATAGTTAGTTTTTCCTCTTCAGAAATATGCAGGGCTTCGTTAGCCTCATAATTAAAAAAAGTATACTGGTGTATCTTCCTGCCTAACGCTGTACCATGAATCAGGTCAGGGTGGAAGAATAAGGCCCAGCCTTCATCAACCGTAACATTCGGGCCCGGCGCTATGGCTTGTCCGGGGGCAGTAAACAATAACGAGCCTTCACTAAAGTCGTAATACCCCTTACCGTATTTTAGCAGCCCCTCAAATTTTTTGCAGGAAACTGTATAAAAACCAAAGCGGTAAGTGATGTCTTCTTTAGGACGCTTTGAGTAAAAGTCTGCATGGTCGATCACGCTGATGAGTGGGTGTTTCGGCGGAGCGTATTTCACCAGCTTATGCAAATCGCTGACGGAGTCAAGATCGAGGTATTTATCGGGCATAATTTTAATTGAAATAAAGTTACTATTAAAAATGGCTACCTGTTCGGGGTAACCGTATTTTTAGATACCTGTTTGAACAACCATCATTTTTTTGAAATTCGCATCATCCATTTGCTGCCTGGTCTGTATTAAATGGGCCGCGTCAGGGCCTACCTGGTAACGCAATTGTTCTGTACCATCGGTTGCCGCTTCGTAAATGACATCGGCAACTTCACCAATATTTTCAGACATTGGCCAATGGCCTAGCATTTCCGTAAACTTATCAAATGCAGCTTGATAATCGCCCAGGCCTTCGTTGGTGAAAAGTGTCATAGAACGCCCGGCAAACTCAGTCTTGTAGCCACCAGGTTCAACTATCTTTAAATAAATACCCAAAGGATTTAGTTCGTATTGTATCGATTCTGTTAAACCTTCAACAGCAAATTTGGTAGCATGATATAGAGATGAGAACGGGAAAGTAACCCTTCCGCCCACTGATGATATGTTGACGATGATACCTGATTTTTGTTGACGCATACCTGGCAACACCGCCTTTGTTACGGCAATTAACCCGAAAAAGTTGACATCGAACTGTTGTTTGATTTGGTCTGCGGTTGCAGCCTCCAGCGCGCCCAATGCACCATAACCCGCATTGTTCACCAATACGTCTATCCGGCCAAATTTCTCAATACCCGCTGCTACCGCGCTTTTTATACTGAGCGGATCTGTAACATCCAGTTTGCTGATTAAAACATCACTAAACGTGGACAGTTCAACTTCTTTTTCCGGCGAACGCATGGTAGCGATCACGTTCCATCCATTAGTGTGAAATAATTTAGCGGCCTCTTTCCCAAATCCGGATGAAGCACCTGTTATTAATACTGTCTTTTTCATTGCTATATATTTATAAAGCAAAGGTCTGGTTAATGGCTCAGGCCTGTTTATATGTTTCTACTGATCTCTTATACTTTTTACGGTTGGAGATGATAAGATCGGTTTGCGGTATACCCCGGCCATTTCAACTTCATAGAGGTGCAACTTTCGTTGTTACCGAAACAAAATCTTGCTATAGTGCCGAAAAATACCTGATCCGGGCGGAATATAGTACAATAAGACGAACGGAGGGCTCAGGTGGGCTCTTTATCCTATTGACAGCGCACATACCCGGCTGGAAAGCCGCATACCTTAGAGTTGTTACCGGACTAAGCCGGGATTGTTTTCGCTGGAATTGTTAACATAATTTACAGACTTTAGCGCCTTAAACAGCGAGTCGGCTGTTCTGCCATAAAGTTTTAATCACTAAACACTGTATAAAAATGAATAACCCTAACTGGTATTCGAACCAAAAACTAACTGTATAACAATGACTTATAAAAACACCGAAATAGTAAAGCCTGTAAATTATTGATT
>Ga0302188_10003500_pt1 | contig 10885 bp, 4 predicted proteins | sample II_Bog_E2_1_FD_198783 | JGI IMG/M metagenome (GOLD analysis project Ga0302188, IMG submission 198783) | Peat permafrost microbial communities from Stordalen Mire near Abisko, Sweden - II_Bog_E2_1 | ecosystem: Environmental > Terrestrial > Soil > Wetlands > Peat | place: Sweden: Abisko, Stordalen... | reverse complement strand
TTACCGCCAACCTGGTTATCAATTGAATTCACAATTTCAGGGTCTAAGCCAGTATATTTAGTAATAGTAAATAAGTTAGTGCCCTGTACATAAACATGCAGTTTATCGAAGCCAATGCTCTTTAAGATCAGCGGGTCAAATGAGTAGCCTATTGATATAACGCGGCATTTCAGGAATGAACCGTTCTGCACATAATATGAACTGGTAGTACTTGAACCCAAAGCCTGTGAGAAAGATGCAGCTGATAAGGTTGCACCCGGATTAGTAACAACACCATTTGAAACGATGGCTGCATTGTTATACAGGTTCAGGCTTTTGCCACCCTGGAAAGTACTGTAAAAATCTGTCCAGTATTCAGTGTAGTTATAGTCCTTGTTGCCTTGTGAACCATATAATACCATAGTAAAATCAAACCTTTTATAGCTGGCATTAATATTTACACCATAGGTGAAGTTAGGGTTAGGGTTACCGATCCATGTACGGTCATTTGGAGTGATCTTTCCGTCGCCGTCAACATCTTTGTAAATGAATGAACCAGGAGCTGCACCTGCATAACCCGGGAGGCTTGACACTTGCGAAGCATTTTGATAGATACCTGCTACCTGGTATCCATAGAATTCACCGATAGAATGGCCAACTTCGTCTCTTACGATGTCGTTGTCACGGTTTGTACCGGTATCAAAATAATTGGTTAAACCAGTTTCCTTGGTGATAAGGTTTTTGTAAGTTGTAATATTAGCGCCAACACTAAAAGTAATGTCCTTATTTATCCTGTCGTGGTAGGTAGCCGATATATCAACACCCTTGTTTTGCACGTTACCAATATTAACATAAGGAGCAGTAGCACCGCCCACTGTATTTGGCAATGAAGCCTGGAATAATAAACCATCACTTTCTTTTTTATACCATTCAGCTGTAATATCCAGGTGATTGAACAAAGAAGCATCGATACCTATGTTAGTGATTTTGTCGGTTTCCCATGTCGTACTTGGGTTGCCGATCTGGCTGTTGTAAAAGCCTTGTTGAATCTGGCTGAGGCCACCGCCAATACCATAATACGAAGCACCTGCCCCTGAATTATAGGCATTGTAAGGATTATTACCCGAAACGTCTCCATAAAAACCAGCTTCACCATAACTTCCGCGAAGTTTTAAGTCGTTGATCCAGCTAACACCTTTCAGGAAATCTTCCTGAGAAATGCGCCATGCCACAGAAGCCGATGGGAAAGTACCCCACTGTTTGCCAGGGTAGAATAATGACACACCGTCACGACGAACAGATGCACCCAAGATGTATTTTCCGTCGTAAGTGTAATCCAATTTTGCGAAAAACGATTCAATTGCGGTTGGCTGCTGAAGCGTAGTATATGGAACCGTAGAAACGGTACCGTCGCCAAGTTGGGCGTATGCGGGATTAAGCGAAAACAAATTGATGTTTGAAGCGCCGAAATACCTGCCGGTAGAATATTTTTGTTCGTAACCGGCAAGCACCTGGATGTTATTTTTGCCTATCGTTTCTTTGTACTGGATAGTACTTGTCCAGTTGTAATTGCTATTGAACTGCTCATTTTCATCAATACCATTTGCGCTTCCATGGCTTTCGTAGTTTTCATAAGTATTATAGGTAACATCGTTATAATACTGGTTGTACAAACGGCCGCCAAAATTGGTATGCAAGGTAAAGTATTTGGCTATATCTGCTTCAGCAAACATATTTCCTTCCAAATATACAAACCGAGCATGGTCGCTGCCGTTTCTGGCAGCTATTGCGTAAGGGTTGCTACCGTTACCTAATGGTTCGCCTGTAGGGCCATCATAACCACCACCGTAGTTAACACCACTTACGTCGAATACAGGGATAATCGGCATTTCGCGGTAGGTGTAGGCGATAACGCCGCCTTCCTGTTGTTCAGCACCCGGATAACCGCCTTCATTTTCTCTGTAAGTTGCATAGCCGCTTTCTCCAAAACGAATATGGTCGTTTACTTTAAAATTAGAGTTTAAACGGGCCTGGTACCTTTTTTCGTAAGTATTAAGCAAAGTACCCGTCTGGTTTAAATAGTTTAATGAGAACAGAAAAGTACTTTTGTCAGTACCACCCGATGCAGTTATATTGTGCTGCATTTCAGGCGCTGCGGTAAAAACTGAATGGAACCAATCGGTGCCTGCTCCTGTAGCAAATTTTTGAACAAGGAAATCGTTGCCCGGGTTAGCCGCATCAAAATGATAGTATTGCAAGATGGAAGGATCATTAGTAACACCGGAAGCGTTAAAACCACCTCCGGGAGCAGCCGCTCCATGATAGCCATAGGTTGGAATAACAACATTGGCAGCGGTAAGATTACCGGCAGCATAATTAGAAGCGTTTGAAGGGTCAGGATATAATCCCTGGGTAGCACTGTCATTGGCCCTGAATGCAAGTACAGCCTGCTGGGCAGGATCCATTAAATGCCAAACATTGCCACTAAGCGGCTGTTGATCGCCATAAAAGCCATCATAACTGATGGTTGTTTTACCGGCTTTACCTTTTTTAGTAGTAACAACAACTACACCGTTACCACCGGATACACCGTAAATGGCTGCTGCACCGGCATCCTTTAATACGGCGATACTTTCGATGTCATTGGGGTTAATTAACGACATATCGCTAACCTGGGCACCGTCAACAACATACAATGGTGATTGATTTCCGAAGTTACCTAAACCACGCACATAAACGTTGCTTGGAGACCCCGGCGCACCATTGTTAACAACAGTAACACCTGCCGCCTGGCCCTGTAACAATTGTTCAGAACTGGTTGCATTGATTTTTTTCGCATCGTTGATGTCAACCACCGAAACCGAACCCGAGATGTCCTTTTTCAGCTGGGTGGTGTAACCCGTTACAACCACTTCGTTCAGCGAACTGGCAGAAGGCGCAAGCGAGATGGTAAGGAAAGCCGTTCCCTTTACCGTTACTTCCTGCGTTTGATAACCAATGTAGCTTATGACAAGCACATTGCCGGGACTTAAACTTAAGGTAAAGTCACCGTTAACATCAGTTACAGCACCGGTGTTGGTGCCTTTTATCCTTACGGATGCACCAACTACAGGTAATTTGTCATCGGCCCCGATAACTTTACCTGTGTGTTGTGTTTGGGCTGTAACTACCAATGAAGAAACCATGCAGCATAACAGCAGGCATAATGTTCTTCCCTTTAGGAGTAAACTTTTAAACATGAGATTGAGATTTAGTTGATTAATTTATTTGATTTTAAGACTATTATTAAAAATTGGAATTTATTATATCGGCGGTCGGAAGTTAACCCGGGCCTCAAAGGAATGCAATTGGCCCTGGTGAGAAGGACCGGCACAGATTGAACGATTAAAAAAGGAAAAATGTAAAAGTTTTATCATTTAATTTAATAAGCACTATAACAATAATAAATTTAAACTTATCACTACTCTACTTCAAGGCTACCCTTAAAAAGGGGACCGCCAAACCAATAAATGTTATAAAAATACTAGGTTTTATATAATTGCTAGCCAGCATCAAAACTTGTGTTGGCATTGATACTAATGTAAATAGTGTGTACTGTTTACACAAGTAATTTTATAAGAATTATAAATTAATTATTTATATCACTTTAAAACTAAAAAAAATAATATAATCAGACACAGATGTTATCAAATTATTAACAAAATAATATTTTTATTAAAAAAAAGGCAATGTAATATTGTTGTTATAGAAGCCAAAATACAGTCAAAAAAAGCCAATAAACGCTAATTCATAGTGAAGATGACATTTGTGCCCCAATTTTTTAATGATAATATACCATTCTATAACCGATCATGCGTGGAAAATTCAGGTGCTAAAAATTCATTATTATTTCCCAAAAATGTCATTTTAACAATTATTATTAGCTTCTGAGGGTTAATTTCAATATTTAAACTATCCTATCTTTAAAAAGTCAACTTTAAAATAAAGGGTTCAGCGTTGTTTTAAGAAACAAGAAGCCGCCGGGTTAAACCCGGCGGCTTCTTGTTATTATTTAAGAATTTTATCACGAAACACCAAATGCCCAACCCACCTGCGGCACGCAGGTGTTGTATAACGAATAAAAAACTTCGAATTTCGACATTCAAAATTCATTGTTCGATATTAAGTCCTTCTTTTTTCCTGAACGCAATGACGTTGACGGCAGCCGCTTAACTTAACGCTGATCTGAAAACGGCTTTTATTTAACCCATTGAACAGACGCTGAACGGGTCTCAGATGAGTTAGTTCCAATTTGGATTACAAACTGTCCCGGTTCCCAGTCATACATTAACTGATTATTATAAAACTTAAGTGCACTGGTGTTGATGTCGAATGTTATGTCTCTGCTTTCACCTGGCTGTAGGGCTATTTTCTGATAGCCTTTTAATTCCTTTACTGCGCGGCTTATACTGGCAACGGGATCACTTACATATAATTGAACTACTTCTTCACCCGCATATTTCCCGGTATTTGTCACTTTTACCGTCGCTTTAAGGGTTTCATTTCCCTTTAAATGAGTTTTATTCAATTTTACTGCGCTATAATTAAAGGTTGTATAACTAAGCCCATAACCAAACGGGTATAAAGGGTCATTTGAAATATCAATGTAATCCGATTTGAATTTAGCCGGGCCGGTACCGTCAAATGGCCTTCCGGTATTTTTATGGTTATAATAGATAGGTATCTGCCCTACGCTTTGCGGAAATGTTGCGGTAATTTTTCCTCCCGGGTTATAATTGCCGAAAAGCACATCCGCTATTGCATTTCCGGCCTCGGTGCCGGGCGCCCATACGTCCAAAATGGCATCTGCATGTTTATTCTCCCAAACAAGGGTAAGCGGCCTTCCGTTAAACAATACAATAACCAAAGGTTTGCCGGTTTGGGCCAATGCCTTTAAAAGGTCGCGTTGGCTTTCGGGGATATTTATATCGGATCTGCTTGCAGATTCACCCGACATGTTTGCCGACTCGCCAACAACGGCTACAACAACATCTGCTTTTTTTGCCGTTTCAACAGCCTCATCTATCATTTGCTGCGGTGTACGACTGTCTTTCTCCTGTTTCATCCCAAAAAAATAAGCACGTGCGTTTAAAAGTGAGTCCTCTGTGATGTTCGATCCTCTTGCATACAGTACATTAATATCATTACCGGCTACATTTTTTATTCCCTGCAATACGCTGATTGATTTTTTTGAATCGCCGGCAACCACCCAGGTGCCTAACATTTCGGAATGATTATCAGCCAATGGGCCAACCAAAGCAATGGTGCCCGATTTTTTTAGCGGCAGCGTTTGATTGTTATTTTTTAATAATACAAAAGAGTGCTCCGCAATTTTCCGGGCAAAAGCACGATTTTCGACCGTCAGAACGTCTTTATCCTCCCTTGACGGATCTATTGATTTATATGGATTGTTAAATAAACCAAGTTTATATTTGGCCTCCAATACCCTGCGGCAGGCCTGGTCAATTTCCTGCTGGGTAACTTTCCCCTCTTTTAACGACTTTTTCAGGGTGGTTAAAAAGCCCTCACCAACCATATCCATGTCGAGTCCTGCCTTGAGTGCGAGTGCGGATACCGTTTGCAAATTGCCAAGACCATGATTGGTCAATTCGTTTACAGCCGTATAATCTGATACTACAAAACCTTTAAATCCCCATTGATTGCGCAGCAGTTTGGTAAGCAGCCATTGGTTTGCCGTTGCCGGAATCCCATTAATAGTATTGAAAGAACTCATAAAGCTACCTGCGCCTGCGTCAACTGCTGCTTTGTACGGCGGCAGATAATCCTGGTACATTTTTATCAAACTCATATCAACCGTATTATATTCGCGGCCGGCCTCTGCTCCGCCATATAAAGCAAAATGTTTAACGCAGGCCATCACGGCATCCGGATTCATCATGTTATTGCCCTGATATCCTTTAACCATGGCCATTGCTATTTGCGAGCCCAGCCAGGGATCCTCTCCGCCGCCTTCAGATATCCTTCCCCAGCGTGGGTCGCGGGCTATATCAACCATTGGCGAAAACACCCAGTTCAGCCCTTCAGCCGTAGCCTCTTTTGCAGCAATATGAGCGGATTGTTCAATAAGTCCCATATCCCATGTCGCCGAAATCCCCAGAGGAATAGGAAAAACAGTTTCGTGCCCATGAATAACGTCCAGGCCGAAAATCATTGGAATATGCAGCCTGGAGTTTTTTACGGCAATGTCCTGAACTTCTTTCACCTTATCGGCGCCCCAAATCCCAAACATGCCTCCGATCCCGCCTTTTTTTATACTCTCTTCAATTCCTTTGTTCACTACCGAACCGGTTGTCGGTATGCCACCGGTTACCAGGTTTAACTGTCCGATTTTTTCGTCCAGGGTCATCCGGCTCATCAGGCTGCTGACAAAGGCATTCATTTTGCTGTCATCTGTTTTTATTTGCGCCGATGCCTTATAAAATGGCAGCGTCAAAAAAATAAGCAGAAGTGATTTTACAGATGAAAATAGTTTTTTCATTTTTGGTGATTGTTTAACTATACCAATAAATTGCGCTAACGAACGGGATAAATCCCCATCACAACACTATTAGTATTAACGTTTGAATAATAATGATTATAAATTGGTTTCACTATATAAAATCATAGTGTAAAAGTGACACAATTGTAATATTATAATTTAAATAATCAAAGTATTTTTGTAGAATAGCCAAAATGTTAACCAAAAAAGAACTTAAAGATTTTTGCGCAGAAGCCCGCGAAAACTATCTGCCACATATTTCCATTGATTGTGTGGTATTTGGCTTTCACGAGGGCATCATGAAAGTATTGGTGTTAAAAGTTCAAAATGAAGACGAATGGTATCTACCAGGCGGCTTTTTGTTAAAAAATGAGCCTATTGATATGGCGGCCAACCGGATATTGAAGGAACGAACCAACCTTGAAAAGATTTTTTTACAGCAGTTTCAGGTATTTGGCGACCCGGAACGTTCAAAAGAACATTTTGACATGTATAAAGATATGCTTCCGGCTAAAGAGAACTGGTTTTCGAACCGGTTTTTAACCATTGGGTATTATGCTTTGGTTGATTTTTTCGAAACAAATCCTAATCCCGACCAATTTGCGGAATCGTGCCAATGGCGCGGGCTTGACGATCTGCCCGCATTTAAATTAGATCATGCGCTGATTTTAAAAACCGCGCTCGACACCTTAAGGCTCCAGTTAAATTACCAGCCAATCGGTTATAACCTGATGCCACGAGAATTTACAATGCCTGAATTGCAAAAGCTTTACGAGGCTATCCTTGATAAAAAACTGGACAGAAGAAACTTTCAGCGCAGGATGCTTGGTTTCGGTATTTTAACCCGCTCGGACGAACCGCGAAAAGGCGGCGCACATAAGGCTCCATACCTTTATTCTTTCGACCTTGAAAATTATGAGGCGGCTTTGAAAGAGGGGTTCAAAGGAGGCTGGTAATTGCCTGAGTTCGGATTTACGAATTACGATTCCGGAATTAGATTTGACATTTTTATTGAATAAAGATTTATGTTGTTGATATCCCGTTTAAAAATATTTTTGCTGCCCGTTGTCTTTTTCAGCACAAATTGTTTTGGCCAGATAAGCTTGCCTGTCCCGCTGAATATTCAGGCTACTTATACAAAAGGCACAAGGTCAGTTTCCGGCGAACCCGGAAAAAATTACTGGCAAAACCAGGCTAACTATAGCATTAAAATAAACTTTGACCCGCATAACAGATTGCTGACCGGGACGGTATCCATTGATTATGTTAATAACAGCCCCGACACTTTAAAAGAAGTTGATTTTAAGTTATACCCAAATTTATATAAAAAAGGTTCTATCCGGAATATGCCGGTACTGCCAGCTGATATCGGAGATGGTGTTCAGATAAAACAATTGAGCATTAACAAGCAACAGCAGGATGTAAAACAATGGACCATTGACGGCACAAATATGATTGTGCAAACGCCGGCCATTTTACCCAAACAAGCTGTCCATTTCGACATTGATTATGCTTATACACTCAATAAAACTTCGCACATTCGTACAGGACAGGTAGACAGCGGCGCTTTTTTTATCGCCTATTTTTTCCCCAGGATAGCCGTATACGATGATATTGACGGATGGAACCAGCAGCACTACCAGGGCATCCAGGAATTTTATAACGATTTTTGCCATTTTAATGCGGAGATCACTGTTCCCGGCAATTATGAAGTTTGGGCAACAGGTAATTTAAAAAATGCCGCCGAAGTTTTGAATGAAAAATTCCTAAAAAGATTGACCGACGCAGGCTATAAAGACGGCATCACTGACATCATAACTGAAGACGATTTGAATACAGGAGACATTACCGGTAACAAAACAGCCAATACATGGAAGTTCGAAGCTGATAGCGTTACCGATCTGGCCTTCGCTATAAGCAACCACTATTTATGGAAATCAAGCAGTCTTGTGGTTGATCCCTTAAGCGGCAGGCGCACCAGGGTTGATGCGGTTTTTAACCAGCATCATGAAGATTATTTCCAGGTGATCAACTACGCGCGCAAAACCGTGGAGGCGATGAGTTACCACTTCCCGAAATGGCCCTATCCCTACCCGCATGAAACAGTGTTTGACGGGCTCGACCAGATGGAATACCCGATGATGGTTAACGACAATCCTGAACAAAAAGCAGAAGATGGTATTGAATTGACCGATCACGAGATATTTCATACCATGTTCCCGTTTTACATGGGCGTAAATGAAACCAAATATGCCTGGATGGATGAAGGCTGGGCCACCATAGGCGAATGGGTGATCAGTTCCATTATCGATCCAAAAGTTACAGATACATTTGCCATTGGAGGGTATGAAAATAATGCCGGCACCGAAAATGATCCCCCAATAATTACCTTAAGTACATTGCTGGAGGGCGCCGCTTACGAAACCAATTCGTACCCAAAACCGGGTCTTGGCTATCTTTATGTAAAAGATATGCTGGGCGACGAGCTATTTACAAAGGCTTTGCATCATTATATCAGCCTTTGGCATGGCAAACACCCCATGCCATATGACTTTTTTAATTGTATGAATGAAGGTTCCGGCGTAAACTTAAACTGGTTTTGGAAAAGTTGGTTTTTTGACCGCAGCGTTCCTGATCTGGCTATCGGTGACGTGCAAATTTCGGGCAAAAATTATACGGTTTCCGTAAATAATATAGGCGCCAAGCCTGTTCCTGTTGATCTCACTATTTTTTATAACGATGGAACTACCCGGCACCTGCATCAAAGCATCGCCTGCTGGAAGGACGGCAATACCACTTTTAAAGTAAATTTTGTTGCCGATAAAAAAATACAAAAAATTATTTTGGGCGGAGATTTCGACGCGGATGTAAATAAGTCTAATAATGTCTGGCAATAGTCCGGGCCGTCACACCTATGCCGATCATAGTGTACAAATACGACACCCTTAGGGGTTGATTGCGACAAATGTTTGCTGTAATTTTGGACTAAGATGCGCAGGATTGATAAGATGATATGATTTGATAAACTGCTCTCACGTTGATGTTATCATCCTGTCGTCCTGAAATCTTATAAATCATCGTCCATGAAACATGTATCCGTTTTAGTTCCCAACAGTCCCTGCATATTAAGCAGTGTAGTTGGCGCATTTAAGGTATTCATCACCGTTAATATGGCCCTTGAAAGCCAGGGGAAAAAAGCTTATTTTAATATTAAACTGGTAGGGCTCGCTAAAGAAACTTCACTGTATGATGGCCTTTTCGTTATACGTCCGGAAGTATTGTTAAACGAAGTAACCAAAACGGATCTGATTATAATCCCAGCGTTTAACGGTGATATTTCGTCGTGCCTTAAGCTAAACCTTGATTATATCCCCTGGATAACCGAACAATATAAACAAGGCGCCGAGGTTGCCAGCCTTTGTACCGGTGCATTTTTATTAGCATCAACAGGTTTATTAAATGGAAAAAAATGTGCTACACACTGGATGGTGACCAACGCCTTTCGCCAGGCATTTCCTGACGTAAAATTGCAGCCCGAAAAAATCATCACCGACGAGTTGGGCATCTATTCCAGCGGTGGCGCCTACTCGTTTTTAAACCTGATGATTTACCTGGTTGAAAAATATTGCGGGCGCGAAATGGCAGTGTATTGTTCAAAAATGCTGGAGATTGAGATCGAACGCAAAAGCCAGTCGCCGTTTGCCATATTTACCGCGCAAAAAACGCATGAAGACGAGCCGATAAAAAAAGCCCAGCTGTTTATGGAAAACAATGTGAACAGTAAAGTTTCTGTCGACCAGCTTTCGGATATGTTTGCCATCAGCCGGCGCAATTTTGAGCGCCGGTTTAAAAAAGCCACCTCCAACACCCCTGTTGAATACCTGCAACGCGTAAAAATAGAAGCTGCCAAGAAAAGCCTTGAATCAAGCCGCGAAAACATTAATGAGGTGATGTACTCAATAGGCTATTCAGATAGTAAAGCATTTCGCACCATGTTTAAAAAAATAACCGGCCTCTCCCCGGTAAGTTACAGGAACAAATACAATAGGGTAATGGCGGTAAAATAATCGCCAGTTCATTTCTTAATACGCTTTCAATTTTTGTTTTTTTCGTGCAATTCCATTCTTATCCCCGCTGCGAAATAATCACCGTCAACAGCTTCTGTCTCTAAATACTCACCTTATATTATTGATTTTTTAATACATGTTATAACATATATTATAAATATAAACGTGATTTATATCACCTTTTAATGTGATAACACTCATGGGTAATAGCTTGTTTAAATCGAAACTTTAAGTGAAAATATCTTCAGGATAATAATTAAAAAACCAATTAAACAAACAATCTCTAAAGTTTAAAGATTAT
>Ga0302188_10003498_pt1 | contig 10887 bp, 9 predicted proteins | sample II_Bog_E2_1_FD_198783 | JGI IMG/M metagenome (GOLD analysis project Ga0302188, IMG submission 198783) | Peat permafrost microbial communities from Stordalen Mire near Abisko, Sweden - II_Bog_E2_1 | ecosystem: Environmental > Terrestrial > Soil > Wetlands > Peat | place: Sweden: Abisko, Stordalen... | reverse complement strand
CTGGCCAGAGCGGCAATTCCTGAAAGCTGTCGCAGAATGGTGGGATTATCTTGATAGGCGAGGGCCATTACTCCGCCAGGTATGCCGATCTCGTTGGCCAAGCGCGCAGCCAGTCCAGGAGTGCCTTGCTGATTCAGGGCACTGTCACTGGTGGCAAATAGCCAAGCTCGTGGTGTTCGGCGAATTGACCAGGTTGTTCCCGACCATTGTAGCCGCACAGATGCCACTTCTTTCCCTGCCGAACCAATAGCTTTCGCACTATACGGCAAGAGTGAAAGCAACCAGGCGTCGGTAGCCTTCCCCGCCGGAAATCCGACAACGACATCAGGCGGATATTGGCCGGAAACGACTGCCATCCAGGCGGTTCCGTCAATTTCTCGAAGTGCCGCATCGCTGCCTGATAGCATGTCTGCCGCTACAGGGTCAGAGCTGATTGCGAGGTGTGCGAATGCGGCTAGAGCAGTCCCATCGATACCAATAACCGAGAGGGCAATGGTTCCAGGTGGAACCTCTGCTTCCAGCACCGCCATATCAACTGGTCGCAAAGGGAATTGTGCGCCTGGGATAAACAGCGACTCGTGACTACCACCGTCAGCAATAGATAACGTACCAACAGCGCGCCCGAAGCCAGCATGACGACACGAATCCCCGAAGCCAGGAATTCCTAAAGCGTCTGCTAAATCCGGCAGATCAGCTATTAGGGAAACGTCTGTCGTTATAGGAATTTCAGCCGCTCCAGATGGATGTTCCGTTGGTGTTCCACAGATAAGCGCCATGCCACGCGGAATACATGCGATTCCATCGTCAATAGGATGCGAATAATGTGGGCGACTGCGTCCTATGATCACTCCCTCGCCAATTGGCTCACATGGTATTATAGGCAATGGTCTCGGTCCAAAGCCCGATACAAGGCCGCGGCGTTGTTTGATGTAGTATTCCCTCAATGCCACCGAACGATCCTCTTCTTCTTGCTTATCCCGCTCCGCTGCCGCAGCCACTCCTGCAAGCAGCGGTGCTGCGGGCTCGTCCAGGGCCAGTCTCATGGACGACGCTTTTCCTAACAGCAATTCGATGGACCGTAAGTGCGCACCGAGGTCACCCAGGGTTATTCCAGACATGTGCTCTGCATCGCCCACTAGATCGGACAGGCGCTTTCGGATTGGGGCATTGGCTGGCAATGACCAGAGTGTGCCGTACCAGGAGGCGGCAAAGTGTAAGCGCAGCGTCGAAATATCGGGGACGCTGATCGTCAAGATGGGACCATCGGGATAGGGGCGGAAAATGGGGTCGGCAGCTGAGGAAATGGTTGCTAGGACAAGCAGGATGACGAAGCGCTGGATTTTCAGAATGGAGAAATGCTTGTTTGAGGTACTCATGGTGCACCAACTGCATGATCAATCTGAACCGACTGCGCAGACGACTCGGCTAATCTCGCTATATGTCGCAGTACCCGATCATGTATAGCGTGGATGAATCCATCAGCCCAGAGCGACCAATAGCCCTCTGGATGTATATCCACCTCATACCAGGTACTTCCCTCCAACTTCGTTCGGCCGCCAGGAAAAGCAATCAAGCGAAACTCGCCACGTCGGCTGTTGAGGTATCCGTCAAGGTGAGGCGCTTTCACATCAGACCAGAAGCTCAATTCCCGCATAGCCGGCGGCTGGGCTATGACATCAAACGCCAGGCGTCGCCCAGGTTCCCATACCGTGATCGGTTCGATGAACGGGCCTGTGGTAAATTCGCAATAGCGCACAGCACCGACGCCAGTTCCCGTAATGCGAGCACGTAATGGACAGGCAATACCAAGGGAAAAGACACCATCGGGCGGAGGTAGATCAGGGAACGACACCACGCATTTCCAGACGACGTCTGGCGGCGCAGTGATCTCGACGCTGCTGATCACCTCATGCAGCAAAGGAGTGCGTTGTCGTGATTCCTGCCATGCGATGGAAGGCAGAGATAGGACAGCGAGATATACGAACGTTCGCCTGGCGTCACTACCTCGACCGCAGATAAACCATCCGAGAACGCTGCCAAACCAGACCAGAATTGCGGCGAGCGGCCATGCCATGAGCACACAAAATAATCCTTCGACTGCCATTCCTACCATCGCCAGCAAGCTGAGGATCAACGCAGACTGACCGATGCTGACTGAGGCGGCGTAGCCAAGTCTTCCATAACGACTTGCGATCGTGGCGCTGACCATGCCCATCACAACCGGAGTCGCAACAAATAGAGTGCCGCCATAGTCGTGGAGCACGTAAACGCTCAATGCGACCATTCCGCCACCAATACCACATCCGCCGGCGAAGGAGGCGAGGATCACTGCCCAGGGTGGAGGGATTCCAACGTACGGCTTGTCAATTCGATATCCTGTGGGTCTCGATGGGGCGCAGGATAGCCAGACTATCATCACCCAATTGACATAGGGCAGCAGGAAAATTGCTCCGGTTGTGGCTCGATAGCCGGCGTCGATTGCACGCCGGAAGCTCATGGTTAGGCCGATCCACACAAACGGCAATGTCCAGACGAAAACAGTTCCAGCGCCGACATCACCGAATAGGGCAAGTCGACTGCTCGCCAATGGGTCAACAAATTCGGATGGAGTCAGCAGGTTTCCCTTTGCCATCCACAGGATGGCAGCCTCGACAACGTACTTGAGCGCTATCAAAAATAGCCCAGATACGATGTACTGATAGCGCGTAACTGGCTCGCGGAGACCGAACCAAATCCGTAGGAGGTGAGGTATCATGTGCTCAAGCTAGTGTCCTGACACTGAAGTTCATGACAAATGAGCCCGGTTGGTTATTTCGCAGAATCGTCTCATCGAATCCAGTATTTCCGTAGCGGTCTTCATCCACCGGTAGGGCTTGGCTGTCGCATTGCTCGCCATGGTATAATTCTCGATCGCAGCGATTAGTTCCTTCACACTCCTGTGCACGCCGCGCCGTAACGCCTTATTGGTTAGCCCAGAGAACCACCTCTCCACTTGATTGAGCCATGAACCGCCTACTGGCGTGAAATGCTGATGAAATCTCGGATGCTTGGTCAGCCATCGCTTCACCGCAGGCGTCTTGTGCGTCGAGTAGTTATCCAAGATGAGATGAACCTCAAGATCTCCGGGAACTGAATTGTCGATTTGATTGAGGAATTTGATGAATTCTCGTGAACGGTGCCTATCCATGCACGAACCGATGACCTTCCCTGTCGCAACGTCGAGAGCCGCGAACAATGAGGTGGTTCCATGGCGTTTATAGTCATGCGTTCTCATCGCAATTCTTCCAGGCTGCATTGGCAGAATCGTCTGCGTTCGATCCAGGGCCTGAATCTGACTCTTTTCGTCAACGCTGAGCACTAATGCCCGCTCTGGAGGATTGAGGTACAGCCCGACGATATCGCGTATCTTATCAACCAGCAGGGGATCCTTTGAGATCTTGAAAGTGCTCTCCCGATGTGGCTTTAAGCGGAAGGCCTTCCATATCCTGCGCACGGATTCGCGAGAAATCCCCATTTTCTTCGACATCTCGCGGGTGCTCCAATGTGTCATCCCTGCCGGCTGGCTCTCCAATGTTTTGGTAACAATCTCTTCTACCCGTAGATCGCTAATCGTTCTTGGAGCACCTGGTCGCGGTTCATCCATCAATCCATCGATCCCGTTGTCCACGTACCGTTGCCTCCATTTCCCGACGGTGGCGTTGGTTGTCCTCTCTTGCTTGGCCACCTGAGTATTCTTGTGACCTTCGGCACAGGCCAGAATGATGCGGGATCGCAACGCTAGCGCCTGCCCCGATTTCTGACGCCGGGTCCACATGATCAGTCTTTCGCGGTCAGCTTCCGTGATATCTACCTCAGGCAAAATACGACGGGCCATGGATTCATCCTCCATGAATGCATACCCGCGAGAATCGATTTTATTGACAAGTATTTATGTGTCAGTACACTAGAGGTCGTTATGTTGTGGTGATTTATCGGAGCCCGACTTTTCCGCCCGTCTCACCGTAAACTCCATGTAGAGCTTATTGAGAATAATGGAGTCGCTGGCTTTCTTGAACGCCGCGTGATCCAACTTCATGTTGACCAGGTCGTAGAACGGCGGGAATGTCCCCTTGGGATCTGCGGACACCGAGAATCGATCAGGCGCAATGCGTTCATATCTCAGTTTCAGGCAATCGCCACCAGGTTCGAATGCGCTATCTTTGCCGATGAGGTTTTGCAATTCCTCTAGGCTTGCAGGCAGCGCATTGCCCTTTTGCGTCACTCCAAGAATGCGCATCGCCAACCGCGCAAGTCGGTGTCTCGCCTCGCCAACCAATCCCAGGCTATACTGGAATGGAATAGTTTTAGCGAATCCGCCTATGGACTGTGATTGTATTTTAGCTTCAAGGTCATCATTATTGATGGATTGTGCTGCTTTTTCGTAACGGAGCCGCGCCTCGAATCGAGATTCGAGGTCAATCAAAGCCGCAAAATCCTTGAGTCCATTTGGCCATTCCATGATATACCTTGTGCTCAGCCCGTAATCATCTCCCATAGTGGGCAGATAGCCTGATAATTGTGCAATCCTGATTGGTGCAAAGATAATCCTTTCGCCGCGAAATCCGTCTGCGACCATCGTTCGCTCTTGTGAAGGCTCGGCAATCCACTTCTCCTTCAATGATGCCGGAAGCCTTCCTGCAATGGCCAGTTCCAGATACGTTTGATTGCGAATGTCATCGGCCGCCATGGCAATCGACGCATCTATGAGGAGCGCAGGATGGGATAGACTGTGGCATAACCTATCAAGATCGCTGAGATCTTCAGCAGGCGAACTGGAAAGAAGTGCATCCCTCTTGAGCCAATCCGCCAAAAGACGTATGACGAGAAGATTTGGCATCCTTTGGAGTAAATTGTTATAATCCGATTCATCAATTTCCTTCTTCCCAACTGGTAGTTCGGTTGCCATCCAAGCAAAAGAGCTGATTATTAGGGAATCCCGTCGCAATAGCAATCGCACTTCATCAACTTGTCCACGATTCTTGTTCAGGTCTGCAAAAATGCCGTCTGGAGGATTGGGCAATTTCCCCGCAATCCAGTCATTCCATTCCTTATAGGGAAGGGGAATGAGAATAGGATTTTTCGAATCAATGACGCGCTTGTTCCAGGCATTCCAATCGCTTTGAAGCTGAGCGTCGATTGGTGGCGATAGTGCTCGCAAATCATCGAGGGTAGTTGGCTTACCGGCAGCATGCAGAGTAGCGATGACCTGTCGAAGTTGTGATGCGCCGATATGCTGCTCAATCTTCACCCAGACTTCGATTGCGACGATCACGAATAGCAGGGAAATCCCCGTCCATTGCCACCATCGTAATCGTGGACAGCAGGTCATGGTTTACAGGCCAAGGTTGGTCCATTGCGATCTGTAGAAGCGCATACAGCATCCCTGCTTTGAAGAACGTTCACTGTGTGCTAATTCTGGGCCGAATTATTGCGCCGCTCGAACCGAATCCACATGGCGAGGCAGGCGGCGATGAACACGGCCGACAGCACCATCCACTGCCACCAGCGGAAACGAGATTGAAACCTCATCGTTTACTTCTTCGGCTTGGGAATTGGATAGTTCATAATCGGTCAATCTTTTGGCTCTATATCTTTGGATACAAGCGCCATCATTCTTTCGGTTGGCTTCTCGTCTCTAACGAGAATAGTTCCAAGATTATCGAGCGGGAATATGCCAAATTCCTGGCCATATCCTACGACCAGATACCACTTCTTAGAATAAACTGATTTGTCAGTTACCAGATTTAGTATGCCGTTGATGACCTCAGCCTTTCCTTCAATGGGGTATTTCGTCGGATGGAGTTCTCCGACATCGGACTTGAACCAGAACTTGAATTTTCCGTCTTTGACCTCTAAGGCAGCTCCCATCCAGGGAACCCATACATCTGTAAATGACCAATAGCCGGAGTACTTTTTCCAATCGGCAGAAAGATTTGCCACTGGCGCGGGTTTCTCCTCGTTGCTCTGTTTTTCTGCATCTGACCTAAGCTGCTCAGAGCAACCGAATTGGAAAATGAAAATAAAAGCGAACAGCGCCATATGGATTTGCGGAGAGGTATCCGATCGCTTACATCGCAGCCAAGCAGTCATTGGCAGACCGATTGTTCGTATCCGCGGCCAGCTATTCCGAATAGCGCTCATGGCAATTTGCATGCCCCTGTCTTCGGATCGCAGATCATTCCAGCCAGATCGCGCCGCGCAGGACCGCGGCATTCGGCGGATGACTTTCCGCGGGCGAGGGCGAGAGGATCGACATACCAGCGATAGCCGCCGGCATCTTCGGCAAAGAGCACAGGCGTGTTCTTTTCGATCCAGGCAGCTTGCTCAGGTGGCGTCGCGGATGCTGGGCAATCTGGGAGATAATTCGCCAGGAGTCGCCTTGCCGAAGCGGAATGGTCCGAGCGCAAGATTTCCTGAACCAGCTTCAGAAATTCGGGCGAATCGTAGGTTATCTGCGCTTTGATGAGCTGCTCATCAACGTTGAGCACGGTATGCAGATCATGGGGCTCCAGATAGAGAACTCGGTCGCTTACCCAGCGATCAAATCCCTGAGCATCATGAAGGAGCCCTTCCACGAGGGTCCGCTCAGTCGGCATCAGCAATTTGGTGGCAAACTCATAGTACCCACCCTCTTTAGTGCGCAGGCGCAGCCATTTGGGGATGCCAGTTCGGCTGGGAAAGAAAACTTCGCCCTGAACACCGATGCACTGCCGAGCGATGGGACGATCCTGATGAAAGTCAGCGATGTACACTATTGAGTTGGCGAGCAGGTTTCTGCCCAATGCAGTCATCTGGTCTGGTGACTGCTGAAATCCAAAGTGCAGAAGATTTCCCTGACGCCATATGCCACCCGCATGGACGGTCTTGTGATTGACGCCACCAGAAATCCACTCGATATCGGGCATATGCGTCAGGGCATTGAGGTAGACGCACCAGCCGGTGTCGTCAACCTCTTTGAATGGCCCAGGCACCAGAGGGAACACCTGTATTGTCGGCACTTTCAGATCATCTTTGAATGATTCTGGCAGAGGAATCTCAATTTGGACAGACAGATCTACGGGTAGTGGCCCTCGTGTTATCGGATGATCTCGCAGATCGAAAGCGTAAGGCTCTAAGCAAGTACACCCTCGATCACCGGCGACACGCCACGTATCCCCTACCATGAGTCCGGCACTCCCCAAGAGGACTGTTGGTGTTGACCACGATTCCCGTTGGCCGAGAGGATTGGGATAACGTGCGTCCTGCTCCGTCGAGGAGTCATTCGTCCCATCATCTCTCGAGCTTTGATTCCAATCGAGCAGGATGACATCTCCCGAAGCAAGGACCTCTTTGGTCGGGGTCTTCTCCCGACTATAGCGCACCACATCGACCCACTTCACCAAAGGCTCCAGCCAGGTCTTGAAGGCGGCTGTGCGACCAGGAACGCGATCGTCGGTCACGAATAGAACGCGAAGATTGGCGAGGTCGACGGCGGGTAGGAGGGACGATGATGAGAGAATGGCAACCAGGAGGATCAACAGGCGAGTCATAGGCAACCTCACTTATTCTCGAACAGCATCGCGCTCTGCTCGACGGACATGAATGTCAGCTCCTTGCCAGGATCAAACTGGTCCTTGAAGTACGTCTTCACGTCTACGGTGTCATCATTTGAAAATCCAATGATGTAGTTCCATTCGCCATCCTTGCCCGTCCACTCCTTCAGGTTGATGAAGAACTTCATCTTCCTGGCTTTGGCGATCGAATACATCCCCTTGACGACGAACATGGTGGCGGCGGTTGGTCCTCCCGCGGTTTTGACAACTCTCACTTCCGATGTTCGTTCATTACGCTCGATCTCCCTCAACGTGATCGTCATCGCCGGCCCATTGCCTGCTGGTGCAGTGTACGTGTCGGAATAGAGAACGACCTTGTCTTCGGAGTAGAGTGCTACTGCCACCAGGTACATTAGCAGGAAGACGCGGAGTTGGCTCACAGGGTCATGTCCTGCATCGGCGATGACTGGGATGAGGACGGTGCCCGGGCACCAGAACAGGTGCGTGTCCGGTGGCGGACCTGAGATCGGCGATTGGCAGCTATGGGCTGGGACGGGGTCATGGCTGGCACCGGTATACTCGCCCACTCTCCCTCCGCCAATCCCAATAGGCATGGATGCACCAGCGAAAGTGAAACCGCCGCAAGGCGGCAGCGACAATTACCCCAGCACACGTGCAGTTGACGTTCTACTTTGTCGTAAGTTTATAAACTACAACTCCTTATAACTATTCCGCTAATGATCCCAGGCTTGTCCGTCTACCGTGATCTCGTATCTGCCCAAGCTCACCAACCCGGGCGGTGAAGATTCGGCCGAGAAGACCACTTGGACATCGAAATCTCCGACCTCGGTCGTGATGGTCTGGTGCCATTCGATGATGTGACCGCATTCGAGGCCATCAGCCATCGCCATGCGGATGACGAGCCCGGGCTCGAGAGTGCGAGGAGGAATTTTCTCATTGAACAATCGCGACTTCTCGAAGGTGATCCCCAAGTCCTCCCAGACCATGTTCGGGGAATAGCGAAGAACGCGCATCGCATCGGTCGATGGTAAGCGATCTGGCTGCTTGGAGGTCAGGACGGCATACAGGATCGCCGTTCCCTGTTTCGGCAGTGCATGCCATGGATAAAAGCCGGCTTCTCTCCGCGAATTGCCAGGACCGAACCGGAACCAGTCGGCCAAGTGATCATGCTTGGCGGTCATGAAGGCGCGGAATGCCGCTCCCAGCTCCTCGACCTGCTTGGTCATTTCGGCCTTGAGCTTGGGAAGGTCATCGAGCTGGGTAAGACATCCTGGCTCTCCGTCGGGATAGAGCATGGTGCGCAGGATTTTGCATCGTGCCTGAGCCTCCTGGAATGTGGCAAAGTGGGGAGTCGATGAATTCCATACAAATGGCACGAACGCAGCGACATCCCGACTCCAACGCAGCGCTACCAGGTATTGATCACCGATGACCAGCGGCTTGCGATCCATGGCCCAATCGCCGGAATCGAGCCGGGCAAGACTCCATACGATGGGGAGTCGAGGGGATTCGAGTTTGCCATCGGTCACGGTACCGTCGCTATTCGCTCGCCAGAATGAACTGCCCTGACAGCTCTTATACGGACATCAATTGTCGAATAGATCTTATGATCCATGGACACGGAACATATCCATCGGCTGGAATTATGCAACAACAAATGTTGCAGAACTTTTGAATAGATCTATAAAGTGTGGACTTTTGCACTTTTTTAACCGCTCCTGAACTCAACTAGCCGGCAGTCCGAAAATGGATTGCCGGTTGTTTTTTAGTAACAGCTCAGGCCTTTGTGGGTAGTTTCTTCCGCTTTCGCCGCACTTTTTCTGGTTCGTCTTTTCTCGGTTCTACAATTTCATCTTCTTTCATCGTTTCATTATAGAGGTTGAATAAATACACAGACGATACGGATATTGTCCCATCATAAGCCGTCATCAATTCTTCCTCACCCAAATGGAATCCCAAATCGTCATCCAATCGGTCAGCCATGCTGGAATTCTCCAGAATGTCTGGCGGGCTATCCATGCTCCATAGTTCGTAGAGGAAATAGTCTTTCCCCGGCTTGAAGCGATGGCCCAAGCGTTTGCGGAACAGTTCCCGCAAGATTTCTCGCATCTGCGAGACGGTGGTGATGGGGATCGGTTTCTTGGCCATGAAAGAGAAGGTAACCCGCCCTTGTTCCCGTACAAACGCCCAATCCAACGGTCTACGCCACCTTCTTTTCCTTGGTGCGGCGCCTCCTGCGTGATGTGCTCTTGGGCATCCATGCCTTGCCTTCGAGTGCCGCAATGATTCCCGCCATGGTATCGTGGCCCTGCTTGCGCATGGTGTCGAGATAGGAACGACACCGTGCGAAGATGTCCGCCCCTGCTTCTGTCCTGAAACCTCCGCTGACCTTCTGCTGAACCTTCGCCATGCGAAGATCCCGTTCCGCCTGATTATTCTCCCATGGAACGGTCTGGTCATGGAGGACACCAAGGGCAATTTGCAGAACGCGCCCGGCTTCAGCGCGGTGGCGCAGTGGGACGACGAGAATCGGCTGGCGACCGCGACCGTCGGACCAGCGGTCAACACCTATGCTTATGACGCACTGGGCCGCCGGCTGCAGAAGACGGCAGGGGGTGTGGTTACCACCTTTCTGCGGCGTGGTGCGGACATCCGGTATATCCAGCAGTTCCTTGGCCATAGCAGTGTCGACACCACCAAGATCTACCTCCGCCTGGTACCGGGTCACCTGAAGGCGGATTACGACGAGGCCATGCCGGAGATCGCCATCGGGCTAGATACTGCTTCACCTCCTTCGAAAGGTTCCCATGATCCGCCCGTGTAGAGGCTCGTAGTCCAGCAAGTAATTTGGCTGAGAGCATCAGCGCGCGGGAAAACCCAGAGCACGCGCGCGGAGTGTCCCCATATGACTATCACAAAATCTCGCGGCCATTCCGAGACTCGCGCCTGGTGGCAACCAGGCCGGTCGCGGAATGCTAGAGCTCACCGACTCCCTGTCAGGGGCAATGGCGTTTCCCATAATTTGACTATGCCCACCGCCCCCAAGGCCGTTTCGTTTCTCGCTTGAAGGAACGTCCTGGACGTCGTCGTCGAGCACCCGTGGCAATCCAATCTGCTTCTCCCTGGGCAAGTTCTACCAGATTGTCGATGGCAGCCCTAGGATCGACCAAAACCGCGAAAAACAGCCTCCTTGTCGCAGAAAATACATCAGGGCGGCTCACCTGCCACATATGCGGGTCCATCCATTCCTGATAGCCATGCTTCTTGTCCACAGCCTTCTCAGCCATGACTTGGA
>Ga0302188_10003485_pt1 | contig 10909 bp, 6 predicted proteins | sample II_Bog_E2_1_FD_198783 | JGI IMG/M metagenome (GOLD analysis project Ga0302188, IMG submission 198783) | Peat permafrost microbial communities from Stordalen Mire near Abisko, Sweden - II_Bog_E2_1 | ecosystem: Environmental > Terrestrial > Soil > Wetlands > Peat | place: Sweden: Abisko, Stordalen... | reverse complement strand
CCCGCCATGAACAACCACACCTGGATTGAGGACCCTGAACAAATCAAAAGTCCACAAATTTCTCCTGTTATTCATACAACACTCAAAACTCTTGAAGTCATCAAAGAGAAGTTTATCAAGTGTTCAAAGCCTTGTTGGCATCGCACTGAATTTCGATGCATCATTGTTGTGGCAAGAATTTTGGAAGTAAACCCCCCCGTAGTAGTGCTTTCGGATAACACTGCAATTCTGGTCCATGAGCCTAAACCTGACTTTTTCGAAGAAAACCTATTCTTAAGAAGCATCTACTATCGTTTTGTTTTCAATTTAACGCCCTTTTCCCCTGATCGGCTGATAATTTTGCGGGCTGAACCAGTTACTGCTTGGGAGATCGGAGTTCATCTGCATAATGTAGTCAGTGAATAATTAATCAACAGAACTCATGAAAAATTGTATTAAAAGATAGAAAAAGGAAGTTGTCCTGAGGAGCCTTTCAGCGATAAGGACTATGAAAAGGTGAAATTACATATTCAAAGACTAAAAAGATTCACTTCAGAGGATTTAATTTGCAAATTGAATATTCAGGATAGCATTCTTGCTTTGATTCTTGAGGATATGTGCAACGAAGGACTTATCGGCAACTGGGGCTCTGAATATATCGTTGTCTCGACTTACTAATCAAAATAATCAAACGAAGAAGAGGGAAAAGTAATTTAGTGATTGAAGATTAACCATCTTGTAAACCATTAAAGAAATTATCAAAATTCATCATCATCAATAATCAATATCATAAATGTTTTGCTTTTTTTGCTCGAGCCACATCTCTAATGTAGGAATTTGAAAATTTATGATGCTTTTGCTAAATTTTAGGACGATTCTCAAAATTTGCTCTCTACTTTTCTTCGTTGATAGGCAGTTATTTGCAGATTTTTTCTTATTTTTTAGGGCTCTATACTTGATTTTCAAATTCTATTTATTTGAGAATATTTTACAGTTTACTGTTGAGCTCTGTTTGGGTACTTTCATTGGAAACTTCGTCAATTGATCTTAGGGGCTATCTATAGGTATCATCCATTTGAATATTTTCTATGTCGCCCAGCGGTTTAGTCACCTGACAAAAGTTGTGACCTTCCTTCTGAATGAGGCAATTGATTTCAGAGCCTAAACAACTACTTTTTTTCATCAAAAGAACGTCCATATGATCTAATACCTCGGTCAAATAATGTTATAGTTACCCCTCTAAAGTATGATTAAGAGAATGTTTGCGGAGTACTTGAACAAGTGCGATAGTTTTTTTCTTCAAAATATTAGTAGATGAGTCAATTTGGTCCAAAAGAATATCAATGGATTCCTCATCAAACTTGTTAGACTTGCAATTGAGTTAACTATTTGCATCTTTAAAGAGAGTATTACTGCCTTCCTCTTGTATTTTGTTGTTATTTTGCAGTCTAACAAAGGAAAAACATTTTCCATCTGATGTGTACATATTCGTTATTATATCACTATTAATTAATTATGATAATATAGCATTCAAAGCTAGTTTTCAGATTTATTTGATACTGAATGATTTGAAATAAATGACTGTATTTTATTATGATCAAAATGTTTAATACTCAACCCTTGGAAAAATAATTTATCAGAGGTATTTATTTTATGAGATACAAAATAATTTACTCAAATATATATAAAAATATCATTTTGAATGCTAATGCTATTCTCCTTCCTCTTCGAGTAATTTTGTTAATCTCTGATTGTCTAAACGAAGCTTCCTGTTTTAATATTTGCATTCCTTTAGTTGAGTCTTCAGACCTTGAAGAGATGATAGTTCAGTCACTGCCTCTGCGACTCTTGCCTTCAAATCTCCTTCCATATAATTTGATAATCCTTTAATTCCAGCTTATATTAATATATGCCTTTCTATCTATCTTATTCTGCCAATTCGTGATAGAAGATTGCTCTCCTCCTCTATGTGCTCATCTAGTTCTTTCCTCAGGAGAGATATTTTTTATTAAATTTTGGAGTGCTGTGATTCCTTTTGACCTAATACTTAATCAAGATTGCTAAGACAAATTTGAAGTTAATTTAGATCTGATTGTCCATGTTCGAGATCTTAAATTAATATGTCTAATTAGTTTGTTTTTTATTAAACTTCAGCAAACAAAGTTTCTTTTTTGGCGAGCACATCTCTAAGAATTGATTAAAGGTCTTGTTTCGCCTTATTAATTTGCTAAAATTATGCCTATTTTTGCTTGCATTATAGCTTCAAATTCCTTATTCTTTATTCAATTTTCGATTGCTCTGTTTCAAGCCCAACGATATTTGTTGATGTGAGTGATATTTTTTTTTGTAGTTATAGATATTCAGCTGACTTGAGAGAAACCTGTTATTTTTGTTTGGCTATTATAGAATTTTGCTCATCCAAAAGAGAAATTGATTAATCAAGTTGCTACTGCATCTTTTGGACTCTCTAAACAATATCTGTTTATTAAGAGGATCGGGTTGAAATTTGGAGAGATATTTAGTTTAAATAGGCCTGATTTTGATTGACCTTTATTGTCCCTTATTAGTTTAGTTTATGAATCTATCGATTTTTGGCTTACAAATTATTTTTAATTCTATCTAACTCAAAATTCTCCTTCTTCTTTTTCTAAATTTATCTCTCTTTAAAGATGAAAGCATTTTATAGTTCTTCCTTCTTTTATTGCAACTTGACCAATTATTATTCTAAGTTAGCAAGCGATTGTTGCTTCTAATTAATTTTGAGAGTGAGTGACTCCAAATCCTCTTCCGCTTTTTTGACTTTTTAAGTGAATGCTTTCTTCTTATTTTTTAATTTGTCACATTTATCATCCAGTTCACTGATCAAATTTCTCTTGAGATTGTTGACCGCATCAAAATCTTTTAATTAACTTTCCACTCTTTCATACGTTTATTTGAGCTCACTTAAAGAAGATGCTTTGTTCGATAAACTTTTGTCCAAACGAATAATCTCTGCCTATAAATATTTCTTCTTACTCTCAAAACTTGATATCTATTATTTTGCTCGATTCATTTTTAAATTTATCTGCTGGAGCTCACCACCTGCCATCATTGACTGCCGTTCAGCGGACAGTAAAAACATTTGGAGGGAATGCTCGAAGTTATTAAGCTCATGTGCGAGAGGACCTTTACTTTAAGAGTTTAAGGATTAATTTGAATCAATGCTGAATTTATGTGAGTTATTTCTTTCAGCAGAACTATTGTTTTTAAGTGGATTAGAGTTGAAATTGATTTATTAAAAAGGACAAAAAGATGATTAAAGAATGATATCTTTTGACTTTTTTATCATGTTTAAGGCAGTAAATATTTTTTTTGTTATAAGACCCTATTATGATTATAAATTGTCTATCTTCTGCATGATGGATCTTTATTTTTAGATCAAGGCCTATATCCTTATTTGAATATCTTTAAGTCGTTTTTATTCAAACTATCTGTCATTTTAAACTTGTTTTAAGTTATTACGTTCTTTAACCATAGTCTACTACCTTTTCCGATCTTTTTAAAGATACTCCTTTTTTATCTTTTATGTTTCAGTGATGTAATTTATGAAATTAGGTAGTTATTTTGGAAAGTATTTCGATACTTTATCAATGAGCTACTTTAGATTATCTGGGTATGTTTGCTAATTTGGGATCTAGTGCAATAAATGAAAACTCGTAAACAATTAATTTTTATTCTTTATTTCATTTCCAATATATTTTTAATTCTGCCGTTATTCTTCAAACTATAGCACTTTTTTTGATGATTATTTTGAAAATTTGTATCTTTTCCCCTGATTATTGTCAATTGATAACTATGATAAGGCTTCTTTTGATTAAGATAAAAGCCACTCATCAGGCTGATCGAATATTGCCTATTTCTTTGCAAAGGATCCATTTTTATATTATTTTTCATGACCATATCCTTATGGATGGCTTTCAAAAAATGTACGTTGAAGTGCACTACTTTTAGTCCTTAATCGTTGAGCTGGCGTATTTTACGTTTTACTTGATTTCTCCTAAAGACAATTGCCTTTATTTTGTTTCTTGATGCTTGAATTACCTTTGTGTTAGCTTGCCGATTATTAACTGTCTTCAGTGATGAATTCATCGATTTATCTTTCAATCTGTTCAATCTTTGACAATTTAGTAATTTATGCATCCTGCTTTTCTTGGAGAGCACGGAGTTTATTCTCGATACATTTTCTTTATTAACTGTCTTTAGCTTGTCTAAGCATTTCTTTAAGTTTAACTGTTTTTTATGAATACGCTCTCAGTTTTTGCCGATGAATTTATCGTTTTTCTTGGGCTAGAGATTTGTTAGTTGCGAGTAGTTATCCCAATTAAAGTTCAGATCCTATAATTTCTCCTTTAAAAGGTATTGATGTCATTTGAATTATTAAAATAACGAATAAATACAAATGGATTAATCTGATTAATTGCCAAATAATTAAAATTGCATCTATTAAATAGTTTCAATTTATTAAATTTTATCTTAAATTAAATGATCAGACAGTAAGCTCATTTAATTCAATGGCTTCCTTGACTTTGGTTTTAATCATACTCAGCTTTAACTCATAATCTGTTGATTTGCATATTCGTGTGAAAAGCGAGTATCTGTTCAAAAGATTTAAATAGCTGTTCAATAAATCTTTTCGGCTGTTTTTCCAATCAATTCTACTTTTCCAATCATATCCCTTCCAAATAGTGATAAATAGAGTTAGAGTATTGTACATCAAGAAGATGGTCTGATAAACATCACAGCCAAAATCTTATACACTCTCATAATTTTAAAAGTAACAGCTCATCTGTCCCAACCCACTCAGATATCTTCCATCTGTACAAGTGTGCCTATTGATAAAAATGGCCTACTGTAAAAATGAATCTTCGAACAATTCCGTCAATCTTTAATAATAATTTATCCCACTGAGAAGTGAAAATTTAATTCTCTACCACGTCATTTCATCAAGCTTTCCTTAGTTGAAGGTTCGATCACATAATTAAAACCGAAGCTGAGAATTTTTAATTGAGGAAGTAATGAACAGCAGATAGATCTTTAAGTACTAATGCAATCTCAGTATGACCAGTAACTAAAATATTGATTTATTATGGCTGTCCATTTTGTTGCTTTTGCTATATTAATCTGCATTTTGATCGGGAAGTATACACCTTTTACTTAATTATAATTAAAATTATGTGGAAGCTATTATCCTTGTGCTTTCAAATTTTATAGGTTTTTACTGTATTATCACGAAGCAATTATTCAACATTTATTTCAATTAAGTATTTCGCCAGTTTTAATCGCTTCCTATTGTTGTAAGCAAACTAAATATATTCTTCATTTCAACTATTCCTTATAAGCTGCGTATTTCATGATACTTTTGCAATTTTAAAGAAAATAACTAAAATCCACTTTTTATTATTCTGATGATCGGTCGGCTGAAGGTTTCCCCTTGATAAATCCCCAATTCAGTTAAAAATCCGGAAATAAATATTATTGTTAGGACTTATGTTTCACTTAAATTTTTAATAATTTTTTCAAGACTGTTCGTGAAATTATGGATAAATTTAGAAATAATACTGCTCTTTGAATATTTCTTACTGATTGTATCAATATAAAGGGCCTTATTAAAGATTTGAATTATGAGGGCTCGAATATTTTCATTGAGATTCAAATTTTATAGAAGGGGAAAATATAGCAACATTATTTTTTGAACATTTTGCAAGAACTAGTACCTGTTAGAATTATTAAGATAGTACTCCAATTTATCCTTTGAATTTTAGAAGAATTCATAATTTTGAATATTGTTTTCCAAAATTAAAAGTACAAGTGTAAGGACATCAAAATACTACTCATTATATTGAGAAATTTTGATTTCAGATCCTAATTCATGGAGTAAAAACTCTAAAGTTTGATTAATTGCAGTAAAATAGGCATTGAAGATTTATTTATTGCACTTATTCATGAGATTTTTTAGCAATAGTTTTTGAGACAGTCGAAAAGATTGTTAAAAAAGGAACACCATCACTTTTAATGACAATTTTAGTTAGTTTGTTGAAATGTATATAGATAGTTTATCCAGTATTTTGAAAGATTCAGTCATCTATTGAGACTGATTTTTCTATAATATTAGATTATTCGATATTGCTTTCAGGATAGTGGACAGAAACATTATACCACTATCCCGACTATTAACTTTAGATTAGATTCTGTTAATAGCTTCGCTATTTCCCCATATCTATTATAAGACCGCTCGGCAGAGTCCAAAACATTTTTTTAGAATGTGTTCTCCTTCTCCCAGCAATTGGGTAACTGAAAGCCCATTTTTGGATCTTTTCTCCATAAAATTAATGGCTGAATTTGTTTCTTGATCGTTGTCGTCTTTGCTTGTCAAGTTAGTAAGATAATATCCATACTTTCCCCTTTCAAGTAAGCTGAGCATTAAAAGATAATAATATTGAACCAATGATTAATTGATAAAATGTAGTCCAGCAGAAGCATTTATCTTTAAACCCTGCAGCACGAGATTTCTTTCATTAAGATGTTTAGATTTAGCCTTGCTGTAGATCTACCAAGGCTGATAAAGATAATTTTCAATAATAGAGCATGGAGAATTAAATATTAGAGTATCAAGAATTTGTTTATTAAAGGGGAAAAAGGAAAATTTTGTAGTTTCTCTTAATTGAGCCTGCTAAGAATATTGATGGATAAACTAAAGATTAAGTTAATCCAATGCGAAAGTTGATAATATATCAGGAACTTTCTTTAAAAATATATCAGTTTCCTTTATTATCAAATCACAAACTCCACTCACTAAAATTTATTGTTAGGAAGATATTAAATATGATGCAATTCCCAAATACAGTAGAAGAGAGGCTTTACATGCAGCCATTTCCTTTACTTTTTAGCACCAAAGTAAGTTATTATAGATGTTTTAATGATTGGGAGCTGGGCGAACTTGATTAAACCTAGATCGACAGTGCTCAATCAACTCTTTTCCATATTTTAGAGGGTCTACCATGCAGTTTTTAACGAATTTAATGGTGGTTTATCCAGAATTTTTGATAAGGAGTAGATTGAAAAAGAGAAGTATTTTAGTGATAACATTACTAACATTACTACCTTTACTGGTGGTAATATATTCATAAATTTCCTTCCAAACCCGAATAAAAGAATCTTTAAATTTATGAAGATAGGAAAGGATATATTCACTGAAGTGATTTTATTGGAGGCAGGTGCTGAGAAATTCGAAGATATATCCTTTTTGCCGTATTGAAATATCATTCCTCGTAAGCATTCTGATAGATGTTTCAAAGAATTCATCCACAAATTATGAAGGAGAACTTGTTTCGGGGAAGTAGCGGTTTATCGGATAGTTTCGGTACAGAAGGGAGTAATATACAGAACGGCCATGCCCAAGTAAAATCAGATATTCTAAAATTTTATATACTGACAGCACACCAATTGTTTCGCCATCCCTGTTCAGCTCAGTCAAAATATTCTCTCTCGAATTTTCTATTATCTGCACAGAGACTCCTTCATCAATCTACCAATCTTCAAGATCAAGATAGCACATTCCTCCTAACTTAAGTAATCGACTTGGATGATTGCATTTATCAATTTGCATGCGATTTTAGAAATCAATTAGACTTGTAATTGTGTGTAGCAAACTAACTTTAATCTGAAGCTCGCGCTCAATCATTGGTTATGATTTTTTCCCAATGAAAGTTGAAAATACAGTGGACATCGTTTACTTGTCAGACTAGGTTCTATCATTGCGATTATTTTCAAGCTTTACACTGAATTTGACATCAAACATATGCGCTTTTTCACTGAGCAACCCATCGATGATAAACTTATTGAGGTTTAAATTTTAAATAAGAGGGTATTAATCTTCAAGATTGAGTTTTAAAATGGTTTCTATAATGCTGATTGAGCCACTAAATCGTCCATATAATTATATCTTTTCTCTTTACCTCTCTTTTTTTCTTTTAATGAAGCGATACATTTTATTAGCATACTTTAAATCTGAATATGCAGATATTTTTTCCTATCCTGAATTGTGTGGATATTTTGAAGGTATTTTAACAACTTCCCCAGGAATAGAGCTTCCCATAAATAACTAAAATTCTTGATTTGACAGTCCAAACACATATTTTTCTTTATTTTAGGCTGTGATCTTCATAATTAACGGAGTTAGATACTTTATGATGAGTTCAATCACTTTGCCGTTGTTTATCATGTCTCCGACTAAATTCAAACTGACTTATTACTTAGAACCTTCATTTTTTAATCTCATTTTTAACAGCAGCAATCTAATGGTTTCAAAATCGATTGAGTTCAAACGGTCACTTTCAAGAATAAGTAGTAAATAATAAAACCAGGGTACTGATTTTAAACATGGATCTTTAAAGAAATAATCTATTTTAGATTCGTCCTGACCGATTATATAATCATATAAGCGTTTATAAGCTCCCTCATCCTCAGTCTTTGTGGCAGTTGGAAAATATTGCTACAGGCTGTCACTTAACTTTACAATATGATTTAGATGAATTCCAAGTACTTTTCTTAATTTTATACTCTGTCGACTCAATTCATTGTTTTGGGCTGGTTGGACACATAGATCTATAATGGAACGTAATTATTTTTTGTGTGATTGCTTCGAAGTTTAACTTGCTCCAAGGGCAATAGGAACAAGCATTCTTGTCTACTCATTTAAGAAGATGGCATCGATTGCTTGCATGAGATATCTTAAAGATTTCAAGTCTTGTGTTTTTTCTGGAGTAATTTTTTGGAAGCAGCGAATAAGCATAAATGTAATTCTTATTCCTGTAGATTAATCTGAACCATCCATAAGTATCCTCTACAATGTGCCAAGCTATTTAGCCTGCAAAAACACAAGCCTGCATAAAAATTTTATCTCCTGCTAAATGCTCTATTAGTTAATTTCAGATGTGTATAGAATCCTCTATCTTCGTTTTCCCTCTTCAGGATCTGCATTAAGTTTTAAAGTATCAATAATTAAATCAAATATATTAACCTTTATGTTCGCTTCTTCCACAAAATTGATAAGATCAGTGCAATGATTGGAATTGAGGCTCCCCAATAGTTTCGTTAATATGGGAAGGACAATGCTAAATGTTGATGATTATATTTAGTCATTGATAGATTTGAGGATAAATTATTTAATTTCAAATAGATAAAACCTGTCTTATTTTTGATTGCTGGATAGGACCTACCAAAATTAATTGCATTCATTGCTAATTATCATTTTACAGACACCTACTATTCTTGATAGAATTCTTGGATTATTTTTTGTAAAGTAACGAACATATTTTTTAAGAAAAATACCCACCCATTTTTTCCAGTGAAAGTTATTAATGTTCCAGAGTCCTTGCTTTATAAGTTATTCAAACTTTTTTATCATAATTTTAGGAGGTTCTTCATCTACGAGCAGCAATCGTATCGTAGTTAAGGTTTCACTTTGTATGCCTCTAAGTGACTGGTTAAATCTCTCAATTTTGTTAATGTCAATCCCTTAATAGTAAATTTCAAAAGGGAATATGGATAGAAACAGTTCTGTTATCATTTTAGTGAAATTTTAAGCCCGAATATTGGAGCATACTTATATTTTTTCGAACTTAATGATATCTGAGTCCAGCTTTAGGATAAATTATTTATAAAAATTATCAGAGCTAGAGTTCACAAAGGCTTTTTAGATTGACTTTGAATCATAGAGAGCGTAAATTGTTTCATATATTAACTTTATTATTGAAATTAGCAACACTGTATTTCGAGAAAAAACTTTTTTGCCTAATTGGTCATATAATTCACCTCTCTCTTACTAGCCTGTACGAGCAATAGACTTGCTTTTAAAAATATCCTCACTTAAAGATTTGTAGGAGTTCCACAACCTTTCAAGAAAAGATTTTTCATTGGGTTTCTCTTAAAAAAATCGTTTAAATGCTTTTAGGATGATCATTTGTGAAAGACAGGTAATGCAGGCTTTATATTCCTGAAAATAGAGATCTGATAGTTTTGAAATGATCAATATAAACTCAGGTGATTTTTAGTCTACTACATTTGGGTTGGATGCCAAGAAAAAACGTTAAATTTGATTTTCATTGGGTTTTAAGACATCTTGTCCTATTTAAGAAATGTAAAATTTTTTGTAGATTCCGCTCTCTTTGATATATTTCTTTAAGATTTTAACTCCTATCATCTTATTAGCAGCGAGTTCATTAGTAAAAACTTGTATAATTTTAAACCAAACATCATCTAGCTTCTTGCTCTGAGTAAGCAAGGCATTTCTGAAACCTAATTCTGGAGAGGTCAATTTGAAATGAGAAGTTCCTTTGTATTGCTTTTCAAATTATTTTTATTTTTCTTCATTGGCTTTGAACTAATCTGGCCCTGCTCTGATCCACTCTTATTTTGAAGAAGATGAGGCGATTTCCTTCTGAAGTTGTAAGATGGTCTTTTCATTTTAAAGGAGCCTTTGCAAATCATAAAAATAGTTTTATTATTTGTTGTCACTCAGCAAAGACCTCACTTCAGAGCGAGAGGATGGATGGCGAGGGTTGCTACGGATAGATGGTCTTGGCGCGTTCTTCATCATCAATGTCTTACAGGAGAGTTGGAGCTGGCGCTTAAATTTGATAGGTTATTATTTTGATTCCCCATCGCATTTTGGGATAGCAAAGGATTTTTTGTTGAATTATTGAAAAGATTAACTCGATTGTTCATTATTGTAGCTTTGAAGCAATTTAATATTATACTTTACGACTTCAAGTTGGTCTATTTTATTGATAAATAGGGTACTTAATTACCCATTCTTCATTACTGCTTGCTTTGGGGTTGGGGTTGGGGTTGGGGTTGGGGTTGGGGTTGGGGTTGGGGGTTGGGGTTGGGG
>Ga0302188_10003472_pt1 | contig 10936 bp, 13 predicted proteins | sample II_Bog_E2_1_FD_198783 | JGI IMG/M metagenome (GOLD analysis project Ga0302188, IMG submission 198783) | Peat permafrost microbial communities from Stordalen Mire near Abisko, Sweden - II_Bog_E2_1 | ecosystem: Environmental > Terrestrial > Soil > Wetlands > Peat | place: Sweden: Abisko... | reverse complement strand
ATACCAACAAGTTGAAGAATAAGCTCGTAATAGGATACAATAGGCGCTATAGACCAATATTTTCATTCGAATAGACGAGCATATTGTAGTAAACCTTTTTGACACAGCCAATTCACTTCATAGTATCCTTTTTATCAGCGAGGCCACTTTACCGTAAATTGTGCTGTCTAATTAAATGGGGCATCCACTCTAAGAGGATATTATTACGTTCTTCAGATAGTTGGCAACAATCTATAAGGACAAATCAAAGCTTTAATTTAAAAAAGCTGCAGAAAGATATATCGATAATCAATAAATCCTTCAAAAATTTATTGTCAATGAGTTATAAAGTTATACTAAGGAAGGAATAAAAAGTAGGTACACAACAAACTTGAGCTTCAGTTCTTTGTATTTCGATTTTAGAGCTATCAATGACGAAACATAACAACGTTTCTATATGAAGATAAATGAACAATGCACATCTTAGCTGTCTAAGTATATCTTTTCACGGAGGAATAATGACAAAATTATCAAATTAATGAACGAGTATATCGATTTTTTATTATCACCATCCCTATAGATTAAAAAAGATTCCCTCTTAACATAATCTTTGAATCGATTGTTTTACGATATTTCTTTTCTATACCTGTAAACTAAGTATAGTAAATACGAAGAAATATCCAATCGAATCTCTTCAAACCTTAAATTGCAACCTCACTTAGATGAATATTCCGAATATATTATTCGAATGTGGACACAATCCAAAACAAACACAAAAGTATCAATAGCTGACCAGCTCAATAAAAAGGATCAGGCAAAGAAGATAAAGTAGAAGAAGATGAAATAACTTGCGCAAAGGCAAGAAAATATTTTAGACCATTTCAAAAAATAAGATAAGATATAATAATAAATAGAGGAGAATACTGATGCTTGTATTATCTGTAAAATGGACAACAAAGAGGAGGATCTCAGCTATTTAAGCTTTGCTCGTTACAGCAATCTCTTGTCATCAAACATTCTCAAGACTACTGAACCCTTTTTACTTATCACTACCTGTGGACATAAAATTCATTAAAAATGCCTAGAACAAAATATCACGGATATAAATAATTATAAACTTAATTATTAGTGTTTTCTATGTAAACAAATCTCCAATCTAAGGGTTCCCATAATTGCTCCAGAAGGGCATAACTAATAAAAGATTTAAGCATTTTTAGAATACCTCCTCACAGTTATTTCATTAGTGGACTAATAAAAAACAGAAAATTCTCAAATATCAACTCTTAAGTTTAATAAATAACATCTGTCTACTTTTTTTTATACTTCAGTGATCTATAAAATCTTTTTATATCTATTTTCCTGCCCAGAGTTTTATATCAGTCGCATGAAGCCTATTCTCCCAATTGAAGTGCTCATTTTAAAATATCTCACACGGACATATAAAGCTAATCTAAAAGTGAAAGAATAACTAATTATGGAGGCATCATTGTTGGATATGGTTTAATATTATATTAAAGAGCTTGTTTTTAATCAGAATATTGCTCAGACTTAATTACAGTTGAAGGATAAATTAGTAAACTCTGATAAATACGAAAAGACTGAAAGCTAAATTGATACAATCAAGGAGATGTGTAAACTCAGTCTTTTTGTCCTTGGCTCCCAAGACATGAAATTAAAATCTATTAAGCACTTGTAAAGAATGAATTTTTACTGCCTTCCTAAAGATTTATGCGATTTAAACAAATAGATAGGTCAATGTCCGTCATGTTCTAAAATTACAAGTAAAATAATTATTTGCTTTTACTGTGGATTCAAAATCTGTTTGGATTGCAAACCTGGAATAAATAATCACATGAATACCATGCATCTCGGCCATGGTGTCACAATAGCCGCTTAAACTGGATAGTGTATATATCACCACAACGGTAATTCAGCGACATTTCCATCAATGTACTAAAATTATGTCGGATAATAGTATAAAAATGATAGAATTCCTGAAAAACATAGATACTTGCTTAGTCGAGATAGAAATTAGAAGATGATAAATGAAGTCCTCAATGATCGAGTTCAGCCTTCAGTTGAAGAGTGTTTAAATGCTGCGATCAATGTAGGGCTCCTTAGATACCAACTCAGTCGTCAGTTAGGTATCCAACCGCAGGAATGTCAGATACAATGATACCATAATTAAAGTTATAACATTTAAATCAAAAGTTTGAAGATGACATAATTTATCCCTGCCAACAAACTTATTTAATTCTTTTTTATTATTCATTTCTCGGACTATTAATTTAAAAGGATTTGCCTTGAGTAATCTTTAACATTGATATTTTGAATAGAAATATTTGCATTTATGGTTAATGCGTTTCAGTGTCTAATATTGATTGAATGGATTTCAAAAAGAAGTACATCGTCAAATGCATCTAAGCTTTGCTATGTCTTAGTGAACAGCCTGAGGAACTTGTAGAAAGCGAAAGACTAGAGTAGTTTGTCAACTCCAGTCAGAGTCACGCTTTGATAGTCCTTTATCGACCAGGAAAAAGTATCTCTCTCTTCATCTAGAATTGAAGGTGGCCTTTCCTGAGGATGACTTTCCCCTCAATTCCAACATTCTAATGGTAACTGTCCTTAAACTCAATCTCGAGGTCAACAGTAGCAACCTTGCTGATAGTTACAATATATCCTTAAGCACTGCAGACTGTCTGCGCAACTTTGCAAATGATCTTGCTCGCATCTACATGCCTGCTTTAGGAGAACGCAACTAAAATATACGCTCTCTTATGAGCGGTATCACCAAAACACTCGCTGCTGAGGAAGAGCTGGTATGAGTATATCTATACAGTATGTGGATATGGATGACATCAATGTGGAAACTCCTCGTGATGAGTTCAACTTTTGGCATCGAGCTGAGCAGACAGCAGCAAACCCATAAAGCAAGAAAAAAGCCCTTTATTTTCAAGAATGCTACAAATAAATTGAAAAGGGATGGGCATAATTGGGTACATTAGAACACAAATAACTCAAAGAATTATTATAGACAACATTTGCTGCCTTGGATGACGTGTGGGGTGATAAGTATCCATATAATGCCAAAAGATTTGCTAATTTGGTGCGTAGTTTTACCAATGCTCTTTGGCGGCAGATGGCTATTCTCATTCCTAAGCTTACTGTGGAGGCCAAATCCAATATAGTTATGGCGGATGATATAATGCGAACTTGGATTAAGCTACTCGATGAATATCGAGATGTTAACTGGCGCTCCAAAGCCTTTCCCTATGCTGAACGAACTAATGCCTACCTATAGAAAATAGAAGATGTGCGAAGTGTTTTAGTGTTATTCGATTAAATAAAATTAATAAAAGAGAAAGTTAATTTAGAGATTGATTTAGCTTAAGTCTAGGAGCTATTTAGTAGCACTGTGCCTTTATCCTTGAATGCTGTTTTGACCAGAAACTGGAACAAAGCCAAGAAGGTGTTTTACAACCTAATCGAGAGCAAGGCCTTTGCTCTTAGTACATATTTTAAAGAGAACGTACTATCGACAGCCCGTGCACAGAAGAAACCTCTTAAAATATTGCAGGATATGCATAGGTGGAATGCACTTCTCAGCTTGGATTCAGTGAGAACCTCTCTTCAGGAAGAGAAGAAACAAATCTTTAAGATAGTTGTTGGTCATTTTGATCGTATCAAATTATAGTTTTAAAGTAGAACTGGTACAGCCCTCGAACCGCTTCCTGGTAAAGATTTCATCCCCAAAATCAAAAATTTCTCTCTCTTTCTCTGTGCTATTCTATTTGGACGTAAGATGCAAGATAAGATTAAGAGGATGCTCGACTATGCAAGTGAAATATTTAAGGGCATGCCTGATCTTTAAAACTTAAAATATGAAGCAGACTCTTTCTTAAAAGATGTAGACAGCAACGAAAACGATCAACTTAACAAATGGAAGGCCGAAATGGCGGAAGCAGAATATAGTGATGCAGGGTTAGGATTGCAAATGAGTGGAAAAATGATGGATTTGGATTTGAATACTTCGACCCTGACAGTGAACTACTCTGATAGGCTGATTCTTTTAATTCGTGAAACGAGGCAACTCGCAGAGTTAGGACTAAAAGGAAAAGTACCTCCAGAGATTATATAAACGGCTGAGCAGGGTAAGAGATACTACAAAGAGGCTATGAGTTTGAAAAAGATAGCCAACTTTTACAACAACATGTCCGAAGAGATCATTGACTCTCAGAAGGGAATGGTGCTAAAGTAACTGCAAAACTTCTAAGAGTGTGTTCGTAATGTTAACGCGGAGATAAAGACTGGCGGAGAACTTACTTGGGACAAACCAGCCAATGTTTAAAAATACATTGATTCTCTAAGTAAGGCTACTAATCGCTTAGTGAAAGAGAATAGTCGTCTCAATAAGATCCATGCAAATATTATGGATATTGTTATCTAATTGGCTGGTCATGACCTGCGAAAGGAGAAGAATTTGTGGTTGTCGCGATTGGAACAGATAAAGGGCTATGTGGAGACGGCTTGTGCTGAGAAGGATCCCAAATACTGTCGTAAGTGGAAGATACATTGTGATGTGCAACTTTATCGCGTTCTATAACTACAGTTTCTTAACGGGTTGGAAGACAGCGAGACTGTACTGCCAGAAATTAATGTGTAAGTGCTCCTTAAAAGTCGCACCATACAGTTTAAGCCAAGCATATAATAGCTGAAGGACAAATATTATCGTGAAATCACAAATTATTTTACATGGCCGGGAAGATTGTTTCGTGGAATTCTAGGAAATCTTGAACTGTATCAAAAGTTAGGTGATCGTAACAGTCACGCTATCAAAAGTTTGATCTCCAAAGCAGAGAGTACTTTCTCTTTGCTAGCATTTCATTTACGTAATCTGGATGTATGGGGGACTATCCCTTTTTTGAGTGTGGCCGATCTCAACCAGAAGATGCGAGGTATTCAGGAATGGGAGTTTAATATTCGTGTTATCCGCATGAAAAGAAAGTAATTAGAACACGTGCCTGACTATCAAAAGGTCTAGTGCTTCAACATTAGCCACATTAAATTCAAAAATGCAGCTGATGAGCTCATCAGTGATTTCCTGTAACGTATGATGAACTCTCTAAGAGATTCAGTAGTGGCAGAAACATTGGAAGTGCAAAATTTTTTGAATAACAGTTTGGCACAGTTATCCCAAAAATCACGAACTTTATAAGAGATGCAACAAAGTAAAAATGTCTATCTGGAGATCAAAATGAGGCAGAAGGAGATGAAAAAGAAATTGGATGAAATTATCATGAAAAAGAAATGGATTTTGCAAGCTACTGGCTATAATCATGACACTGATGATTTAGAATCTATCTGGGAACAGTTTTCAACTCGAGTGCTGGATTATGATAACCTACTAGCTGAGCAAATAGAACATTTAAAGGGATTAGTGGACGGCAGAACGAGGGAATTGGATACTGAAATTGCTAAATATACTTCAAAAACTGCCTCTATTCTCATTCCTAATGTTAGAGCAGAAATACCCGAACTATTAGCTCACCTACGAACTCAACGCTAAGAAGAGGGTAAACTAATAGAAAAGATACAAAGGCTCAAGGCAGACTGTGAACAATTTTAACTTCCAGTGCCCAGTTTAACCATCAAGCAAATCGAGTGGGAACAGTGGAAATTGCTCGAGGAATACTGGGAGGGTCTCACAAGACACGAAACATAAATGTTTGTAAAAATGAAACCATAAAAATTGTATGAATTTCAAGATTATTGCTCCGGATGGTCAGAAAAAATTAAGGGAAGAGAAATGTCCAGACAGGTTGTCTACATCATCAAGGAAACTGACCTTTTCAAATCCCTTTTTGCTATCCTTCGCACCCTTTCCTCAGGCATCCTCGAAAAATAGCACTGGCGCCAGTTTTGGGCTTCTCTTAAAAGTGATCGCACCTTCTCCCCTGAAAGTACTCACCTCGGAGATATGCTCAATAACGGTAGGCTGATTCTAGAGCGTTTGACAGTAATTCAAGACTTGATCTCTAGAGCCCAAGGTGAAGCAACTCTGCGGGAAGCGTTACAGTAGTTGGCGATATGGTGGGAGACAGTTGAATTTGAATTTACTATTTACGAGGGAAAGAAGAATAAATGCCCATTGATTCGAGAGTGGAAAGAAATGACTTCTAAAGTATCTGACAACATGTCATTGGTTTCAAGCTTGAAGGAAAGTCGTTGGGTTGGAAAGTTTGTTGAACAAATAGAAAACTATTAGAAACGCATTGGTAAAATATAAAGAGCTTTGTACAGTCTCAATCTCAGTCAACGGCGCTGGATTTATTTGGAGCCTATTCTTGGTGGTGGAGCATTACCTGATCAACTCGATCGTTTTAACAAGCTAGATGCATCATTTCGTGGGATTATGAAGCAGTTAAGTGATGCACCAAAATTGCAAACTTTATATGATATTGAGGGACTGTAGAACACTTTAGATACGATAAATGAATAGCAATAACGTTGCCAAAAGGCTCTCAATGACTTTTTAGAAGTCAAACGCAGCAAATTTCCTCGCTTTTATTTTTTAGGTGATTAGGACTTACTTTAAATATTGGCTCAAACACAAAATCCGGCAGTCATTCAGCTGCATATGAAAAAACTTTTCGCAGCCATTCATACTGTGGGCTTTTCTGCTGATAATAAACAAATCGTAGAGATATTTTCTGCTGAGAAAGAGCGAGTGTCACTGACTAAAAGAGTACAATTAACTTAAAATGTTGAGGATTGGCTGACATGTTTGGAGCAAAGCATGTTCGCAACATTATAAGCTAGTTTGAAGGAGTATGTAAACACGGGTAGTAAGGACCTCAAGCTTAACGAATATCCCTCACAAATTCTATGCTTGATGGAGGAGATAAGATTTAGTACTGATTTGTAAAACGCTATCAAAAGCAAAACTCTGCCAGCTTTGGATGGAAAATTAAGGCATGATCTACTCAGTTTGACAAAATTGCTGCCATCAGTAGGGCGCTTGTAGGCTCTAAAACTCAAAGCTATCATTTTGGATCTCATTCATCATCTGAATATAGTATCAATCCTCCTTAAAGAAGATAAGGCAGTGACGATAAATAGTTATAATTTCAAAAAAAACTTCCGTTTTACCCCTCAGCCTGAAATGCTCCTATTTGACTACAAATATAGGTATACTTTTGAGTACCAAGGCAATCTGCCTAAACTTGTACATACTCCTTTGACAGATAAGTGCTATATTACTCTCAGTTTGGCACTTAGTCTTGGGCTTGGCGGAAATCCATATGGTCCAGCAGGAACAGGCAAAACAGAAACTGTCAAAGCAATGGCGATGCTATTTGGACGTATGTGCTTGGTATTTAATTGTGACGAAGGATTGGATTATAAGAGCATGGCACGCATATTTTTGGGTCTGGTTAGATGTGGAGCATGGGGTTGTTTCGATGAGTTTAATCGACTGTTGGAGTAACAACTATCAGCTATCAGTCAGCAAATTCAAGTTATTCAATTTGCCATCAAAGCAGGACAACCACAACTTTAGCTAATTGGTAAGCGTGTTGATGTAAATCCCAATAGCGGCATTTTTGTCACCTTGAATCCTGCAGGCAAGGGCTATGGTGGCCGATCAAGATTGCCTGATAACCTCAAACAGCTATTTCGACCCGTAGCTATGTCAGTACCAGACAATTAACTAATTGCCGAAGTTTTACTCTACTCTTAGGGATTTAAGGAGGCTAAACAGTTAGCTCAAAAAATGATTTGCCTATTCACTCTAAGTAGACAACTACTTTCACAGCAGCAGCACTATGATTGGGGTCTTCGTGCTCTTAAAACAATTCTTTCTGTGGCAGGACGATTAATATTCGAAGAAAGATCTCGTCAGAAAACAGACATATCATTCTAAATTGAATGTTAACTTCTAATCAAGGCCATCCGTATCAACACTCTTTCGAAGCTAACTTTCACTGATATGAGGAAATTCCAATTCTTGTTAACGGACATCTTTCCAGGCATTCAATCTAAAGATATAGCCTATGAGGAAATTTAAAAGGCTATAAAAATCGTGCTATAGTAATTGCATCTCAGCCCTAACGAAGCCCAAGTCTCTAAAGTACTCCAGTTCTACTAGGCAACTCAGCAAAGGATGGGAGTAGTACTTGTAGGTCCCTCTGGATGCGGCAAAACTACTATTTGGAAAGTTTTAAGAAAATGCTATGAGAAAATGGGTCTGCCTCTGCGTACCTATCTCATGAATCCTAAATCCATGCCTAGACAGCAGTTATTAGGACAAATGAATAATGATACTCGAGAGTTTAGTGAGGGTGTTCTGACAGTGTCAGCGCGAGAGGTTGTAAAAAATCCAGGCAATAACTGGATCATTCTGGATGGAGATATAGACCCTGAATGGGTAGAATCTCTGAACAGTGTCCTTGATGACAATCACCTGCTAACTTTGCCTACTGGAGAGCGTATTAACTTCGCTCAGGGTACCTGTTTTATCTTCTAAACTGACTCTCTCCTCTACGCCTCGCCTGCAACTGTCTCCAGAATGGGTATGATATACCTCAACAATGAGGACATCAACATTTCAGGATTAGTTGAGAAGTGGCTCGATAAAAATTAGCATCTCAGTTAGTATTTCAAGCAATTACAGATTGAGTCCTTATTGGGTTATGATTAAGTTGTGCAAAGCACTCTTGTGGGACAGGTGGGTCAAGTTTTATCACAAATGGGATCTGTTCGAACTCAACAGGAGTTTATTGCTGCTTGTATACGTGGATTTACTGCAAACTGCACAGGAGATAAAACAGCTCTCGTGTCAAAAATATTTGACAAATTTAAAGAAAAAAGTCCAGTTTCACTTAAAGAAGCACTTATCCTCTATGCTGAGAACAAGGCCTTTAGGACTTTCATCACTTTGCCTTCAGAATTTACTCTTGAGGAAATCTGTTCTGAAAAGGGAGCAGTACTGCAAACAGCAGCAGTACAGAGTTATATTGCAGTTCTGAGAGGTTGGGTTTAGGGTAATCATAACTTTGTAGTGGTAGGACCTGAGGGATCAGGCAAAAGCATGCTGATTCGATAGGCCTTTGTCTAGATTCGCAAAACTTGTAAGATAAACTTTTCAATTATGTACTGTAACTCTCAGACCAACGCCACTCATGTGATACAGAAATTATATCAAATCTGCGCTAAAGCCAATTCTGGCTCTGGAAAAATTCTACGACCTAAATAATGCGCGAGACAGGTCCTTTATCTAAAAGATATAAACTTACCAAAACCAGACAAGTATCAAACAATTCAGTTGGCTTCCTTCCTCCAGCAAGTTATCAGCCATAAGGGCTTTTATGACCCCACAAATTTATAATTTGTCCAGCTCGACTAAAAAATACAAATTGTAGTATCAATGTTTCCTCCCAGCTCCATTGGTAGAAATCATCTCACTCCTCGTTTTACTGCTATAGTTAAGATATTAAACATCTAGTATCCCTCGATAGAAGACTTAGCCCTTATCTACACTGAATACTTCAGAGCACTGTTGCGAGCAAGAAAGATTGATGAAAACTCGAGTCGCACCTTCGCAGCGCTGCTTGTTGATATCTATTCCTCGTTGAAAAAGACATATAGTGTGGATGAGTATCGCCACTATACTATAACTCCTAAATCTCTCCTTTAAATTTTTAAAAACTTAACTCAATATGAATTTACAGATCAGGCAGGCCTTGTTGAATGTCTATTGAATGAAATGACTTGCTGGTATCGCAGTCGTATTGTGGGGTTGTAACGTAAGAACAAATTTGATCAACTCATGGCATCCACTATTAAAAATCATTTTAAAAATAGTCCCAAGATGGATGGTGTGTTTAGCTTTATCTCAGGTAAATATGTGAAGATTAAAAGAGAGGACTATCTTGGTATAGTCAAAGCAACTATCATTCAGTACGAGCGCGAATATCAAGAGATTACCTATGTGCCTCTGGACGAAGCAATTGCCTGTGTCTCAGCCATAGAAAAGATATTGTCTAGCCACAACAATCCAAATATATTAATGGTGGGAGTATCTGGAGTCGGAAGGCAAACCAATCTCCAATTGGCTGCCCTCATCCTGAAAATGGATATCCTAAGACTACCTACTCTTAGAGACTTTGGAACTCGATAATTCCGTAAATAAATGAAGATTATTCTGTAAAAAGTAGCAAGTGACAGCAAGCGAGTCATTCTCTTCCTTGAAGACCATAATTTCAGCCATCCTGAGTTTGTTTAAATGATCAACAGTCTCATTATCTCTGGGGAAATTCCTGGATTATTTAATCTTGATGAAGTGGAGCGCCTGCCCAATGCTGATTAGTTGCGTAGTTAATACATTGGAAAGAGTTTGCAGGAAGCATTAGCATTAAAGATACAGAAAAATCTCAGAGTGGTGATTAGTCTAGACCCGCAGAGGGAATTGTTTAACGAGATGTGTGCTTCCAATCCCGCTCTTTTTACGTGCAATATATTGTGGATTGATCAATCTTCTCAGGCCGCTTTACGTACTGTAGCATCATAAATATTGAGTAAAAGTTTACCATAGTATTCCAGAGCAACTGTAGATGAAATTGCTAATCTATTGTCTGAAACCCACAAAGGAATGGAGGATCGTCTGAGAGTAGCGCAGAGACTTTTCTATACCCTAGCCAACACTTATGCTCATATATATAAATCAAAAAGCAGCTCCAAGAAGGAACAGGGTCAACATCTTCAGAAGGGGCTCTAAAAACTATAAGAAGCCAAAGCATTAGTCGATGTGCTATCAAAGGAAGCCTATGAAAAACAAAAACTATTGGAAGTTAAACAGTCTGAAGCATCAAGAGCATTAGGAGAGATAGAGAAATCAGTCGGAGAAGCTACTAAACGGAGAACAGAGACAGAAGATATTTCACGCTAGCTACAGACAGAA
>Ga0302188_10003457_pt1 | contig 10962 bp, 5 predicted proteins | sample II_Bog_E2_1_FD_198783 | JGI IMG/M metagenome (GOLD analysis project Ga0302188, IMG submission 198783) | Peat permafrost microbial communities from Stordalen Mire near Abisko, Sweden - II_Bog_E2_1 | ecosystem: Environmental > Terrestrial > Soil > Wetlands > Peat | place: Sweden: Abisko, Stordalen... | reverse complement strand
CCAACCCCAACCCCAACCCCAACCCCTGTATGTTCCTTCAATCAACATGATCAATATTATTATTTAGTGCTCAATAGATAAACAAAAATATATGGGTAATATCAAGAAATGGAGACCAATAAAGGCGAAGATCACACTCGAAAGACTTTCAATTCAATCAGCAATACTGGACACAACTCCTTGACGATAAAATCCAATTTTTTCTCATCAGTTCAATGATACTATTTATAAAATCTAAAGTCATTGTACAAGATTTGAGGAAATAGGAATAAAATATTGAAGATATTGAATCAAATGTAAAAGAATGGATCTTCTTTTAAACTAACGTTTTTTCTAATCATTTTGACTTAGGATTTTATTAAATTACTTGTGCAAACTGGTTGAATTTTGGCACCATTTATCAACGAAGGAAGTTCATGCACACTTGCTTTAGCCATACGAAGCTATTTAACGGGGCCTTTGCTGCAAAGAGCATTCACTCTCTTTGGCAATCCATTTATAGATTTGCGATAGGCCTTCATAATTTAAATTGGGTTTTCGCCTTATTTACTTAATCCTCTCTGATATTTATTGATAATGCTAATCTATTTTCCTGAAATTAAATTTGCCTTTAAAGTACAAAAATGCCCCTAATCGTACTTTTGATCGATTTGTTACTTACTAATGAACTAAATGTCAGGTTGGGACTAATCACTCATTACTTCAATGTCTTTGTCATTTCCCAAAACAAGAAGATTATCCTGTGGAATATTGTTATTAAGTTGTTCACGACTGCTTTGGGTCTGTGAACTCTTCGAATTGTCACAACTCTACTATTTAATGCGTATCTGGGAGGGCAACTTGATAATTTTATTAATTTTATTTGTTGAGTGTGCGATTGGCTTCGGCAGAATGAGGGATGAGCTATCATTATCTTTAAGATAAGAGCCTATATTTTAAATTTTAGCCTTTTTCACTAGCAAAAAATAGAGTGCTTTTAGACCTCTCAAGGTTAAATCCTGGTTCACGTTTGGCCCCTCCAAATAATGATATATTTTCTTGTATTGACTCTCAAATCTACTAGGGGCCATTCTCAGCAACGCCACTGCTAAATTCATCTTTAAATTCTGTGTAAATTCATATTTACCTGCACTGACTTGAAATAACTTTTTGAGTTATCGATTCTAGATTCAGGGTTCATTTAGATTAGATCCAGGAAAGATTCACATATTTACTAAAATCAAAAGATAAGTACCTTGCCTAGGCCTCTGAAATGCTCGATTGTATAGAATTGTTTTGGTTCCTTGAAGGTCGGATACTTAAAGTTAATGAGAAGTTCAGGGTCGAGGTCTTTCTCATTCGGCTTGGAGAAAGATTCATTGCTGCTTCTTTTTTCATCAATGACATTTAATACTCTGCTGGAGTTGTAGTTACATTCCAAAGTCCATGAATATGGATTTTTCGTTGCCTTGAATATAGCGACTCGTCCTGCACCTTCTTTCGAAACATGATCATTGCGATCTTTGCAATACATGTTATTTTCTGTAAAATTACTGCCTTCGTATTCAAAAATTTAGCTGTTCATGGACAGTATTTTCGGGAAAAGACAAATTTATACCTGTTTATCAAGCTCATTTGTCGAATTACCGTAAATAAATACACCCTTGCGAGCGGCGTGTGCATGCAGATCCAAAAAACCAAAGTATTTGCCTTTGTGATGAAAGTGCATTATTACCTTCTTCACTGCATAGATAGGTGAATGATTTTTGTGGGAAGGATTTATGTAGCAGCGATTCAGATTTATACCGTTTGAATCCACACGGTAATGCCCTCGTCCTACTCCATCGGGATTTAAAATAGGAAACAAGTAAAAAACAAATCTGTCACGGAGTATGCGTGCCTTTTCGCTGTTCTAGGTCAGTTAGTTGATGATGCCTGTCATAACATGAGAGCTAGGTACTTCCCCAGGGTGCACTCTTGCTGAAATAATGAAGCATTTTTTATCAGGCATGAATTCCTTTGGTTAGCCTCCATGAGGGAATAAATGTTAATCATCAAACTTTTCTGTTTTATTCGTCATGCCCTTTTTGGAAGTTATTGTAATGAAATCAACAGGTCTTCCATCGAGTGTCCGTATAATGTTTGATCTTTTAAAGTAAACATCTTCCTGTACTTTACATTTCTCCTCCATTTACTTTAAAAAATCATCATTGTCAGTGTTAGACCAGGGATAAAAAAAAGCAAAGAATACTTTTTCATCAGAGGTGAATGTATGCTTGAAGCTCCACTAAATCCAACCTTAATTGTGTTCCTACCTCAATGGATATGTACTATTTTGGATAAATCAATTTTATGTGCAATTCTCTTCCAATCCTTACTACTTTCTTCTCTAAATACCGGTACCAGTCCTTCATATAATAGTTTTGACTGTGTTAGTGATAAAATACCTGATTCTGCATGTTTTTTATGTTGAAGGTAGTTACTGAGTCCTTATGAAACCCTTTTATTGAAAAATGGAACCAAGTACGATATTGATTTTTGGGATGGTCCACCGCAATCCAAAGATTGAACTATATTTATAGTTGATATACTGTCGAATGATTGACTTTTTCGGCGTTGAAAATATTCCCTGAGTCGAAGTTAGAGTCAATCACAACCTGCCCCAGTTCGAATGTTTTATGAGAAGGGGGAACTGAGTAGTTATTCTCCTCCATAGATATCAATAAAATTAAGTAATTGTTTCGTAATTTGATAAATTAACAGAAAAAGCATTGTAAATTATAGATTAAAATTTATTTCAGTCCTTTAAGTTAAAAATATCAGATAAAAGATTAATTGGGTCTTTGTGCGCCAAATTACATATGCCAGTAAATGATATTCTATATATTTATTTTCAAAAGGTCAATTGATGATGTGAATGGACCAATATGTGGAGAGTTTATTTAAAACATAATTCCCAGTTCAATAAATACAATGGAGAGGAATCGTTCCTTTATAAAGAAAATATTAATTACAGATAATGAGATTATTAGATGAGTTATCAATATTACACAGACAAAGTTATTTTGTAATGATAAATGGCAGCACATAATGCAAAAATTTATAGAGTTAATTAAAATTATATTGATTTCTCATAAATGTATATCTTTTTAATTATTTCATTCGATTTAATATTTCATTCATAATTATTTAATAATTTAACATCAAGTATGATGCCTATGCAAAAAGTAGGAAAATACTTTCAAAAATGACATTGTAGCCATATCAAGTCTTTTATTTATTGTTACTGACTTTTATTTTGATGGGCACTTGTGATCTTTTATATTACAGATGATAAGACGGAATTATTATCACAACAAGCTAATAATAATCATGATGACCAATATTTATAAATAGATCTCTTAGCAATATAAATAATATCATGATTCATGAATATCCGCACTCTACCTTTTCTTTTTTCTATAGCTGCTCATAAAAGATTTAACTGGTCGAATGACCTCGGCTTCAAAAATGTCGATTGCAGATGTATTGTGAATTATATAGTTCCAAGATATAAATGTTTTAATGAACTTTTGAAGCAAAGGTAGTAATTCTTCAGAATAGAGCCGATAGATAGATGTTTCCAATTTTTCCTCTTGCTACCCGCGAGTGGAGTCTGTGACCATTATTTGTGTCTACATCCACATATATTTGGAAGCTTGACCTATTTAGCAATAGTTATTAATGAAATCATCGTTGACAAAAAATATTTTTAAAGGCAGGGGTACTTCTGATTAAAGGAGACTAAAGCACGAAAGAATCACATCTTATTGAGAACGGCAAAGCGAAGCGATACGCCAACCCATGGTCATGATGGATAGTGTTTAATCAATCTGCACCATTTACCTGTAGAATTATTGATTTGGATCTTTCTTATTTAAAGGCACTACTTTTAATAATTCCGAGGGAATTATATCTCTTCTTTTAATTTTACCAACTTGAGCATTCTAATCCAAATAATTTTCTTACAATGTAATTTCGGTGGCAAATTTATGTTTTTATAAATTTTCCTTCTCCATTTGAATAAATCTATTATATGTATTTATGATCGAGCCAAGTATAAAGATCAAACAATAAATTCAATCAAATTGAGACTTTTACAAAACAAAACGGTTTTCCTTTTGCGATGGAACATTAATAGTTAAGTTTAAATATTTGCTGAGAATGCATATTTTAGTATTTTTTAATATTTTAATATGATAAGAAACACCAAAATCATAGTCAATATTCTGCATCCAAATGTAAAAATCAAATATGCATAGTTATTAAATACATTCAAGCTAACAGCCCAAAAGGAACTATTTTAGTAGTGATAAAATAAAAGGTTTTAATAATTTTTGAACCATCCAGCAAATAGAATTGTAGCGTGATATATTTGAACTCTAAGGAATTTTGAATTTTCATATTTTTTTCAGAATAGCTTAAGTTTAATTAAAATGAGTTTTAGTATATGTCTGAAAATCAATGAAAGATAGTTTGGAAGTCAGAAAGCAAGACCCCTTAATATCAAATGCACTCATAATAAAGTCAGGTAAATCGGACTTGAAAACAGCATTTTTAAATGTAAATGAAAGGTAGTCTAATTTTGATATCTTTAAACCAACTCACCATTTGCTTCAAATAAAATAAAAACTAAATGATACTACAAAAGATACTCAAAATGAAAAGATGAAAACCAAATCCATAATCACAATAATACTCATTCATAAAATATGTAAAAAAAGATAAGCCGCACCAGTGCCCCTTCAAGAGTGGATGAAAGAAACCAGAGTATTTATCAAAAACCAGCTCAATATAATAAATGAAGCAAAATAACAGCGACTGAACATACTGTGATTTTTTTCCTTTTTGATTATGTTTATCAAAACAAAAATAGCCTAATAATATTAATGATTAAATTTAGATGAAAAGCCAGTAATTCAAAAAATTACGGGTTCCTCCCCTCATACTCAACCCGATGGTATAAGGCCCTTCCTTTTGCTTCGTTTTATTTATAAAATTGTTGTTATTAGAGTATGCTAATGGAAGTTCAGAAACTTCTTTATAATAATTACCAATTACTAATGTTTAGAAAGTTTCACTTGAACAAGATTCAGGGTAGTAAGTATGCTGGCGTGGAGGAACAATTTCAACAACTCAACTCCAACTTTGAGTAACTCCTGCTCAAAACCATTAAGACCCCTTCTCAAAGGAACCTCCACTTTGATGAATTAGAAATCATGAAAACTCAGAAACTGCTTGGCGTTAAAAAAAATTAGAGTAACTGCGGATTACTCCAGGCAAGACGAAAGTTGCAACCTTTAAGTAAAGATGACATGCCAGAGTTAGGCCTACGCTTTAAATAGAAAACTACGCAGGCTTGCTAAACCGACCGTGTTGGTGAGAAGAGGGACTTCATGATCCGTAAAATGAAAAACACTTCATTTAGCTACATTCACAAAGATAAAAGTGAGGAAAGATCAGATCAAAGTCTGGAGAAAGATAATAAGCCATCAAATATTAGAACTGATCCTCACTAAGGAAATGGTCGCTAACAAAGGACTAAAGGGCATAGTAAATATCAACAACCGGCATGCAAAATTGCTCACACCAAAAAACTGCCTTTCCATCTTTGTGATTAAAACGAATACTCGAGGAAGGAGTAGATACCAGCTCCAGATTGGAATGTGTCCATCATTGCTAAAAGAGATGAGAATGTAGTGCCTTCTTTCGACAGTTATCAGGAACTGCGTGACCTCCTCTGAAATTATCAATGATTTTACTATTTTTGTGTTAAAACTTTGGATAAATCTAAACTTCAGTATTTTGATCAATTTTTCATCAGAATTCAATTGATAAAAATATTTTCATTATCTTTACAAACAATGCATTCAAGTTACTTGCGAGCTAATGAACACAAAACTAAATCATTTTTCGATCTTGATAAATCGGCAAATATTAAACTCCCCTTTGTTTGGTATTATAGTTATTTGAGAAAATATATATTTCTTTTATAATTACCTTTATTCTTTTATCATATATTATCTCATAAATTTATATCTCAATGAATTGTTCATCTTCTTCCGTATAAAAAGGCAGTCTTATTTATTTATTTAATATTTAATATTTAAACAAGATGAAGGTCATTATTCATCAGGGCGTATAAAAATATGCAGAGCAAGAGATGGTTCCTTGGGCAGAACTTACTAAATTTGTTCACAACCATCCTTTTTATACATCAGCCATGAAAGATATGAACCTGGTCGATCAACTCGCCAGAGCACTGTAAAAAAAAGACCAGTTGGGGAGTCGAGGTCAAACCAAGGAGTAATAGTATAAAATAGATCAAAGTTTGGAGCAACTCGGATTGTATTTAAACAAGGACACCAACAATCAAATCTTCACTGTCTTCGAGCACATCCTCAATCACCCCAAAGGACTGACTTATGAAGCGATTTCCAAACGACTGAAGGCTGACATCATTACTATCAGCCACTATTGCTGTAAACTAAAGAAGCTGCGACTTGTTGACTGGAAGCATGAAAAGTAAGGAGTGGTGGTTTTTCCCAAAGAGAATCTTGTCAAAAAGCAGAATTCATAGGTTGTCTACTCTATCAACAAGAATTAAAACAGTTATGATCTCAATAGCAGTCTTCTTTTTCGATAGCTGACCATGAACTAAAACATATGGATCAATATATCAAGTGCAGAATCAATTTCTAAGGGAGGATTCACCAATGAAGAAATCAAGAGAAAGATCATGAAGCATGCATAAAATAAGATGGTTCGGAGAACAGTTGAATCAATGAAATATTTTGAAAAAACAGCCTAAAGACAGGGCAAAGTTTTTTAGTTTAAGTATAAAAATGAGACGGATCAGATCAAGTCGGAAATAGCGAGAAAGGAAGAGGTACAAGACGAAGATGACGAAATATAGAACCTTAATTAACTTGTACTCAATTGGTTAAAGGATAAATTTCCATAGTTTAAGGGATAATATTTCCTTCGTGATCTGATAAACAATAAATTCAAAGATTATTTCTCAAGTTTAGGAGTAAAACAATCTAAGAGACAGTGCACACCTCTCAAACTGAACAGGTATATCAAAGTCCTAAACTATTTGAACAGTTAAAGTGGTATGAAGGAGAGTGAGCTGAGAAATTTAATAGTGAAAGATTAAGCTCCGTTTAATCTTGGCATTATGCATAAAAGATCACTGATGGGTATACTATAAGGATTGAAAAATCTTTAAATTGTGTTTTAGGATGAAGGATACTATTATCCTGGGTGGATAAGTGCAGCTGAGTGGACAAAACGTTAAGAAGTGGTCAGCATCAAAAGAATGAAGGAAGATGATGAAAATCATTAGACTCCTCCTAAAAAAAGAATTCATCTTGATCCAGGTGTAAATGGAAATGAAAAGAAGGGTCGGAAACGTAATTCCATTGATAAAACTTTTGCACATGGTGCTCAATATATCAAAATATCTGAAGTTCGCTATCGATTGGAGCTATTTTCAGCTTTATTAGTTGTGTAAACAAGTAAAGCCATTCAAAGATGCTACCGAAAGGCTTTTAACAGAATCATGTATGTAGACCGGAAAAAAATAGTCCAAAAATTTGTTCCTCAACTTCACGTTCTCCATTTACTCGAGGACAATAATGAAAAACCTACAATTTCATTTAATCACACCCTTGAATCTTTTTATGGTGAGTTAGATCAAATGGTAGAGGACTACGGTAAAAAATAAGAATTACAGTGTGACCCTTAATATGAGTTAATTAAATTTATCCGCAAAAATCCTGTTAAGAATGCTAACTATTTAAGGATTAAGTACGGAAAAGGTTGGGCCAACAAGTTCTAAGCCCTTTCGCAATAAAAAATAATATAAATTGATGAAGGTGGTTTTAGAATGGCTAACGTATAAGGATATCTCATATGATTTACATGAACCATTGTATTACTTTTAATAATTTGGGCAATTATCATAGGAATATTATTTAGTGTTAATTAAAGCAAAACATCAGAATTGAGAATATGGAGCACGATGATTTTTATGATAAATTACCATATGTTCTGGCAGAGGATCAGATCAATCCAGAGTATGTCATCTTCGGAACAGGACTCCAAGAGTGTCTGATTGCTGCCTACAAATCAAAAATGTAATCAAAGATTGGTCTCATCATTGACACTGAAAAGACATATGGATCTTCTCTCAAAACAGTTACTCTCAAATAATTTCATGAGTTATCCTCTAACCAATCAAAATAGAAGATGTATGAGTTTGTAGTTCCGGCCTCCTATCTTGAGACCAATCAAAAATATTTTGATTGGTGTTTTGAGAATAAAAAGCATCGAGGATATAACATCGATATCGAGCCTAACTTCTTTTTGGGATCCAGCATCACCTGTTAATGCCTTAAACAGGCTGATATGGACAAGTATATGGATTTTCATTTGGTCAACAACATCCTTCACATCAATAACAACGTCTTTACGCCCGTCCCTCTTTCCAAAGGTAAGATATTCGAATCCAAGCAATTGTCTCTGTTATAAAAAAAAACTCTATTGATGAGTTTGCATAAGCTTATCAAAATATATCAACGCTGGATGAAACTTGAAGAGGACTTGAACTCGACTAAATAATTTGATAAAGGTTTTGGTGATATCTAGGAGTCTCTCTATAACGAGTTTATAGGTGGATTGGATCAGTATTTTCTGCCTTTTGTGGAGAAGCTAGTGAAGAAGAATAAGAACATTCTCAATTATTTAACTTACATCATTTGCAACTATCAATACAATATTAATAAAAGTATACCAGCCCACGCTGCTGCGCTCTACACTTTAAAAGGATTTATCGAACAGTTTGGAAAGTTTATAAAATCATGTGGAATTTACGGAGAAAGTCCCTACCTGTATGTGGATAATGGTATTGGAGATATTCCTCAGGCTTTTAGTAGAATTGCTTCAATCTATGGATCTATTTATATCCTCCATCCCAAAGTGAGAGTTGATTCTGTTTAAAAAGAAGGCTAGTTATACTGCATAAAATCAAATTTGTCTCCGTAAAAGCCTATAAAAACAAAATAGATCTTCTACGGGCCGACCTATCTTAACTTGCGAAAGATTGAGGAATAATTTAGCGAGGAAAAGATACTAAGAGTGCTGGTTCTATGCGAAAAGGGAGGAAAATAATAAAGTTGTCCTGCCATTTGTTTTATTACGGATTTGGCTTAGTTTGTAAACCCTGTTTATCTATTCATGTTTGATAGTTCCACTCAATCGTGCCCTGAAAATATTATTCTCCATCAATTCGAAACTATATTAGAGGATGGCTTTACTGATATAAACGCAAAGGGGGAAGTTTTGCTGTCAACTCTGGAAAAGATATACGGAGAGAGCTTTAGATAAAATATTAAGTACTACTCAGTTTGTATTCGCACTAGGAGATATCCCAAGGCCAGCTAGATCAAGGAAAAGACTGCAATCGGACTTAATGATACAATGGGAATCGATTTAGACCAGCACTTCGCCAATTTTATCCAAATAATCGGAACAAAAGATAATTACTTCAAAAAGGATGGACAAGGTCAGGAAGAGGAAGAATAACCTTTTGGAGGATATGATACAAACTATTTACTGTAAAAGTTAGAGGGAATTAACATCAAAAATTAACCCCCTCAAATTTAATAATAGGAGAAACCAAAAGAAACTGTTGCTGCGTAGACGATCAGTCAGAGTGTTAATCCTGCCTAAATTCTTTCAGCCGAAATCCAATAATAAAAGACTGAGCAATTACCTCCTCCTCAACCTCAGTAATGATATGACTATTTGAAATTATCGTAATAATTGCTTTAGTTTTATTAGCTTTATTGATGGAGATTAAAAGATAAAAATCAAATAATTAGCAGAGGTCTTCTTTTGCGCAAATATAATTAGGTATAGCTAAGCTGAGGACTTTTTATTGTTTATTGTTTACTCTTAGTTGATGGAGGCTCGGAGTATAGGAAGGGCTTTTAGATTTTAATGGTAGAGTTACAGCGATATTTCAGAGATTTTAACGAATTGTTATCTCGATATATATCATTAAACTTTTTTTAGCTTTTAAATCTTTGCAAAGTAGGAGATTTTATATTTTATGATGTTGGAATCTGTTTCAATTTTTGATAACCATGATTTGTATATTTTTTAGCATCTCCATAAAATTTATTAAGTAGCTATCTATACTTATTTTTTTAAACCAAAGGTTCCTTCTGTCTATGGGCAATTGTGATTATTTTATCCTTTGCTAGTTCTTGACTCCTTTTGCTATTAAATAGTTATTTCTGAATAATGGATCTCAGGTATTAACTTTTATTCTCTTTCGCCATTATTACCTGTTTTAAAGAGTCAGTTTTACAGTTAGGAAATATTTTTTCTGTTTACTAGAGAATTAGTATCTATGCCTTCTTTTCTTTGATTTTAGATAAAATTAATCCGGTCTCCTTTCTATTATTTTAATGATGACGATAGGCATCGCCAGGAATCTGTTTTGGCATGTCCTTTAAGTATATATCTCTCCTCTTGTCATTGCCAATATTATTTGAATCAGCTCTTGGCTGAAGGGGCAAATCGTAAGCTTTCAGTTCGTTATAATTTATCATTAAATTATACTATTTATAAAAATTGACTCCACTATATTTAGCCTTATTAATGATTTAAATTATGATTAAATTGAATTTACGATATATTTCATTAAGCCTATAACCGGCGATAAAGTGAATTATTGTCTGAGCATAGGCTGTCATCTTGAACTTTAATTACTGCTCCTCAATGTGATAAACAATTTACCTGTATTTATATTCGGGAATAATATTTATTGATAATTAACATGTGATCAAATCTCCGGTTCGGTAGTTATAATTATATGAGTTTTTTCCCACTACAGAAGAGGGATATCGATAAACCTTAAAATTCATTAACTAA
>Ga0302188_10003450_pt1 | contig 10981 bp, 9 predicted proteins | sample II_Bog_E2_1_FD_198783 | JGI IMG/M metagenome (GOLD analysis project Ga0302188, IMG submission 198783) | Peat permafrost microbial communities from Stordalen Mire near Abisko, Sweden - II_Bog_E2_1 | ecosystem: Environmental > Terrestrial > Soil > Wetlands > Peat | place: Sweden: Abisko, Stordalen... | reverse complement strand
ACCAGCCACCGATAAGGTGGCTCCAATCAACCGGGGCCGCGTAAGCGACCCCGCTCAAGCCGCTTCGAGCGGCTCACACAAGGAAGCCCCCGGCTCTGCCGGGGGTACGCTCACTAACTGGCTCTGATATCCCGCCCAATTCAGATGCGTGCAAGGGCGAGATTCAGGCTTGACTCTCTCCGCTCACCAAAAGAAATAGAGGCCGTCTATCTGCACAAGGGCCCTCAGGAGAGAATCACATTGACACACCCTGTGTTGCGCCTTCGTACGTCTTTGTTTACAGTTATGCCCCTGATTGCATGCTTGCTGACGCTGTTCGCAAGCCGAGCAGCGGTCGCCCAAACTCGAGATCACAATTCGGACAAAACTCCTCCGCAAAAAACCTTCACCCAAGAAACCGACCTTTCCGTCGGCGCCTATGGTCAACTCACCGAGACGCGCATGCCAACCACAACGTATGTCGAACCGGACGGGGTCTTGACCACACAATTCAGCCAAAGCTCGTCTCCCTCGCCGGGAGTCTTTGGGACCTTTCATCAGTCCTTCAAGCCGTGGCTGGGTTACAACGTCAACTTCGGCTACACGCGCTTTTCCGAGAATTATTCCTATGGGGAGACGTTTGTCTCCACGGTAACACCGCCAGTTTCGTCGTTATCCAGTTTCGCTCAGGGATCGCTCAGGACCAATATGTACGACCTGACTATTGCCTATGTATTCGAGGGGCCACGAAACAAGCGCTTTTCCACCTTTGGCCAATTCGGCGGCGGAGGACTTTTCTTCCTTCCACCTGCCAATGCCGTTTCCCCTCCATACAACTCACTCCCGGCCAAAGATCAAACTCGTCCGGCAATGGTCTTTGGCGTGGGTATGAATTATAAGCTCACAAACCATCTCGCCCTTCGTGCGGAGTATCGCGGCCTCTTCTACAAGAGTCCCGACTTCAACCTTCCTCCCTATGGCGGTGGGCAGAGCTTACCAATGACCAGGCTGTTCACGGTCACAAGTGAGCCGGCAGTAAGTCTCGTCTATCGCTTCGGCGGGACAAAGATTCACCAAACCTCGGCAAAATCGAACTAGCTTTCGAGGGGCGCTCCGGCAGATCATTGCCGCGGCGCCCCTTCTCGGGCAAGCATTCCTGAGGATCTCTGAACACCCCATTGCCCTGAAAAGTTCCCTGGCTTCAACCTCACCACGAAGCGCACGCCACCGAATCTCTCTCAGGCTGGTGAAGAAGGCCGGGGCTTTCAAATATCATCGCCTTGTGGGTTCGTTGCATTTGCCTCAGGAGGCTTCCCGCTTGATTCGTCTTCGTGTCACCCTGGCTGTATATTGTCTCGCTCTGCTGTCTTTCGCGCCCGCTTTTGCTTTGTCGCAGGCCGCCGCGCCCTCGCAGACCGAGGCACCCACAACCGCTCAGCTCGAAGCACTCTCCGGCGAATACACGGACGCCGCCGAGCCGGATACGCCGCTCAGCGTTTACACCCAGGCCGGTAAGCTCTTTATCGAGACCGAACGCAATGTTCCCGTCGAGATCACTCCCAACTCCGCCCTGGAGTTCTCTCATCGCGGGTCGCAGACCATCTATCGCTTCACTCTCGACGCGACCGGCCACGCCGTTGGTCTGGTTCATTCGAGCGAGCCGGACAGGGTCTATAGGCGGACCGGACAGCCCGTCCACCATATCTTCCATAACTACCAGCGCGCTGAAGTCATGATCCCGATGCGCGACGGCGTCAAGCTGCACGCAGTGATTCTGAAGCCAGCCGACATCGCCACACCCCTCCCATTCCTGATTCAACGCACTCCTTACGGCGTCGATGGAGCCAATTCAGAATCGTTTGCATTCAGCCGGCCCGAACTGGCTCGCGACGGCTACATCTATGTTGCCGAAGACATTCGCGGCCGCTACAAGAGCGAGGGAGAATTCGTGATGAGCCGGCCGCTTGGCGACCATCGCGATCCCAAAGCTATCGACGAGAGTACCGACACCTATGACACCGTGGCCTGGCTTCTCCAGAATGTTCCAGGTAACAATGGCCGCGCCGGCTTCATCGGCACCAGCTACCCCGGCTTCCTGGCGATGATGGCTGGCATCGATCCCCATCCAGCCGTCAAAGCCATCTCTCCCCAGGCGCCGATGATCGATGTCTGGATGGGTGACGACTTCTTCCACAATGGCGCCTTTCGCCAGAGCTACGGATACGATTACGTGTTGGGTCTCGAGTCAAGCAAAGAAGAATTCAACGTGGACTACGGCAAGGACAAGGGCGGCAAGCCCCGCGACGGCTTCGACTACTTCCTTGAGCGCGGCTCCTTTGCCGAGGATGTGAAACAGTCCGGCGCCAAGCTGCTGCCCACCTGGAAGCTCTTTTTGGAGCACCCCGCCTATGACAGCGTCTGGTCCACGCGCGGCGTTCAGCACTCGCTGAACACTGTCGCTATTCCCACCCTCACTGTCGGCGGCACCTACGACCAGGAAGATATGTTTGGCCCGCAGATCGAATACGAAAGCCTCGAACCACGCGATGCCAACCACCAAAACTTCCTTGTCCTCGGGCCATGGCGTCATGGCTCCTGGAATTCGTCCGCGCGCCATCTCGGCAATCTCGACTACATGGCGCCCATCGGCAAAGAATACCGCGCCCAGATCGAAGCCAGATTCTTTGCCCACTACCTCAAGGACGAGCCCGGCTCCAACGCATCGGGCTTCGACCTTGAAGACACCGCCAGTTTTCAAACCGGGTCCAACACCTGGAAGCGCTATGCGCACTTTCCGCCCCAGGAGTCGCAGCCCACACCGCTGCACCTGCAAGGCGCGGGCTTGCTCGGTTGGGGCGATTCAACAACGCCGGCCAAGACCAGCTACGTCAGCGACCCCGCCAACCCCGTCCCTTATCGCCATCGCCCCATCCAGCCCACCTACAGCGAAGGCTCGCAGTGGTTCAACTGGATGACCGAAGACCAGCGCTTTGTCACGGACCGTAAAGACCTGGCCGTCTGGAAGCTTCCCGTTCTCAAGAAGGATCTCATCCTCACGGGCGAAGTTCTTGCCGACATTTACGCAGCAACCACCGGCACGGATAACGACCTTATCGTCAAGCTCATCGATCAGTATCCCGGCGACGACAGCGACCCCAAGATGCGCGGCTACCAGCTCATGACCAACGAAGAGATCTTCCGCGGCCGTTATCTCGACGGCTTCGACCAACCTAAGCCGCTCCGCTCCGGCACTATCCACGAATACCGCTTCTCGCTCCATGACGTGGACCACGTCTTCAAAGCCGGCCACACCGTTCTGGTCGAGATCCAGAGCACGTGGTTCCCGCTCTACGACCGCAACCCTCAAATCTTCGTACCCAACATCATGACTGCCAAGCCCGAGGACTACAAACCGGCCACCATCACCATCTACTCCGACCCCGAGCACGACTCGGCGCTCCAGGTTCCCCTGATGAACGCCTGCGACCACATCGAGTGCTTTTGAGCAGGCGGCCAGTTGACAGGATGTCAATCTTCAGCGGGAGCGCTTAACGCCAGAGTGTAGTTCGCCAGCAATAGATTCATTTATGCGTCGAGAGTCATCTTAAGATGAGAGGATCTGAGCCGGCTCCAACAGCCTGGGACATCGGAGCAATGAGGTAAATGATCGATCTAATGTGTGAACACACGCCTTTTTCGGGCGTTCTTTTGAAAACCAGTCCCGTTCTATTCGCGTGTAAGTTATCTATTAAAAATAGTTTATGGTGGAGGCGGCGGGAGTCGGCCGGACTCCGGTACCTCAATCCACGTAACTTATTGACTCTGTGAAGTGCAAATCTGTCATGATGATCATCATTTTCAGATCTTGGCACAATCCGGTCACAAACAGCCTTAAACCCGGATCCCGCGCGCTTCACAGAACCTCCATACTTCCCAATTCTGTTTTCATCATTCGAGCAACTCTGAAGTGCTCTTTGACGTTTATACATCACCGCCTGCACTATGGGTTTCAGGAAAGGGCCGGCCATAATCGGCAGGGTTTTCTGCCACCGGGCAGCGTGTAACGCATCAGTCATTTCAGCGGTGCCTTCCAATTTGCTGAGCGGTCTAGAAACAGTTTACATTGTTGATATTTAGGGGCGTGATTGTCTTCGTGTGTTGGGCTTCCAGGTGCTGAGTGGTAGGCTCTGGTACTCAGGATGTCCATATTGTGTCCACGCCTGAAACTTGCTTTGAGAGGCGGTCTATACGGCGAATCGTCGCGAACTGTAGCGCCTTCACGCTCGATGCGCGTCAATAGCTCGCGAACGGGTAACCGTACCGAGCTTCGGAGGCAATTCTAAATAGTAAATCGTCATGCAACGATGACCTCTTCCATGCCATGGAGTAAATCAATCCGCAAATTATAGACGGAACAGCACTTACGAGTTGGCTGAGTCGGCAAAACCGGCACAATTGGCACTATTTGCTGCCAAATTGCTGCCAAATTTACCCAAGCGGGCCACCGGGCTGATCGTGTGGGATCAGCCCGACTGCTATCGGTTTTACCAGGATCCCAATCCGCCCTTCTACGTTCCAAAAAGCTCTTCATCGCAAGCAATAAAACAGGTGCGCATTTGCTGGTGAGACGCAAATCAGATCACACTCTCAATGAGAATCAGAATACCGTAGTCCAGGATCGGCTGGAGCTGAGGTCCAAAGCTCACTGATAATTAATCCACCCAGCCAGCGTTTACGCTCTTGAAGGATGAAACCGGCCTGCCGAAGGGCGATGGAATGGTCAGGCAGACTGCGTACCTGGAGCCCGGTAAGCCATCCGAAGGCTCGGTAAAGCGCCCAGACTGCCGGTCGCGCCACCAACCAGCCAAACCAGTTTGTGGGGACGGCAAAATCAGAAATGATCCACAGAGAGCCAGGAGAGACTGCGCGAGCCAATGTGGCTGCCAGCGACTGAACCTCAACAGTGGTGAGGCAATCCAGAACGAAGTGCGAAACGATCAAGTCGTAAGGTGGGTCTTCAGGCTGCCATCGCCGGATGTCGGCGTGGAAGGCATGAATGCGATCCGTGTCGGGGCTGGCGCGGTAAACAAGCGCCTCAAGCATGGCTGGGCTGACATCGACGGCGTCGATCTGGATGGCGGAGTTCTCGCGGAGCAGGCGAGCAGTGAAGCGACCATCGCCGTCTCCAAGCGCGAGCGCTCGGCGCGCGGCGCAGCATTCATTCAAGTAGGCGCATCGGCAAAGCATGAGCCAGGGACCAAAGCTAACCAACTCCATCCAGAGATAGAGCCGAGCTAGCCGGTTGAAATTGGGTGGTGGATTCATCGAAGCAGCAGTACAAGCGGGGTAAGTAGGACTAAATCGGCGGCCGTTCGCAGAGCCAAAGAGGTCAGACGACCGCGGATTTGGTCGAGCAAGGCGAGCAGTACCGCGCTGGCGGCGCCGGCTCCTAAGAGAGCCGCTTCACTCGAATGGGCTGCGAAGAGGATGATTGCGCCGAGGAAACCGGCCATTGCAAGCAGGGCCGTAGCTGAAAGGATCTGAGGGCCGGAGCAGGACTCGCCCACCGACTCCCAGCGCTCGATCGCATGGCAGTTGAGCCAGGCCAGAGCTGCGAAGAAGGCAATCACAACTACAAACGCGGCGGAAACGGCTCCCGCTCTCCCGATGGTGGGAAGCATACAGCCCGCGGTGAATATGACAGAAACAAGCAACTCCTTGGGAAGCAATGCTCGAATCTTGGTTTGGGTGTGGACGTTCGAGAAATAAGTAACGCCGGCCAGGGCGAGAATGGCATTGCGCTCACGTGCTCCGCCCGGCATAAAGGAAAGAACAATCCAGGCGCTAATGCACGCGGCTGCGATGGCAAGGGCGAGAAAGACGCGGCGGTGCTGCCAGTGAAAGTTGTGGCGTTGGCGGAGTCGATGAATCTGTCTTGCGCGCAACGCAGAGCGGGCGTCCAGGAGGCGGTCACTTATATAGACGCACCTCGTCATAAGGGTCAGAAGCACTGGAACCCATTCCGGCAGTCGCACTCCCACCGCTTTCGCAAAACCAAGCAACCATACTGCCGCGACCGTGGGTGCATCGAGACTCGACAGGTGCCAAACACGCAAAAGGCACGGAGCATCGAGTGCACGATCCAGTGTTTCAAGACGCACTGGCGGATTCAGGGTCTGCTCCATTGAGCCTATTGTAAAAGCCCATGACTCCTTCCAGGCAGAACTTCAGGGCACTTCATTCGATTGTGGCGAGGCTGCAACCGTACCTTTCAAGTCGACGCCGTCACCAGGGAGCGGCGATCCTTCACCAGAATCAAAACAAGGCACACCAACTCTGGTATCGCTCTCAACCGAGGCTCTTCGCTCTACCAGATGGCCTCTATGCTGTGGGCAGCATCCATCACGGCCTTCTAGCCACTTTGAATCGTTTCATCGCAAGCAATAAAACAGGCGCGAAGCCGGGCAATTTCCAGTTCGGTGAATCCATTGTTCACGCACAACCGCTCCCAGCTTGTTTTCACGATCTTCTGCATCGTTCGAGCAATGGAAATGGCTTCACTCCGCGACAGACCAAAGCTCGCAACATCGGTTAACGCATTCTCAATCGTTGCCCGGCGCCCATTGCGGCCGACAACAATAGCAAGATCGCGCTCAGTTCCCACCTGGGGAAACGAGACGATATCGTATCCGGGGGACAATCGCCAGCCACGGCCGTCCCAAACAAAGCCATGATTTCGCAAGTGGTCGTCGTTGTTGTTGCAGAGGATATTGAACACCATTCTGCGCCAGAGTTGCTGCAGATCCTGAGTGGGTTCCGACCCAAAGCGCCGCAACTGATCTGCCAGGCCACGATAGCTCTGCCGGGAAGACTCGCTTTCATGGGCGCCGAGAATTGTCAGTCCCGAGATAAAGGGGTGGCGACGGTATCCTCGCTCGTTCCTCACACGGTCGAAGCGCTCAATGAGATAAACGTCTTGGTCGAGCACCTTTTCGAGCCGCACAGAAGGCACGATGATGCCCACTTGCTCTGCCAGCTTCATCGTGGCATATTCAATGCGGCACATCGGACTACGATCATCGGCGCGGCCAAACTTAGCAATCCATTGCCGGCCGTCGTACTCCGTGGTTGCCTTCGGTCGTGCTCCACCCAGGGAGGATCCGCGCAAAAGGAAGCGCCGATGCTTCCGGGGCAAACCCTCGGCGCTATCCAGCTCACGGACAGCTTCAATCATCTCCGCTAAATCGAGGTTTTCACCTTCTACTTCTTCCTCAGCCCATGAAACAATGCGCCGCGGTCCGGATAGATCTGTACCGAATGCCAGCGCTCCAGCACGAGAATCTCCCGTTGCAACAAGGTAGTCGAATTCAGAAAGAGCCCGTGCGCCGGCGGCGCGTTCCATGAGATGACGGCCCCAGCCATCAGGGGCTGCGTCCCGAATACCATTGAAGAGAGCAAAGCCCTCTTCCGTGATGTACTCCCGGTCCGCGTCAGGAGCGGTCAGGGGCAACTGAACGGGATCAATCGCCAGCCGGTCTTCGCGCTGAAGATAGCGCCGGCCATACCGAAAGCGAGCTCCCGCCTCGCGGCCCGTGCCGCTTGTTTCCAGTATTCCGGCAGGGACCGGTCCTTCTTCCAGATACACGTAAACGTAGGCTGTTGGCATCGCTCACTCAAAAATCGAATTTGTCTGTCGGTTTTTTTGATCTCCGAAAATCACGTGGCAGGTTCTTGATGTCTTCCTGAAGAGCCACGCTATCGCTCTCGGGCGCGACCAGATCGCCTAGCCGCCGTTGAAGGCCCAGAACCCAGAGCGCCGTGGCTACAATCCCGATCCCCACGGCGGGATCCCCCTTTTCCATTCGTTGCACTGTTTTCAGGTTGACCATCATGCGTTCCGCCATCTCGCTCATGGATATGCGCCGTCTTTTGCGAGCGACGGCAATGTCGCGCCCCAGCTTTAACAGCTGGTCAGTCGTGCTTTCGGAAATGGCCGGGTAAGCGCGAGTCGCTCTGGTCATGAGAAAAGTATACCCATATAGAGGATATTTGAAACATAAATAACCTCTATAAAGGTCTAATCTGAAGTCATCTCCCGTGATATCCTCAGTGATCGGCGCCATCCGAAGCGCACGGTAGATTTCAGATTGAGGCGATTTGCGCGATGGCCCCGGTGAGCCTTCCCGATGATTTTCGAATTTGACCAAAGTAGTACAGATTATTTGATTTCCTCAAGGCGATAGTTCTTTTGGAATCATCGCAGTCGCTTGACTTGACGGAGAGGTAGCTAGATGACTAAGAATTCGGATAAGGCAGCCCCTCCAGGACGAAGGTCACCCTGGTTCGAGATTGGAAGGGTTCTGTTTCTTATCGCCTTGGCAGCCGCCCTTTATCTACTTGGCCAAGGCATGGTGCATCATCGCTTCTTTCGAGGAGGCTGGGTTGATCGGAACGGCACTCTCAGACCATAGCAGGCACGGCAAGAGCCTTGGTTGCGGTTCCGAATGATGCCAAGCCAATCAGATAATGCGGCCAGCGCCACCATTGATGGCATCGGCGACGTACCCACTTCGGGCACGAAGACAGTGACCCCAACCGTTTCGACCAACTATCAATTGACGGCCCAGGGGAGCGCGAGGTACTGCGGAAGCCACGGTTCGCGTTACCGTGAATCGACCGCCGCCGGTTGCGGCCGCGCCCGTCAACTCCATGAGCGCAGAAGAGGAGTTCAAGGCCAACGTTCAGGACATCTTCTTCGACTACGACAAGTACGAGGTTCGCGCCGACGCACAAGCCGCGCATGCGCTCGATGCCGCATACCTGATGAGTCATTCAAACGCGAAGATTCTCATTGGCGGCTATTACGACGAGCGCGGATCCAATGAATACAACTTCGCGCTCGGTCAGAACCGCTCCGAATCCGCCAGGAAGTCTCTAGAAGCTGTTTCATAAACTGATTCTGAATCAAGGGAGGTACTCGGCTTGGCGGTTGACATTGAGTGATAAGGTGGCAGGAGGGAGCGCAAATGCCACGAGGCGGTCCGATGCTGACCGAAAAACAGCGGAAGAAGATCGCGCCCTTGCTGCCTCGGTTGCCCAAGAGCCGGCGCGGAGGTCGTCCCTGGGCCGATAGCCGCCGCGTGCTGGAAGGGATTCTGTGGATGGCCCGCAGTGGGGCGAGGTGGCAAGATCTGCCTGTCGAGTATCCCTCGCCGGCCACGTGTTGGCGACGCTTGCACGACTGGGAACAACGCGGAGTTTGGCCGACGATCTGGCGAACATTCTTGGGCGAGTTGAACCGGAAGGGACACCTGGACTGGAGCGAGGCGTTTATCGATGGCAGTTTCGCCTCTGCGAAAAAAGGGGCGCCGGGATCGGAAAGACCAAGCGGGGCAACGGTACAAAGTGGATGTTGGTGGTCGATGGCCAGGGTATTCCTTTGGGAGAGCACTTGGGATCGGCCTCGCCGGCGGAAGTCAAACTTGCGGAAATCATGCTCGCCTCGATCCGCGTCCCCAATCGAAGCCGGCGTGGCCATCCGCGGCAGAAACCGCAAAGGTTGATTGGCGACAAGGCCTACGACAGTGACCCACTACGGAAGCGGTTGAAGAAACGGGGGATCGAACTGATCGCTCCCCATAAGGTGAACCGAGTGCGCAAGCCGACTCAGGATGGGCGCGCTCTGTGACGGTATCGCAAACGCTGGAAGATCGAGCGAACCAATGCATGGCTGGGCAACTTCCGGCACCTGGTAGTCCGCTATGATCGATCACTCAGCATCTACGAAGCCTTCTTCCACATCGCCTGCTTCATGATCGCCTTGCGGAGGTTATGAAACAGCTTCTAGTGAAGTTTTGCGCGGTTTAATATGCTACATAACGTCTTTAGTATATATATTACCTCGCACTCCTTTTGCGACAACCTTGTAGAAGGTAGCTAATTAAAGGTGATCACCGAGGCCTGCCAAAGCCGGTCTGTGTGCCGGCTTCATCGTTCCACTACTTGCTAGGACGCGGCGCAGTTCTTCGCGAATCTCGTGGGAGGATGCACTCAGGTTGATCGTGGCAAAACTGAGGATGTGCCCTTGGATCACCGCCTGCTCGAATACAGCTTGATCCACTGCTGGGTGAAGGAGCATCCCGTCTGCCACGTATTCTGAAGCGCCCTCTCGCGACCGGACGTAGGCGTAAATTTGGTAGATATACTGACTCTTGAGGCGGTCACTGCCATAGCGGTTGGCGGTATAGATCGAGGTGAACTTGGTGTCGACGATCAGATGTCGCCCTCCAGAAGGTGGGATGAGGAGGATGTCCGTCACCATCTTGGGAAGTATGGCAGCAAGTCCATCTGTTGCGGAAGAGATCTGCCAGTTAAGCTGGCCCCCGCCGCTCACCTTCCATCCAAGGTGCTCGAACTCTACCTGCGCAAACCCCAGAACAGCCTTCTCAAAAAGTCTTCGCACCCACTGATCTTCGCGCTCTGGTGAGACCATCTGGGTTGTCCCGGCTAACTCGGTAGGAAGAGCCAGGTCAAACGCCAGTTGAGCGAGTGGGTCATGAATCTGTCCTCAGAATCGTTTCGACCAAACTGCTCAACAGCAAGATCTGCCCGCGTGGGGCGCTCTCCACCGACCCCCATTTGTGTCAGAGTGGATGCAAGAGAGCGGCATCGCGAGGCCAGATCCCGACGGTGCACAAGCCTGGCCATTCTCTCCAGGGCCGCACGGACGAAGCGGTTGCGCGGGGTGTCTATGCTCAATTCATGAAAGCGGCAGGCCACCTCGCCTTTCGCCAGCAACTGGTTGGTTTCCGTCTTCAATAGATCGATTCGACCACGGACACGGGTTAGCACTGCTCTACGCCCACGATAGCCGTGAGTAAGGTTTCGGTTCAGCCTGTAATCAACCGCCCTAGCCAGCAACTCCGCCACCGTGTCGGGCAGGTCTTCGCTGTCCTCTTCCAGAAGGAGATTAATGCGATCACGGAAGCGGGTGAGTTCCGAG
>Ga0302188_10003448_pt1 | contig 10984 bp, 7 predicted proteins | sample II_Bog_E2_1_FD_198783 | JGI IMG/M metagenome (GOLD analysis project Ga0302188, IMG submission 198783) | Peat permafrost microbial communities from Stordalen Mire near Abisko, Sweden - II_Bog_E2_1 | ecosystem: Environmental > Terrestrial > Soil > Wetlands > Peat | place: Sweden: Abisko, Stordalen... | reverse complement strand
ATGTAAAAACGACAAAAATACGATCCTAGAAAAGCAACCCTATAATAAAAACAAAAGAAAAAATAACTTCAGGAGCAGCAAGTCAAATAGGCCTCGAAGCCTGTTTAGCCCGAATTAAATAGTGTCAGGAAGATTCCAAACCCTCCTTAATAAAAATAAAAAACTGAAAAATAAGCTAAATCGCAAAAGAGTCTCAAACAAAATGAGAAATAATAAGTCGGCAATAGGAATACTGTTGTTGGGGCTTCAAAGGTTAATAAAAGCAAGGTAGGAGCCAAGATAGATTGCTGGGGTAATCGAAAAACTGTAGTCAAGAAATTTCCGGGCCGTTAGAGCAATCAATCAGTCAACAGTATGATATAAGGCGCTGAGATACAGCAGCAAGGTAAAAATTATTTAGATCTACTTACATTATAAAAAATTAGGAGTAGAATTCAAGAGCAAGAGAGATAAAGATAAAGGGAAGAACAACTTTAGGAAGAAAGGAATACTGCTAGGATTGAGGATAGAGAAAACCAACATCTACGCAAAGATAGAAGCACTGAAATGATTAAAAAAATGTCTTATGAAGAACATAAAATGGGCAAGACCCAAAGTCTAGCAACAGGATTTAGGGAAAAGCAGAGAATAGCAGAAGAACAAAAAAGAAAAGAGATTATTTATCGTCCAGTCTAATAACTGGAGTAAACCTATAATAATCAATACATCAATCGTTTTCAAAGTATACTCTTCTATATATAGACCTCATGCCTAAGCTAGGACTACTAACAGCAGCCAGAAGCGCTGAAAAACTCAGCTCCATACCTGTTCTCCCCATCAAGAGCTTGTATATCTAAAAGATGATGTCATAAAATGTAATTTCTCAAAGGTTTTGGGTATTTGTATGATGATTTAGCAAACTGTTTCCAAAATGTAAAAGAGAGTGAAAGAATTCATTAATGGATGAGATAGTGATCATTGATTTATCATATTTCATATAATACAACATCATCATTACTTTTTGGCTTTATTCACTTTATTTTTGATTTTGATTTTTTAGGAATTTTATTCAGTGACTTCATTAGGCTATTACTACTCTTATTCAGCCGCAAGATCTACAACTTATTACAAGACAGGATTAAATTTGATATGCTGAGCCTTGACTTTGGCAGCTTTTTCCTTTTTCAGCTTGGCATCCTCGTGCCTCTTATTAAACAGTCTGGTCAATTTAGTCTTTATCTGTGCAGATATCTCCGATAAAGGATTAATCTTATCCAAATTAAACTGTAAAGCAGCTAAATGCTCATTAAGAACTAATGGACTAAAGTGGTATTGCTCCATCATCATGCAAGCCTATTCAACTTCCTCTCTTTTTAAAAGAGAAACTAATTCGTTCATTATTAGGGGGCAATAGAGATATTTAACCGATTTCCAATTGGAGCAAAGTGTTGTTGGGTATATGTAATCTTTAAACTATTTGGCAAGTCTTTTTAACTTTCTCTCACTTGAATTTTTGCCGAGCCAGGAGGGAAAGAGAGGATAGCCTATACTTTAACTAATTTTTTCAGTCGAGTAAACGCATGACATAAAACCATACGATGGCATCAATCCCCACTATTGCTCCTTTCTAATTGTTTTATCAATAACATCGCCGACCACCATTCCGTGAATCCCTTCCACAAACCGATGAAATTACCCAATAGAGAGTTGTGATTTTCTAGCTGATGCCAATAAATTTTAATGGACCATCAAAGGGACAATATCACTATCGATAAAAAAGCACTCTGTCCTTTCACTAATCTTCATTCTATCGAATTATGATCGGTTGAGAAGTTTGCGAGTGGAATCAAAGTAATTAATCATCACTGATGCGTCCTTAGAGTGTTTATTACGACTGCTCAATGCATCTAAAGTTATCTTTCTTGAGACAGTCCTGAAAATTACCTACAAGTAGCTGATAATCTGCCTCATATCATTTTGAAAGCTTTACACAAGTTGTTCCAAGGCCCGATCTTATCCACTTCCTCCTTATGATGCCAAGATGCTTTTTAATCTCTTCACAACAATATTTTTTGCTGGTTTATGAAACCTGATATCTAAGCAATGGGCTGCAAGGGATCTAATTTTTTCGCTTGCTCGATCATTACAAATGCAAATGATGGGAATCTTGGATGATTTTATTAAATTAATTATGGCAGCAACACCCCCTCTATCTCCAGAACTCATTCCATCCACTTCATCCATTATTAGAACAGATTTTGTTAAAACCTTGCTGGTGGTGAGGTTAAAGGAGCCAGATTACATTGTGTTCACTCCGCTACGATTGCGGACATCGCTTGCATTAAATTCAGTTATGGCAAAGTTATACTACATTGCTAGCAAACGAGCTGTCGTTGTCTTACCAATACCTGGATCTCCGCTAATGAGCGCTGCTTTGGAATTAATAGACCCTGCAGCATTCCATCCCTTGATTTCCTTTACTTCCCTTTTGTTTCCTCTGATTTGAATATCTTCCCAGCTCTAAAGCCATTCTCTCAATAATTTGATCTGACTATTTTCTCCAACTACTTCGTCCAGATTTTGTGGTTTGTGCTTTTATACCCAAGACCTATTATAGTTTATTCTTTCAATATCAGTCATCTCTTTTGGATACAATTATTAGGAGTCAATCTCTCTTTTATGATCTGGTTTCCTTTGATGCTATCCCCTTTTTATGGAAGGTTGCGCGTAAGAGGTGATTGTGCTAGTTTTAATCTTATTCTTATTGAGATGATGATGCACATCAAAACCCGTGTTATCAATAAAATACTGATCAATCTCATCATAGGGGATAATTTTAATATGCTTTTCCCGAGCTTACTTGCTTTTTGCAGTTTAGTTGACTGGTTGATTGGTCCTCCTTTTGAAATGATCAATTATAAAAGCGCCTTGAATTAATAAAGTGCATTTTTTTACGAGTGATTTTGGACACTATCCTCCAAGTTGTTGAATTACTTCAATTAGATCATCTCTCGAATAATCTTAAAATTAACCAGTAAAGACAACCACCTCCCCCACCAATGGTCCAGTTTTCACTTATCTTGCTGTTTTAATTGAGGATTTAGTCTTTACTTTTATCTATTTGCTTGGTTAAGATTTGATCTACTTCTTATCCACTGCTTTTGTTTAAACTACTTCTTTTTTGTGAACTGGCTTCTCATCCTGAAAGGCATAGTCATCTAAATTCTCATGTTTATTGGCTGAGGCTAGACTCAGCTTCATGGCTTTCTAGATGAGTTTGTTCTCATCTTAATTACCTCCATTATATTTTTAATAAGTCGCTAATGCCTTGGGTTTGATAACCTGATTGATGAGCTGATCATCATCTGAAGATATATCTGAATGATCACTAACGATAAAATCATCACTTTTTTTGCTTTCCTTTTTACCTTTTTTAAAACGCATTGTCTATTCTATAGTCAGCTGGACTTTTCCTCTCTTACTGTTTGATTATGATTTTCCTTTTGCAGGTTGCTTCTTCATCATCTTATCTAAGAAACTAGTCAGAGCTTGACTTCCATTTGGTTTTTTGCTTTTCAGAGCCTCTATCTCCGCCTACCTCTCTCTCAACATTTCCGCTTAATTTTTAAACCCAAATTTCTTGTATTAGGGCTATTAATCGTCAAGCCTTACAGTTTTATCTTCATCATCATCTTCTGATTTTAAAATTTCTTCTTGATGGTTGACTTCACTCATCTTTTTTAATCGACGTCTGCCCGAACTATTATTATGGTCGCTCTCTTTTCTTTCCTACAGAGCAATGATTTCTTCACTTTCCTCTTATATTTCTAACTTGCGTTTATGTTTTGAAGTGGGAGTCTGTTTGTTGCCTGACATTATTTATGGCGCTCACTAAAATTATTAATCAAAATTGATAAGGATCAGATATCTATTTATCTGATATCACTTTGTATCTCAACTTCCATCGTTCCACAAATTTATTAACAAAATAGAGATGTTATCAAATTCACTCCCTTTTCTACATGTTTACAATCTGTTTATAAAAGTTTAGGTTTGTAGCTGTCATGATAAATGCAATAGAACAATCAGATAGCTTAGTATTGAATAGGTTCTTTCGGATCGATAATTCTCTTTTTGTACAAGATTCTATATCCGCAGTCGGTGCACTTGACAGCATCATTGGGTTTCAGTTTGGACTCCTTCCCGCATTCTAAATGATTAAAGTGTTACTTCTGTTGCCGCAGACATAGATAACGTGGACTGTCTTTATTTATTGCACCTCCATACAACCAACAAAATATTATAGACAATTTACTATAGCCAACTTGCATATTGAAAAATGATATAGTCAATGATTTAATGTTATGACTTAATTTTGTGGAAGGGAATCATTCTATGATATATTTCTTACAAGTTTATTGTGAAATAGTTGGTTTTGTTTTGAACATAATTAATCCTTGATATAATGCGAGCTTGGAATTGGCTTTTCAAAAAAGTCAACAAAATACGTATTGAAGGGCCTCTCGATCAGAAAATGTATTAAGCATAATAGGTAGATAACAACAAACCATTGGCATTCTTAATAAAATTAAGTCGTCTAACACTGAAGCCTTAGTTATTGTTATTAATTCCTATGGAGGATCACTGAGAGTCGCAAAAAATATCTCATATACCTTGTCAAACCTCCGGTCACACAAGTAGAAGCTGACTTACTTAGAATTCCGATTTATTGCTTTGCTGAGTAATTCTGTCTGAATAGTGCAAATATCATTTTAACTGCAGGAAATCGGTGCTTCGCTAGTTTGCCTGTATTAATATAGATAAACTCTCAATAATTGGAGATTTCGGATATGTCTATCAGAATTACGAATTTGATGAATTCAAAAAGCAATTTAATGTTGGTCTTGAAACAATATCGAACAGTACGCCCAAAGTTAGCACCTACTCCAATTACTATCAATATAATGATCAAGCATTTATCAATAAATGGGTTAATAACAGTGCTGATGAACTGAAAAGATAAGTGTTCAATAGCAGGCAGTAACAGTTATCCTCTCAAAAGATTTCATATGAAACTTTTGAGTAGAAAATCCTAAAAGGGGGAACCATAAATCCGAGCGAAGCACTAAAATTAGGTCTTATTGATGGACTTCTAACCTACAATAGCTTCTTAAGTATTTAATCTCTTACTTAGAAACTAATTTTCCAGGTCGACGGATAAAAGAAGACAAATAGGGGCGATAATACCGAGCTAAAAACTTTTTAAGAAACACGCTTGAGATTTTCAAGGAGTGAAGTGATATAAATGAGAGATAATTCCTAATCATTCCTAAATATATTGATTGTTCACGCCCGACTGTTTGTAGTGCTCCCAAAATTGGTAAACTTCATAGTCATTGCTGTTGCAATAAGAATAGATGCTTGCGACTGTTATTTCGTTTTTCATTAGTAAATGAAAAAGCAGCTTTGCTCGAACTTTGGCATCGATTAATCTGTCCCGCTTTTAAAGACATGCCAAGATAGTCTTGGACAACTAGTTTTAGCACTTAACACTTTTACAATAAATAAAGATAGCAAGCAGATTGACTAACTCATTAATTAGGCGGTCTCTCAAGAAATGATGAAGCCTATCTTTAAAAAAAGCAATATAAACAACTTACGCGCTTTCGGGGGTATTATACTCGTTGACCAATACATTGTAAAGTATCCTGAGGAAGGTTTCAATGTCTTATACTTCTGATATGAAGAGGCTGCATTTCTTCATAAAAGAGCTAATCATTTGATAAGTGATCCAATTCTCATGAAATACTTGATTACTCACAAATCTAAGTGCCACAACAATATGCTTTTCATGGATAGTCTAGAGGAGATAGGCCACCAGTTCTCTATCAATATCCTAATAACAACAGTGTCTACCAATTTATAAAAGTAGAAGATTTTCATAATTTTAGTAGTAATGTCCTGATTGTATTCGATGGAAGATCTGACGAGCAAGCCGTAGCAGTTTGATTTTTGATTTTTTGTTGAGAGACTAAGTTGGAGAAGTTATCATGGTCAATAGTAGAATCTGATAGGAAAGTTTATTGTTTCTTGGCAGAGCTATTGATAAATAAAGTTCTATCTCCCCCAAAAAACTATTATGTTTCTATATCGTTGTTGTTGCTTGCAAAACGCTGAGTTCACATGCGATTTCGAACAATATTCCTCCATCCTCACAGTTATTGCTTAAATCAGTCACCAATTGATTGAAGATAGGGAAAATAAAGTTGATTCGAGCAAGAAATGGTTTTAGTTCATCTGGGATGAACCTCCATATCATGAAGAGGAGTTGTATGAGTTCATTCGCTTAATTTTATTTGAGGTCAAATAATTTATAGTTCTTCCCTAAGAAAACGACAATAAGCTAGGTTAGATAGGGCAGAACAGAATCTGGACAAGTGTAGAATTGTTGTAGCATGTAAGAAACTATTACCTGGATGGGTTCATCGAAGTCTAGCATGCACTTTATTGCTTAATCAAAGGACCTTGCATAGTAACTATCCAATATTTCCTGTCTTTTTGCACTCATTTTAATTGAAATGTCTTGTCTCCTGATCTCCAGCCGAAACTAATCTCTCCTCTTCTCAATCTCCTTCATTTATTATAGAGCCATCAGTCAAAAGAATGTTAAATCAGTAGCAATAGTGAATTTCTCCATTATTCATCTTGACTGTTCCGAGCAAGTATTATAAGAAGGCAAGATCAAAGTTAGAACGATTATAATAATGATAGAAATAATTATTTGATACAAGCCAATAGATTCGTAATCAGAGGATCATGTGGGTAGGATGCTCAAGGTAAAGCTTTATACGGTTGAGCCATTGAGCAGCGAGAGCTCCGTCTACTGCTCGGTGATCCACTGCAGCAATCACATCCATTATTTCAGCCACTCGGTAAGGAGTAGGACCCTCAGCAAACACCAATTTCTTTTATGTCTTACCCACACCCAATATAGTTGCCTGAGGAGGATTAATAATGGACGATACTGTATTAATTCCAAACATTCCAAGATTGCTGACTGTAGTTGTTCCACCCACGTATTAGTTAGGGTCAAGTTTACCTTCTTTTGCTCTTTTAGCAATGTCTTTGGTCCTTCGAGCAATGTCAAGAAGTCCAAGAGTTTCAGCTCTAAACACAATAGGAGTAATGAGCCCTCCTTCAATGGCAACTGCAACGCTTATATCTGAATACTTAAATCTTCTGATAGATGTTCCATTCCATTGAACATTCACATCAGGATAATCTCTAAGGGCCAAAGCCATAGCTTTAACAATGATGTCATTGATGCTAATTTTTACTCCATTTTCCTTCTCTCTTTTGTTCAATTCATTTCTGAGTTCGTTAGTGGCTCCCATTTCAATGGAAGAGGAAACATAATAATGAGGGATTGTTTGCTTGGACTCAGTTAAGCGACGTGCCACAGTTTTCCTCATGCTAGAAAGGGTAGTATCCTCGTATGGATTCTACGGTACTTTGAATCCTTTTGAAGGTTTATGAGCTTTGTCTTTCTTGTCTGTTGGTACCTCTTCCTTTTTGGGCTAGACTACAGCGACAACAGGTTTTGGGGGAACATATCCATCAACATCTTGTTTTATAATTCTTCCGTTAGGTCCTGATCCTTTTAATTGGGTGATATCAATCCCCTTTTCATGAGCAACAGTCTTGGCTAAGGGACTGGCAATTACTCTATCTCCCGTGTTTCGTGATTGCTGACTATTTTATGTTTGTTGTGTCTGAGGGCTGCTTTGAGGAGCAGAAGAACTTGCAGCCTGAGGTGCAGATACAGGAGCTTGTCCTTCAACATAATCAGCGAATTGAGAAATAAGATCCTTACTCTTCACAACAATTGCCACTTCCTTACCAATTGGAAGAGTTTCGTTATCATTGACTGTAATCTTAGCTAAAACACCATCTTAAGTAGCTTAGTAGTCCACTGCAGCTTTGTCAGTCTCTATTGAGAAGAGAGCATCACCAATGACGAACTTATCTCCTGGCTTAATCTTCCATTTCAAAATTTTTCCTTCAGTCATTGTGGGACTGACAGCAGGCATCCTAAATCAAAACAAAGATACTTTAGAAGAGTATGTTGAGGATATGATTTTGATGGGGGAGGGGGAGGTGCTGAAGTTGAAGGCGCTGAAGTAGGAGGAGGTGTGCTTTCAGGAGCTTTCTTTTCTTGAGGCTTGGACTATGGTTCAGATGACGATGCACCGAATTTGTAGCTTGCAAATTCTCCAATATCTGATGATTTTTTTGTGACAATTGCAACGGGAGTGCCAAGAGCAATGGTTTAGCTGCTATCAAGTGTTTTGGCCAAGAATCCTTTTTCCTGAACCTAGAACCCCATTGTTGCCTTATCCGTTTCTACCTCACATATAACATCTCCAGGCTATACCTGATCTCCCGCCTTCTTGAGCCACTTGAGAATTTTGCCTTCCGTCATGGTAGGAGAGAGTGCTGGCATCTAAATGTCAAATGTTTTACAGTCAGTACCTAATGCTTCGGAAAGGCAAAGCTAGCGAGTAGCATGAAGGTGAGTTGTTTTTGTGCTAACTGTGAGAGTTTGAGGGCTCCGTATGTGAGTTTAAACATATGATTTAATTAGTGCTATCATATTTCATAATAAGTGGATTAGTAAAGAAATAATACGCAATGAATCAAGGAACTGGCTCCGAATAAGCCCATGGATGTTTGTCCAGAAAATGTTCAATGGCCTTTCTCAGGTTGATGTTTGGATAAAGGATGTTGGTTTTGATAGGCTTACCACTTATTGGATCAATTCTACCATTAGTTCCGAGCAATTCCTGATAGGCATTTCGCGAGTAGGAATTACCATATTAATTACAGACTGGATCCCGCATGATCATTTTTGTGATAGTGCATACCAAAGCCCGCGGTATTTATGCTTTGGCGCTGTATTTCTTCTCTAACAAGCGCGTCACATTCTCATTCAAAGAGTCCTTTTCTTCTTAGGTTATGGAGGAATCAGTCTCAACGATATTCTAGTTTACATAATATCTACGACTAAATAGCTGCGCAAGAGCCGCTTTTTGTCAGCAGATTATTCCGTAGTTAGCAGCCAGAGCTTTTTCTTTGCCTTATAAATTTAATCTACAAATCGATCTGAAAACTCAGTTTTTCCTTGACTAGGGCACAGTCTAAGACCTTAATACACTAATAGATACACTTTTTGAGTTGCTCTATGGCCATTTAAATTTTAGCTCTATCTTTAGAATGGACTGCGATTTCGGATAATGTTTCTCCCATCAGAAAATAGCCCTTGATGTTTTTATCATCGAGTTTTACTGCCTTTTAAGCGTCCAGATAACTCTGAATTAGTAGAACAGATTACTGTTTCGTAGTCCTGCAATTATCGGTGGCAGCGAGATCGGTTAGAGTAGAGGATACTGATAGTAGGGCATTGACTCTGAATATATGATAACTTACTATTGCTTCAGAGTACTTGGTAATGGCCCCCGCGTAGTCTTTTAGTTTGAAGAGGCGATTTCCTTCTTCTTTCAATCCTAGGGCTTTGGCTTGGCTCTATTAAGAGTTCATTATATATAACAAGTTTGATATTTCTAAATATTAAGCACTACTCATAAAAAAAATATTATGCTGACAAATCAAATTTGATATCGGAAGTAATTAGAAGAAATAGGATTAGAACTAAAACTTAAAAAGATGTAAGTATTTTCGATCTAGACTTAACGAAGTTTCAGTATTCTAATTTCTTAAGAATTTTCATTTTTTAATCTTCTTCTATTGATCCTAAATTTGGCACCACATCATATATAGCAGTAGATGATTGGTATATTTGTGGCGAATTCAACTTTTCGCAATGGTTGTTTATACTTCACCAAAAATCATTATACATTGATAATTAAATCGAAAATTAATGGAAGACAAGCGTGAAGAAATAAAGAGATACCTGCAAACAATAGTGAACCCTATTCTCAAGCCTATGATAGAAGAGATCACTCGCTTACGACCTCAGAACATCATGGAGTTCATATTGTAATACGTCAAGAAACAAATCGGTACTCTCAATCTTATTTTAGAAATCAGCAAGTAATAAATTCAAAGGTCAGATACTAATGAATTATCAGAGAAATCAATTACCAAATAATAAGAGGCAGAGATAGACAAGAAAAGAGAGGAAAAACTAAAGAAAAGAGCATAGAAGAAAAACAACAGACTAGGAATTAGCGCTGAAACTTATGGCTAGTATAACAAAAAAGGCGAGTTTACGCCTAGGGTCATTCCGAAGAGTGAGCAGTCTTATCAACTTATTCGAAGTCTACTGCTAAAGTCCATCATGTTCCAAAGTTTATGCGAAGAAAACATGAAGATAGTCATCAATGCTATGGAAGAACATAAGTGCACTCCTGAGCTCGAAATTATTAGATAGGGCGATATGGGAGATGTGCTCTACGTGATTGGCTCTGGGGAATATGAATGCACCAAGGTCATCAATGGAAAGAAAACCTTTCTCAAGACATACAAAGCAGGGGATTTGTTTGGCGAGTTATCTCTCATGTATAATGCTAAACGAGCTGCAACCATTAAATGCAGCAAGGCTGGCACTCTTTATGCACTTGATCGAGTTACTTTCATTGCCATTGTGCAAGACTCGGCCATTAAGAAAAGAAAGGCCTACGAAAGGACAATTGATCAGATTGAAATACTGTCAGAGGTTAAGGATTATGAGAAGGCGCAACTTTGTGATGCACTTAAAGATGAGCGATTCGAAGCCAATCAGTATATTTTCAAGGAGGGGGAGAATGGAGACAGGCTGTATTTCGTAGTTGAGGGCAATCTTGTTGCATAAAAATTCAACGAAAAAACAAATAAAAATGAAGTGGTTTTCAAGTATAAGGAAAGGGAGTATTTCGGATAAATTGCTCTAATTAAAAATGTGGTGAGGCAGGCCAGCATAAAAACCTTGACTAAATGTAAATTACTG
>Ga0302188_10003436_pt1 | contig 11008 bp, 7 predicted proteins | sample II_Bog_E2_1_FD_198783 | JGI IMG/M metagenome (GOLD analysis project Ga0302188, IMG submission 198783) | Peat permafrost microbial communities from Stordalen Mire near Abisko, Sweden - II_Bog_E2_1 | ecosystem: Environmental > Terrestrial > Soil > Wetlands > Peat | place: Sweden: Abisko, Stordalen... | reverse complement strand
CGTTTCCGACGTCCTTTTTTCATCCCATTTTCATGCGACACCCGTTAAGGAAACGAAAAGAAGTCCATCCAGTCAAGGCGCCAGGGAGTCTGGAAGATCGTTGTGGAGGGCAGATTCCCTTAGCCATAAGCAAGACGAATGCTTTCAGAAGAACAGCCCAATGTGGGTCAAAAGTCCCTATACCAATCCTGGGCTTCAGGGCAATCCATGCTGAAAGTGAACTGTATCTGTTAATGGATGCCTTTGTAGTGGTAAACCGGATCTCGTTTCGAGGGTCCTTACTTCTTTCCTCGTTTCCAACAGAAAGGCATCATGAGAAAAGTGACGGCTGAATGGGACTGACCTCTGGACTGACGAAGTTGCCAAGACCGACTCCGACGAGCCTATATCTCGTTTGGGCATCCATTTTGACCCGGTCCAAAAGCCAAAGCGCGATCTCAATCAATTCCCCTTCTGTTGCGGGCGGCGTTTCAGGGGTGTGGCTCCGCGTAATGATGCTGAATTCACTCGTCTTTAGCTTCAAAACGACCGTCTTTGCTGTCCGCGATTCATGGGTAGACGCTTGCCACACCCTCTCGGCGAGACGAATAACAGTAGGCCTTGTTTCGTGCAAAGGAATGTCTTTTTCAAACGTGTCTTCCGCGGAGATCGACTGAGTGGGACGATCTGGGACAACCGCGCTTTCGTCGATTCCTCGAGCAAGTTCAAATAGCCGCCGACCATGGCTGCCAAACTTGCTTTCAAGCACTTCCAGGCTTAATGCTCGGATGTCTCCCACCGTCTTTTGTCCAAATCCGGCAAACCTCTCTTCCGTGACTTTACCGACGCCAGGGAGCCGTCCCAATGGCAGTGGGTGAAGGAATTCCAGAGCTTCGTCCGGTCGGATCTCGAAAAGCCCATCTGGCTTTTTCCAGTCCGAAGCGATTTTTGCCAGAAACTTATTGGGAGCGATTCCAGCCGATGCGGTTAGTGATAACTCTTCGCGAATCTGGGTTCGGATACATATTGCCACCTCTAGCCCGGAGTTCAATCCGCTCTTGGTTTGGGTAACGTCCAAATAAGCCTCATCCAAAGAAAGCGGCTCGATCAAGTCAGTCTGTTGCTTAAATATGTCGCGAACCGCACTTGAGACGGCTCGGTATCTCGTAAAGTCGGGAGGAACAAAGATCGCAGAAGGGCATAATCGCTCGGCCGTTAATGCCGGCATCGCTGACCGAATACCGTACTTTCTAGCCTCATACGAAGCGGCGCACACGACCGATCGGTTGCCCAACCAAGCAACAACAACCGGCTTGCCACGCAAATTCGGATCGTCCCGCTGCTCTACTGACGCATAAAAGGCATCCATATCGATATGCACGATTTGGCGTCCGCTCATTGATGCCTATTGTATTGCAGAGGATCGGTTTCGGTTTCCTTTGACTGGTCGATCTTGTCGTTGGCTAAGCAAAGCTAATTCGAGGGCCCTCTCATCAAAGTCCTTCTCGCCTCGTTCAAGGGAATGACCGAATGTGGGCGAAAAGCCCTAAATTGTTAGGATAGCTCGCGACTATTTGATGTCATTTTATTGAGGAACCACTTTGATCCGCCGCTCAACTATCTTGGTAGTCTCGATCTCTGTCGCCCTTATCAGAGTATTTCTCGCACGAAGGAATTCGGGAATTCAGGCAACTCGGCCCACCGATGTGGAGCACCTTATGCTCGAAGCTTCCACCTTTTACGACCCTGATCAAAGTCATTCTCGGGTCAGTGAAGCAAGGGCGATTTCAGATTTGCTTATAGCCGATTGAAATCCAATTTCTAGCCTCATTCGTAACGTGATTGCAAAATATGACGGCGACCAACCGTTTGCTGATAAGTCCAAAGCGTGGGCCGCATCGGCCTTGGGGGCGCTCGCATTTACTTTGTCCAACGATGACCCAGAATTCACCCGGATGTTCTCCGTAACCGTAAGTGCAGGCCAGTTGCGGCTAGATAAGCCTGACCTAAGGTCAACTGGAACTACCTTCGACCCTCCGACAGTTTATGTCCAAGAAGGCGAGAGACGAGAATTGGAGCCTCTTGTTGGTCAACTAGCTGAAACTGCAGCAAGAGCCTATCGCCTTTTCGAACACTCTAACCAAGGTGTGCCGCCAGCATCAATTTCCAAGCGTAATTTGATTCCACAGGTTGCGGAAGGACCACTTTGAAGCATCGAAACGATCTTTGGGCAATGTCCTGAAGATTGGGCCACTGCCCCACTTTGGTGGGAAAATGCACCTGTCGCGTAATACCTGAAGAGATTGGGGTATCCCGCATCTGAACATGAAATCGGTTCTTTGCCTGTCCATTCTTCTTACACTTGCTTCGGTCGCCTTTGCAGTCGAGCCGACTGCCGCAGAGAAGGCGATTGCTCATCGATGGGCAGTATCGCGGTTTGGGAGTGGGAAAACGGAGCCAACAGATGAACCGCCCTTTTCATTCACGATCGGGGAGCACTCTTCAAGGGATGTACTCAAAGGATGGAGAATCGAATCTCGGTCAAGACGGTTGGATCATAAGCGGACAGAGCGGGTCGACGTCTTTACCGACCCGGTAACCGGTTTAGTCGTCACCTGCCGCGCAGTCGAATGGCATGACTTCCCTACCGTAGAATGGACTTTATCATTCAAGAATACGGGAAGGGTCGACACCCCAGTTCTTTCCGGTATCCGCCCCCTCGATGTCAGCCTTGTTCGTCCGGCAGCCGGTGAATTCCAACTTCATACCAACACCGGCGATAACGACGCGGCCGACAGTTACGCTCCCCACATCGAAACGATGAATCCCGGCGCATCCAAGCAGATATCCTCCGCCGGTGGGCGTCCAACGACGGGTGGTTACCCGTATTGGAATATTGAGATGCCCGGCGGCGGGATGATTGCGGTTCTGAGTTGGGGTGGACAGTGGTCGGCCTCATTCAAGCGCGACGCAGGAACGTCCCTGAGAGTCATTGCCGGACAAGAGTTGACCCACTTCGTACTTCACCCAGGCGAAGAAGTGGGCTCCCCGCTCGCCATCCTGCAGTTCTACCAGGGCGACTGGATCCGTTCTCAGAACATCTGGAGGCGCTGGATGATCGCGGATAATTCCCCCCGGATCAACGGAAGACTTCCCCTTCCGCTCTTCGAATCCAATTCTAACGGTTATTTCGATGGCTTACGCGATACGCTGGGCGACGAAGAGCGGTTTGTCGACAGGTTCGCAACGGAGAAGGTTGGGGTGGGTTTCTGGGATCTCGACGCAGGCTGGTATCCAAGCGACCAGACGAAACAATGGTGGGAGGTCGGAACATGGGAGCCGGACTTGACGCGCTTTCCAGGCGGGATCAAGGTGCTCAGCAACTACATGCACGCCCGGGCCATCAAGCTCATTCTCTGGATCGAACCGGAGCGGGTTTACAAGGGGACATGGCTTGCCAAGAACCATCCCGAGTGGATCTACGGAGGCGCGAACGGCGGACTGCTTAAGCTCGGCGAGCCCGAGTGTTTCCAATGGATGCTTGAGCGCATCGACCATCTCATCACCACTCAAGGCGTCGATGTCTACCGACAAGACTTTAATATCGATCCGCTGAACTACTGGCGCGGGAACGATGCGCCCGATCGGCAGGGAATCACGGAGATCCGGCATATCGAAGCGTATAAAGCGCTATGGGACGAACTTCGTCGACGACATCCGAACCTGATTATTGACACCTGCGCATCCGGTGGCAGGCGAAATAATGTGGAGACGCTGCGGAGGTCCGTGCCAATCCTGCGCAGCGACGATCAAATGACGCCTCTTGACGAGCAGTGCCACACCTACGGCATCTCGCCTTGGATCCCTATCAATGGCACCGGCGTGACGATGAACGACGACTATACGGTCCGAAGTTGCATGGCGCCAATCTTCGGCATCGGCGCCGACGTTCGAAAGTCAGTTGATTGGAACAGCGTACGGCGCCTTTCCAGCCAATGGCGCGAGTTAAGCCGATATATGCTGGGGGACTATTACCCGCTTACGCCGTATAGCTTGGCCAAGAATGCTTGGATAGGTTGGCAGTGGGACTTGCCCGAATCAAACGAGGGAATGTTACAAGCATTTCGCCGCGACGAAGCGACAGATTCCTCACTGATCGTTAGGCTAACCGGCCTCTCGCCAAAGGCAAACTACATCGTAACCGACCTGGATTCTGGAAAATCGGAGCAGCATTCGGGCGGAGAACTGATGACGACCGGCATGACCATCTCGATTCCAACCAAACCAGGATCTGCTCTGATCCGCTACCAGAAGGCGCGGCAATAGGGCTTACGTTTACTCGGATTTCGTATTGCGGCGCGTAGAGGAATCGGCCTAAACAAACACTTCGCAAAGGAGAGGTTTGCCATGCCGAAATCGATCGAATTCCTCAATCGCGTAGTCTGCAAGGCGGATGACTTCGTCGCCAATCGAACCTGCGATATGAGCGGAGACGATGCAATTCGGAAGGGACAAGAGGGGATGGTTAGAAGGCAAAGGTTCGGGATCTGTCACATCCAACAAAGCGGTTAGATCAGATCGATCATGTAAGACCTGAATCAAGTCGTTGGTGATAAGGGTTCTGCCACGGCCCGTATTCAAGAGTGTCGCGCCTTGCCGCATCGATTTAAGCAGTTTCAAATCGATCAGGCCCTGCGTTTCAGGTACGTCCAATAGGTGGTTTGATACAACATACGCCTCGCCAAAAGCTGCTTCTAAAGATACTTTACGCACATCCAGTTCGGCTGCTCGTTGTTCGGTGAGGAACGGATCGAACACGATCGTCTTCAAGCAGAAATGACGAAGGAGTTCGATCAACTTCGTTCCAACCGCCCCTGCCCCCAGTAAGGCAACCGTTTCACCATAAACCCCCGGTCCGCGAGCAAGCGAACTCATCGGGGCCTCTTGCCCGCCATACTCTCGCGCATTGGCAAAGTACTGCTTACAGGAAAGCAAGATTTGGGAGAGAGCGAATTCTGCAACTGGGATGGCATTCGCGTACCAAGCGCTCGATATGTGAATTCGCCTCCTGACGAGTGGAGGCGCGAAATAGCCCACCGCACCCGCCGCATAAAACACTGCCCTAAGACGGTGCATTCGGTCAAGCTGCGCTTCACTCAAGAGCGGCATTCCCCACGTCGAGAAAATCGCCTCAACCTCACTGGCGAAGTCATCATTCGCCGAAAGCACACCGGGAAGAACTTCGGCACGTTCCTCAATCCTAGAACGCCGTCCTTGAGAAAAGACCCGCTCAATTTCACGTTCATCACCCATAAACGCAACCTTCATAGAACTCCTAACCTGACTGCGCAATCCCTCATGATCTCTGCCTCCCAAGGTGGACGGGTCGCTGACCTCGGATGAGTCTTCGACGATGGGATCTTTCCGAGAAGGTGTAAGAAAATCGCGCAAGAGTGCTTATACGCAGGCACCGGGGGCCGAAATGCCACATTGCCAAGCAGTTGGAGGGCATCGGCAACTTGAAGATAATCGACCGATTTGGCAGCCCATAAACGATCTCGCTCGGCGAATTTTCGGGGGCTAAATGCGGCTAGCCCGAGCAGGTAGTCGCTGCCGAATTCGATCATATCGATCCCCAAATCATTTCCAGTGAAGACTTTGAATTCGGGTCGCGTGCGATCGCGCAACGCTAGTCGGTCCATCTCCAGAATTCGGTCCAAGCTTGAATGCTTCGAGCCTCTGATTTCAGGAATCTGCATGATCCCCTCCATCGTTTGAAGGTCCCAGATTTCTCCGTTGGGCGCGAACATCTTCCCAAGTTCAAATGTGTAGACCGTGTCGAAGCCTTTTGCGGCTCGAGCGTATACACCAACCTTTTCCGCAGGTGTCAGGGAATGACTCCGAGTGGTTTGGAAGAGAATCGGCGTCCCCCCATGTTCCACAACTGTGTCCATCTCACGGCGATAGAGATCGACCAGTTCGCCCTCTTCCCCTTCTACGAAAACACCTGCGACAAAGGGGGCGCCATCAGTCGCGTCTCTCGTGAGTGCCAAGATGAGCTTCTTTTCCTCGTGCGTCAAGAGGTTCGCATAACCGGTATCCATGTTGACCGCGGGGATAAGCCCCGAATCCAGCGTCTCTCTGAGACAATGTTGGAAAGCCTCGGCCGCGATCGTTCCGCTTTGATCAAAGGGCAAAAGCATTGCCGAAATTCCAAACGGCTTCCGCCCAATGCTCCGTTTTCCGTGAAATTCAGCGAGATCCATCAACGTTCCCCTGAACCTGAAGGATCGGCAATTCCGGAACATCTATCCACCGGCGGGCCTTCCATGATTCGATGCCAAGCTCGGCGAGTTGTACTCCTTTGGCGCCTTCACGCAAATCCCAAGGGAATGGAGAGTCATCGGCCACATGTCTTAGGAATTGCTCCCATTGAGCCTTGAATGCATTTTCTATGAGCCCGTCTGTTGGGACTTCGCTCCAACCGCCCCAGAGATCGATCGGGTTTGGAATATCTGGATTCCAGACAGCTCGGGGCGTGTTAGCCGCAGACTGTATTCTGCATTCTCGCAATCCCGCAACTGCCGATCCCTTGGTGCCGTCAACTTGAATCGTCAGTAAGTCGTCTCGCCTAACCCGAACCGCCCAGGACGAATTGAACTGGGCGATCACCCCGGAACCAAGTTCGAACGTGGCATAGGCAGCATCATCAGCCGTGCTCGCGTAGGAACGTCCCGATTCGTCCCAGCGTCGGGAAATGTGAGTGGCTCCCAGGCAAGAGACTGATCTGACCTCGCCAAACAGGTTATCGAGGATGTACCGCCAGTGGCAGAGCATATCGACAATGATCCCTCCCCCGTCTTCCTTCCGGTAATTCCAAGACGGACGCTGGAGAACGGCGCCGTCTCCACCATCCGCTGGGTCGCCTCCAGTTAATACCCAATATCCAAACTCGCCGCGGACCGAAAGTATCTCACCAAAAAAGCCGATCTCAATAAGCCGCTTAAGCTTGATAAGCCCGGGAAGCCAAAGTTTGTCTTGAACGACTCCGTGTTTGAGACCTGCTTCGACGGCCAGTCGATAAAGCTCGTAGGCTGGTTTGAGCGTCGATGCGGTTGGCTTCTCACAATAAATATGTTTGCCCGATCGAATCGCCTTGCTGACGCCTTCGAATCGAAGGTCAGTTAGTTGGGCGTCAAAGTAGATCTCATATTTTGGGTCACCCAGGACCGTATCCAATTCAGTAGTCCAAGGGACGCCGCCGGCACGCTCCGCGACTTCCGCGAGCTTGGTCTTGTTTCGTCCAACAAGCAACGGCTCCGGCATGATCGCATCCCCGGATGTGACGGCGACCCCGCCTTGATCCTGGATCGCCTTGATCGAGCGAAGGAGATGCTGGTTCGTCCCCATTCGCCCGGTCACGCCGTTCATGATGATGCCGATCGACCTCAATTCGCCACCGCGTCCTTGCCATGTTGCTGAAACGACCATCGGCACGGGTTTGGGTAACTGGTCAAATTGAGATTCCAGAGAGGGGCGTTCACTTCGATCGAAGATTACACAATACGTGCTCGCGCGCGCCTCACCCATGTGACATCATCCCGGCATGCTTTTTCCCTATGAGGGGATCACTGATGCTGACTGATGTACCTTGGGCGCATCGCTCGTCCACCGAGAATCTCATGGGACCGTTGAGAATTCCCAACATTTCGAGATCGGCTGTCAGCCTGTGTCAAAGATAGGTCAGCGTTGGGCCGCCCGATCCCGACAGGACTCAACAATGAAAGGGTATCCCACTCACTCGATTTATGATCTAAGGCTACCGTCTGGCAACATTGATGGCAGCGTTGCGGCTCAGCCAGAGCCTCATGCGCAGAACCTTGTGACGACTAAGCCCGTCGAAGTGCCATCGCTCCAACTTGAAATTGATAATGGACAAAAATGTCCCTTAGCGAACGTTGCGTTTCAATACGCCCCCAGACTGGGTGATTCTCGACTATCAGCAACTCCAACGCGAGGCGACTTTCGAACTCCACAGCGGAGCTCTTAGTCTTCGAGGATGTTCTGTTCCAACCCTTAACCCTAATCCGCTGGTTGCCACGCAGGTTCTGCCCCTTTGCCGGGTTTTTCTTCGCAGCGAGCGCGACGATTATCGCGAGGGGCCTCGCGCGAATGCTTCCTTTCACTCCACAATCGCTCATGGAGTTGCGAACGACTCCCTTGGGCATGATCGTTCTCGAAACCGCTGTACACTCGGGCGCGGTAGAATCCCACTTACTCGGAGACCATGAAATGTCCCCTTTCAGGTTCGAATCCGGAATCGCCCGGCGTGCGACATCCGCTGCGTCCCAATTTGCGGCATGGAGTTTGCGCGTTTGCGTTTGGGGTGCTTGTCCTCGGTATCTTAGCGGCTCCGGAATCGGGACCAAAGCCTGCCGATAGAATTGAGTTCAACCGAGATATACGTCCAATATTAGACAAGTGCTTGTCCTGCCATGGGCATGACCCGAAGGCGATCCAAGCGGGATTGAGGCTGGACAATCGGGACGGAGCTACAAAGGTATTAAGCGATGGCGCACGTGCGATCGTACCGGGACATCCTGAGACAAGCCAGTTGATCGTGCGTATCAATGAGAAAGACCTCGCGATGATCATGCCGCCTCCGTCGAGCAACCGAGTGCTTTCGGCAGATGAAAAGGCCACGCTAAGGGCTTGGATTCAACAAGGTGCAGAGTACAAGAAGCATTGGGCCTTCGTCAAACCGATCCGGCCTGCAGTGCCAAGCGTCGCGATGAGGGCTTGGCCCCGAAACCCCATCGACAACTTTATCCTGAAGCGGCTGGAATCAGACGGGCTGAAACCATCGCCAGAGGCTGACAGGCAGGCGCTGCTTCGCCGAGTGAGCCTCGATCTCACGGGACTGCCCCCTTCTCCGGCGGAACAGGCTGCATTCCTTGCCGATAAGACGCCAAATGCGTATGAGAAAGTCGTCGATAAATTGCTTTCCTCTCCACGTTATGGGGAACGGATGGCGATGGACTGGCTCGACTGTGCGCGTTACGCGGATAGCAATGGGTACCAAAACGACTACGAGCGATACCAATATCGCTGGCGGGATTGGGTCATCGACGCGTTCAACAAGAACATGCCATACGATGAGTTCTCGATTGAGCAACTTGCCGGCGACCTGCTTCCCCACCCAACCCTCGACCAGGTCATCGCCACCGGATTCTGCCGCAATAACAGGCTGAACACCGAAGGGGGTGCGATTCCCGAGGAGTATCACGTCGAATACGTGATCGATCGCGTTCAAACGATGTCGTCGGTCTGGCTTGGACTCACCACCGGCTGTGCCCGATGCCACGACCACAAATACGATCCTATCAGTCAGAAGGAGTTCTACAGCCTCTGTTCGTATTTCAACAACGTTCCAGAGACCGACATAGGGGAAGAGAGACCGACGAACTATCCACCGTTCATCAAGGCCCCCTATCCTCAGCAGGCGTCGCAGATGGAACTCCTTTCCGAAGAGCTTAATGCCACCCGGGAGGTACTGCACAAAAAGATCCAGGCAAATCAGACTCAAGCTCAATCCTGGGAACCAGAAACCACCGTGGACGCTGCCTCGACCGTAGGCATGGTCGTGCGCTACCGCCTGGGTCGATCGCCGGAGGCAATCGGCGCTGGACTTCCGATCCCCAAGCAAATCGGACCGATTAAGGCAGAGCTAGGACGATCAACCGGGGCGATTCGCACCGACGACAAGAGCTATGTCAACCTTGGGCCAGTGGGCGATTTCGAATGGAATGCACCATTCTCTTATGGAGCCTGGATCAAGCGCGAAAGCGTTGGTGGTTCGCCTCTCGCCCGGATGGACGAGGATCACGACTTTCGTGGGTGGGATATGCACCTCACCGACGGCAAGCCGACCATCCATATCATCCATCATTGGCAAGACAATGCGATTAAAGTCGTAGCAAAAGAACCGATCCTGAAGGGAGTGTGGACTCACGTCTTCGCCACTTATGACGGCTCAGGCAAAGCAAGTGGAGTCCATCTCTTTGTAAACGGCGCGTCGGTCCCTTTTGGGGTTGAAGTCGATCATCTCACTGGCACCATCCGGACGTCGATCGACACGCACATCGGCAGACGTAGCGGGACTGGAGCGGTCTATACCGGTGAGGTCGACGACCCGATGTTGTACAACCGAGCATTGGCGCCCGAGGAAGTCAAGAGGTTAAGCAGCGTGTCGCCAGCCGCAGTTTTGCTCGTGATTCCCAAGGAAAAACGAAGCGAGGAACAGAAAAACGCTATCACACGAGAATGGCTCCTTGCCCATGACTCCGAATTCAAGGGGATCGACGACAAGGCTGCTTCGCTTGAGAAGCAGATGGCGGCATTGGATTCGGCCATCCCGACGGTCATGGTTATGAAAGAGACGCCAACTCCGAGGGACGCTTATGTCCTGTTACGCGGCGTATACGATCATCATGGTGAGAAGGTCACGGCGACTACTCCTGCGTTCCTTCCTCCCCTTCCGCCCGGGATCGCTAACAATCGGCTTGGGTTGGCAAAGTGGATCGTGTCGCCAGACAACCCGCTCACATCGCGCGTAACCGTTAACCGGATGTGGGAGAGGCTGTTTGGCACTGGTCTCGTCGAAACAAGCGAGGACTTTGGAACGAGGTCTTCCTTTCCAAGCCACCCAGAACTGCTGGATTGGCTGGCCACGGAACTGATCGCAACAAAATGGAACATCAAAGCCATATGGAAGGAAATGGTCATGAGCGCAACCTATCGCCAGTCGTCGGCCATAAGCCCAAGGCTCCAGTCCCTCGATCCGGCTAACCGGCTGCTAGCCCGAGGGCCGCGTTTCCGGCTGCCTGCCGAGGTGATTCGCGATCAGGCAATGTATGCAGGCGGCTTTCTGTCCGAGAAAACTGGGGGTCCCTCGGTTCGTCCTTATCAGCCGCAGGGGGTTTGGGACGAGACGGCTGGGCTCAATGGGAACTTGCGCAACTACAAGAAC
>Ga0302188_10003434_pt1 | contig 11015 bp, 7 predicted proteins | sample II_Bog_E2_1_FD_198783 | JGI IMG/M metagenome (GOLD analysis project Ga0302188, IMG submission 198783) | Peat permafrost microbial communities from Stordalen Mire near Abisko, Sweden - II_Bog_E2_1 | ecosystem: Environmental > Terrestrial > Soil > Wetlands > Peat | place: Sweden: Abisko, Stordalen... | reverse complement strand
GTGGTCCGACATGAGCTGGATCTTCTCTTCCAGCGTCATCCGTCCCAACAGGTCGACAATTCGTTCATCGTCTGCCAGTTTTATGTCCCGGAACGGGTAATCCGCCTGCGCCCAAGCCACCCGCACCAGGCCCAGCACCAAAACAAGCCCCGCCATCCATCCCGAAAACACACCTAGCCGCCGCCCCAGACCCATCGCCGTTTCCTCCTCGTTAAGAACAACGAAGATTACCACAATAGAGGCAGCGTTGCCTTCAAGTAAATCGGTTGAGCCGGTTTAGAGGGGCAAAACGAAAAGGAGCGAAGCGCCCATGCGCTTCGCTCCTTCTGCTTCAACCACGAAATAGCCTAATACAACCGGAAGTTGACCTCGACAGTAATCCCTACCGGCACCGGCGTCCTGCCGTCCTTCATGGCCGGCTTGAATTTATACTTGCGCACGGCTTCCAGTGCCTTTTCGTCCAGCCCCATGCCCAACGGGCGAACCACGCGCGGGTTCTGTGGATTCCCTTGGGCATCGACGATCACGTAAATCAGGCACACGCCCTGGTACTTTGACCGGCGCGCCTCGTCGGAAAACTCCGCCTCGACAGAATTCAGCGGAACCGGCGCGGAGACTTGCCCGCCCACCTTGTAAAGTCCGCCGCCGGTATTCCCGCCCGACCCCGGCCCATAACCGTTGCCGCTGCCCGAGCCCATGCCGCCGCCGTAACCCGTTCCCATGCCGCCGCCGCCACCCTGGCCGTTTGATTCGAGCCGCACATTGGCGGAATTCTTGACGCCGATATTGGGCATCATCGGATTGTCCGGCAGCGTGATTTCCTTCTGTACATTGATCGCCGCTTCCATCGGCAGCAGAGGATGTTCGATCGTCTGCACCTGGGGAGGCGTAATCGGATTCTTTTCGAACTTGGGCAGTTTGCCCTTGCTGGGATCGACCAGACTGTGATCTCCGCCGCCACCGCCGCCGCCGGCCTTGGTGTCGGACTTGGGCGCCTTGAACTCGCCCACATCGATGTCGGTCGCCGTCAGCGCCGGCTTCGTGAACTTGTCAATGATGACCCGGGCCCCAAAGTAAAGTACACCAGCCAGAATCAGTAGATTGATTCCCGTGGCAATTCCAATCGCCCAGGGATTGGGCTTGACCGCCATCCGGTCCGGCACTGGAATCGGTGTCGAGGTCAGCTCCAAAGGAGGCAGTTTGGGCGGAAAAAAGACATCGTGAATATTTTCGTAGAGAGTCGCCCAGATCGGTTTTTCCTCGAACGGCTCGCCGAGAAAAGAGTCGAATTCATGGCCGTCTGTGACGGCTTTGGTGTCCGAGTCCGGCTGTGTGAGTAGGTCGTTTGCCATATTTGTGGCTGGCTCTGTCGTCCCTGGGCGTCCGGCATTTTGCCCGGAGAGAAGGCTTCCCGCCCTCAGGCCCATTAATTCATTATGCTCGACTCCGCCCGCCCTTGTCTCGGAGCCAGGTGAAGAACTCTGCAGGAATCCGTTCTCCATACCCTCATATTCCGGTGATCGCATGGCTCCCATAATCAATAGACGACCTCGAAGCAAAGTAGTTACCGAAAAACTCTCGTTTCCGCCATTTACACTAGAGAATGAACCAGTTCGCACCACCCCAGGGAGTGAAGATGTCCTCAGCGCCAGAGTTGAAGGCGACCCTTACCTTGCCGCAGACGACCTTCCCGATGAAGGCCAACCTGCCGCATAATGAACCTCTTAGGCTTGAACACTGGGCCTCGATGCGCCTTTACCAGGAACTGCGCAAGGCCAGTCAGGGCCGTCCCGCCTACCTTCTCCACGACGGCCCGCCCTACGCCAACGGCCCCATTCACCTGGGCCACGCGCTCAACAAGGGCCTCAAAGATTTTGTTGTCAAGTCGAAGACCATGGCCGGCTTCGACGCTCCCTACGTGCCCGGGTTCGACTGCCACGGCCTGCCCATCGAAATCAAGGTAGACGAGCAACTGGGCCACAAAAAGCTGGAAATGCCGGTGCCCGCCGTCCTCGAAGCCTGCCGCGCTTATGCGCAGAAGTACGTGGACCTGCAAACCTCACAGTTTGAGCGCATTGGCTGCTTCGGCCGCTGGGAAACGCCCTACAAAACCATGTCCCGCGACTACGAAGCCCACACACTGGAAGCTTTTTTCGGCTTTCTTGAAAAGGGCTTCGTCTATCGCGGCCTCAAGCCGGTCTACTGGTGCATCCACGACCACACCGCCCTGGCCGAGGCCGAGGTGGAGTACGACATGCACACCAGCCCCTCGGTTTATGTGCGCTACCGCCTGACTTCCGCGCCCGAGGCTCTCCATCCCGCGCTGGCCGGCCGTCAGGTCTCCACCATCATCTGGACCACCACCCCCTGGACTCTGCCAGCGTCCATGGCCGTAGCCTTCCATCCCGATTTCGACTACGTGGCGCTTGCCGCCGAAAACTCCGAGGTCTACCTCGTGGCCGCGGAACTGGCCACCGCCGTCGTTACGGCTTGCCAACTAGGCGCCGTGACGGAACTTGCCCGCTTCAAGGGCAGTGTTCTCGATCGCACCACTTTCCAGCATCCGTTTCTCGACCGCAGTATTCTGGGCGTCTTGGCCACCTACGTCACCGCCGACACCGGCACCGGCGCAGTCCACACCGCTCCCTCGCACGGCGCAGACGACTTCTATACCGGCGTCCGCTACGACTTGGACAACACCTGCCGCGTCGATGCCGGCGGCCACATCCACGTGGACCCTGAAGCCTGGCACCTGGCCATCCCGCCTGCCTTTGAAGGCAAAAAAGTCTGGGCCGCCAATCCCATCATCATGGCCATGCTGGAAGAGTCCGGCGCTCTGTTGGGCTCCGCCGATCTCGATCACTCCTACCCGCATTGCTGGCGCTGCCACCATCCGGTCATCTTCCGCGCCACCGAGCAGTGGTTCATCGGCATGGAAACTCCGGTCAAACGCCCGGACGGCTCGGAAACAACCTACCGCCAACTGGCCATTGAAGAAATCGACAAGGTGGTCTGGGACCCGGCCTGGGGCAAGGAACGCATCACCAACATGATCGCCACTCGCCCCGACTGGTGCATCAGCCGCCAGCGCATCTGGGGCGTGCCCATCGCGGTCTTCCTCTGCGAGGGCTGCAACCTACCAATCGTCGATCCGGTCCTCAACCGCTCCATCATCGATCTGGTCGAACGGGAAGGCGTGGAGTCGTGGCACACCACCGACATCTCCGCCTTGCTGCCCTCCGGCGCTACTTGTGCGCATTGCGGCGGCAAGGAGTTCCGCAAGGAAACCGACATTCTGGACGTGTGGTTCGACTCCGGCACCAGTTGGTTCGCGGTGGCCGAGTCCGACCCGGAACTGAAGCCGGCCTACACCGCATTCCAGAGCAAGGACGGCACAGAGTGTCTCTACTTTGAGGGCGGCGACCAGCATCGCGGCTGGTTCCACTCCTCGCTCCTCACCTCCGTAGCCCTGCGCGGACATGCGCCCTATTCGCACGTTTCCACCTCCGGCTGGACCCTCGACGAACAGGGCCGCGCCATGTCCAAATCTCTCGGCAATGGCGTCGATCCGGTCGACGTGGCCAACCGCATGGGCGCCGAGATCGTCCGCCTGTGGGTGGCTTCTGTAGACTTCCGCGAAGACGTGGCGGCCAGCGAAAACCTCATGAAGCGCTGCTCCGACATCTACCGCAAGCTGCGCAACACCTTCCGCTTCCTCTTGGGCAACCTGAACGGCTTCGACCCCAGACGCGACCGCATTCCCGAGGCCGATCTTCTTCCGCTCGACCGCTACATGCTGGCCCGTACCCGCGACCTGACGGAAAAAATCCTCGCCTGGTACGAGGCATTCGAGTTCCATCGCATCTACCACGCGGTCAACGAATTCGCCATCGTGGACCTGAGCTCGTTCTATCTCGATGTGCTCAAGGACCGCATGTATACCTTCGCGCCCTCCAGCCAGGCCCGCCGCTCGGCGCAGACCGTCCTCTGGCAGATCGCGGAAGCCCTGGTCCGCCTGATCGCGCCTATCCTCAGCTTTACTGCCGACGAAATCTGGGAGTATCTGCCCCCCGTTGAAGGCCGCGAAGCCAGTGTGCATCTTGCCCTCTTCCCCAAGCCGGAAGAGATCTTCTCTGAAGACCCAACCTCTCTGCTTAATGAATGGAAGCAGATCTTCGAAGTTCGCGACCTCGCGCTACAGGAACTCGAAGGAGCACGCCAGGGAAAGCACATCGGCAAAGGCTTGGAAGCCGAACTGGAGATCGCCGCCTCCGGCGATCTGCTGGCTCTCTTGCGCCGTCACGCCGAAGGCCTCAAGGAGATCGTCAACGTCTCCCGCGTCACCGTGGTCGAGGGCGGCGAGTTGCAGGTCACCGCGCTGCCGGCAACCGGAACCAAGTGTGCCCGCTGCTGGAACTTCATGCCCGTGGTCGCCGATTACGGCATCTGGAAAAACGTCTGCACGCGCTGCCACTCTGCGCTTACCGAAATGCACATTGAAGCGCCGCAGTCCACGGAGGCAGCCTCGTGAGCGTTCTGTTCCCGCGCCGCCTGCCCTGGCTGCTGCTCATCTCTGCCGTGGTCATCTTTCTTGACCGGCTCACCAAGACCTGGGTCTCAGCACGCATTCCCCTGGGTGGCGCCATTCCGCTGATCCCTGGCGTTCTGCGCATCACCCACTGGACCAACGAGGGAGCGGCCTTTTCGCTTTTTGCCGACTCGGCTTCTCCCCACGCGGTCCGCTGGGCGCTGATCGCCTTTTCGCTTCTTGCGGCTCTGGTGGTACTGGTCGTTTTGGTCCGCCTGGGCGAGCGCTTCACCCTCACCACCTTCAGTCTCGCCCTGATCTTTGCCGGCGCGCTCGGCAATGTGCACGACCGCATCGCCTACGGTTCGGTGGTCGACTTCCTTGAGGTCCACATCTTCTCCTACCACTGGCCGGATTTCAACGTAGCCGACTCGGCCATCGTGACCGGAGCCTGCCTGCTCCTGCTCGACTCGTTGCTGCTTAAGCACACCACGGTCAACTGACCGCTCAACCCACTTGAGGATTCCATGAAGATTTGCCGCTCCGTTTCATCAATGCGCGCCCCCCTTGCCGCCGCTGCCGCGATTGTGTGCCTGGCCATTGTTTCTGCCGGCACAGCGCAGTCCCAGCGCCTCCCAGATACTGTTCGCCCTGAGAGCTACACGCTTAGCCTGGCGCCCGATCTCACGGCCGCGACCTTCACCGGAATAGAGACCATCGACGTGACGGTCAAAGAGCCTGTCAACACCATCACCCTCAACGCCGCCGAAATCGCTTTTGACAGCGTGACCGTCACCGCCGGCGGCAAAGAGCAGAAAGCCACGGTAACTCTTGACGCGGAGAAGGAGCAGGCCGCTTTCACCTTCCCCGACAAGCTGCCCATCGGCAAGGCCGCCCTCTCCATCCATTACTCCGGCATTCTGAACAACCAACTGCGCGGCTTCTATCTCTCCAAGACAGCCCGCCGCAACTACGCCGTCACGCAGTTCGAGTCCACCGATGCGCGCCGCGCCTTCCCTTCCTTTGACGAGCCCGCCTTCAAGGCCACCTATGATGTTTCGCTGGTCATCGATGCGGCCGACACCGCCATCTCCAACGGCCCCATCGTCACCGACACGCCCGGCCCCGCCGCCGGCACGCACACTCTCCACTTCGCCACCACGCCCAAGATGTCAACGTATCTGGTGGCCTTCCTGGTCGGCGACTTCCAATGCACCGCAGGTGAGCAGGACGGCGTCGCCATCCGCGTCTGCTCCACCCCCGACAAGGTCGCCCTCACGCCCTACGGCGTCGATATCGCCAAGTGTGTGCTCCACTACTACAACGACTACTTCGGCATTCCCTACCCGCTCAAGAAGCTCGACCTGATCGCCCTGCCCGACTTCGAAGCCGGCGCAATGGAAAACTTCGGTGCCATCACCTACCGCGAGACGGCTCTGCTCATCGATCCCAAGACAGCTTCCGACGGCGCCAAGAAAGAAGTCGCTCTCGTCATCGCCCACGAAATGGCTCACCAGTGGTTCGGTGACCTCGTGACCATGCAGTGGTGGGACAACATCTGGCTCAACGAGGGCTTTGCCACCTGGATGGAAAACAAGCCGGTGGCCGCCATGCATCCGGAGTGGAACATTCCCGAGGCCGTGGCTTCGGACGAGGACAGCACCCTCAACCTCGATGCGCAGCCCACCACCCGCGCCATCCGCGCCAAGGCCGATACCCGCGACGAGATCGAACAGATGTTCGACGGCATCTCCTACGGCAAGGCCGGCGCCGTCCTGCTCGGCGTTGAAAATTATGTAGGCCCCGAGACCTTCCGCAAGGGCGTCCACAATTACCTCGCCGCCCACCTCTACTCGAATGCCACCGCCGAAGACTTCTGGGGCGCGCAGACTGAGACCAGCCACAAGCCCGTCGACAAGATCATGGAGAGCCTTGTAGCCCAGCCAGGCGAGCCACTCATCACCTTCGGCGAACCGGCCGGCGGCAAGGTTTCTGTCACCCAGAAGCGCTTTTTCCTGAGCCCCTCCATCCAGCCAGACCCCGCCCAGAAGTGGACCCTCCCCGTTTGCTTCAAGTCGGCCAAGGGCACGGACTGCCAACTTCTCACTCCCACTACCACCTCTCTTGAGGTTCCCGCGGGCAGCGCCTTTGCCAACGCAGGCGGCGTAGGCTACTACCGCAGCGCCTACCCTGCCAGCGTTTACAAGCCCCTGGTGGCCAGCGCGGAAACCAGCCTGACTCCCGTCGAGCGCATCCGCCTCATCGGCGACGAATGGGCGCAGGTGCGCTCCAACCATGCCACCGCCGGCGACTATCTCAATCTTGTCGACGCCATCAAGGGCGACCCCAACGCGGAGGTCGTCAGCTCCTCGCTCGGCGGCGTGAACTCCATCTACACGCGCGTTGCCGTTTCTCCCGAAGAGCGCGCGTCGCTCGCGGCATGGATTGCCAGGACCTTCGCCCCGGAGTACGCCAAACTCGGCGCTCCTTCCCCCGGCGATTCGCCCAACACCCGTCAACTGCGCGCAGAGCTTTTCAACCTGCTTGGTTACTACGGCAAAGACCCCGTCCTCCTCGCCGAAGCCAACAAAATTGCCGATCAATACCTCGCCGATCCCGCCTCCGTCGATGCCACCCTCGGTCAGACCGCCCTGGCTATCGCCGCCCGCAACGGCGACGCAGCCCTCTTTGACCGCTTGCAGAAGGTCTTTGAGACCTCGGCTAATCCTGAAATTCAGGAGACCGCGCTACGTCTCCTCGCCCAGTTCAAGGACCCTGCGCTCCTCCAGCGCGCCATGGACTACGCCGTCTCCGGCAAGGTCCGTAACCAGGATGCTCTCATCCAGTTCGCCATCGCTCTCCAGATCGAGGAGAACCGCGCCGCGGCCTGGAAGTATATTCAGGCCCATTGGGAACAGGTTAAGGCTTTGTTGACTCCGGAAATGGGCAACGCTCTGGTCGGCTCCGCAGGCAGCTTCTGCTCCGCCGAGGCCCGCGACGATGTGAAGAGCTTCTTCGACGCTCATAAAGTCCCCGCCGCCGATGCCTCCCTCAAGCACGCCCTCGAACATATTGACGGCTGCATCGAGCTGCGCACCCTCCAGGAACCGAATCTGAAGCGGTGGCTCGCCACCCAATCCGGACTGTAAAACGCAAAGCATTCCTACCTACAGCAAAGGCCGCCGGGCTCAGTCTCGGCGGCCTTTCGATTTTCGGATTCGCTCAACTGTCGTGCCTCTGAAGCACGTTGAAAACATGTTAAAGCATGTTGAAAAACAAAGTTGTCATCCTGAGCAGCTCGACACGCGGTGCGAGTTACGGCTGGAATGAACTGCCGCCAAGTCGCTAACTCGCGATTTCCGCGAAGCGGAAGCTAACTTGCTGATTTTGTTCATAAAACTCTTCATTGAACCTTTTTGTTCATCAGGAGCGACCGTAGCAAAGCGTAGGGAGTCGAAGGACCCGCGTTTCGGGCGCGCTCTACAGATGCAATAATTTTCGGAGACTCCACACTGAAGCTCTCCTACCACGCAATCTTCTCGGGCAGAAACTCCGCAAACAGCTCGTCGTAATACGGCTTCAACTGCTCCATATCCGGCTTGGCGTGCCCCTTCGAGTAGAGATCGTACTGGTTGAACTTCTGCACCCACTCAAGCATCGCCCGGTCCTGCTCATTCGTCAGTTGCTCATACGCTCCATGACGATGCCACGGATAGAACGAGTGGAAACGCAGCATGTAGAGCGACTCCACCGGCAGGTACGGCTTCATCATTTCGGCAATGTAGCCGTCGTGCCCAAACGACATGTGCACATTCTCCAGTCCGCAGTTCGGCTCATAGATGCCGTACTTCGTCTGGTATTTCTCCACCAGCCGGTCGGGATTGTTGCGGAAATACTCTTTGAATACGATCGCCTCCGACCACGCACACCCCACCGGAAACGTATCGCCCACCACGCCCCATTGCGGCTCGCCATAGAGGCACAGGCATTTTCCCAGGTCGTGCAAAAACCCTGTCAGCACCATCCATCGAGGATGGTTGTCCCTGCGAATCGCTTCCGAGGTTTGCAGCAGATGTTCGATCTGGGTCAAATCCGTGTCCGGGTCGCTGTCGTCCACCAGCGTATTCAGAAACTCCGCCGCCTCCCAGATAGTTTTCATCCCCTTCTTCAGTCCGAAGTATTGCTTCTCTTTTTCAAGGACATACTCAACCGTTTGCCCTTCGTGATTGAGCCGGTAAAACTCGGCCACGCCCGGTGTGGCGGCCGCGTCGTACACGCGAAACTCTTCCTCGGACTTGCCTTCCTTGTAACGGCCTCCGACAAATTCGTCCCATTGATCCAACTTGGCAAGGGGTTCTGCGGGGTGAATCGTAACGCTCATAGGTCTCTCCTGGGGAGTGGAGGTGCACCCAACCTGCTGCCGCTCTTCTACCAGAACCGTGAAACGACAGGCAAGCAAATTTCTCTGCCGAAGAAAACAAAAACTCGGGTTATGATCAGAAACAAGATTGGCGCCGTTTCTCCCCAACCAGACCAGAGTGGCCATGTATTTTCTCAAGAGCTTCGCGCTATGCTCCTGCCTGTGCCTGCCGCTTTTGGCTCGCACGCAAAGCCCGCTCTCCAATCCGCAGCAAAAGGATGCCGCCATGACCATGCAGGCTGAAGGAACCTTCGACGTGAAAACCACCCTTCTGGCGGCGGATGACGCCACCGGAGGCACGACCATTGGCCGCTACGCCCTCGTCAAGCAATTTCACGGCGATCTCGAAGCTCAAGGCAAAGGCGAAATGCTGGCCGCGGGCGATCAGGCCAAGGGCTCTGCCGGTTATGTCGCCATTGAGCAGGTCACCGGCACCCTCCACGGCCACACCGGTTCCTTCGCCCTTCAGCACACCGGCACCATGGACCACACCGGCTACAAGCTCACCGTCACCGTTGTGCCCGGCTCAGGCTCGGGAGAACTCGCGGGCATTGCCGGAACCTTCACCATCATCATCGCCGACGGCAAGCATTCCTACCGCTTCGAGTACACCCTGCCTGCCCCTGCGCAATGACCCCGGGCAGCCGAATTCGCTACCATAGGACCATGCCCCAATTCCCTCCCGGCCAGACCCTGCTCATCGATGCCGACGATACCCTATGGGAAAACAACGTCTACTTCGAGCGTGCCATCGTCGCCTTTATCAGCTACTTGAATCACCACAATTACACCCCGGCCCAGGTGCGCAAGGCCCTCAACGCCGTCGAGCGCGAGACCATCCTGGCCCACGGCTACGGGCTCAGCAGCTTTACCCGCTCGCTGGTCACCTGCTTTGAGCGCCTCAGTCCCGAGCCGGTCACCGAAGAAAGAGCGCAGCAGATCCTCGGTTTCGCGCGCTCCATCGCCGAACAGGAAATCGAACTGCTTCCCGGCGTTGCCGAGACGCTGGCCGAGTTGGGCACGCGCCATCGCCTCATCCTGATGACCAAGGGCAACCGCGCCGAACAGGCCGACAAGCTGGCTCGCTCCGGCCTCGCCTCGCATTTTTCAGCCGTCGAAATCGTCAAGGAAAAGGACCCGCCCACTTACAGCGAAGTCATCCATCGTCACGAACTCAAGCCGCACACCAGTTGGATGATCGGCAACAGCCCCAAGAGCGACATCAATCCCGCTCTGGCCGCAGGCCTCCATGCCGTCTTCCTCTTTCACAAGGACACCTGGGTGCTGGAGCATGCTGAGATCGCCGCCGCGCCTGAAGGCCAGCAACTATTGGAGCTCGATTCCTTTACGAAATTAGCTTCTATTTTCTAACTAAGACGTTTCCGGTCCGGCGGTCGATTTGACCCCGCATCGTATCGGCCCAAGAGGGGCGGCCCAATAGCAATTGAACTCAAACCGCTCTCACTTGGACGACTTTGCAGAAACTTGTAAAAACGCCGGCGGACGGCGCGCGAACTGGAGTGATCCATCCCTCCCGCGCCGTCCGGCACCGCATTCATTGCACGTCCGCAACTTTACCGTCTTTGAAGATGACTTTCATGCCGTTGTAGTTGTAAATGACCTTTGCGCCCAGAAGCGCCTTGCTGACCGGCTGTCCGAGTATGCCCTCAACCTCGACGGTAGACTGCCCCAGCGCAACCGTTGCGGGTGCTGCGGCGGTTGCCGCCACTGTTCCGCCGCCATCCTGCGCCGCTTCCGCGGTCACTTCCTTCTCCGACTGGTCACCCTGCTGGTCCACTTGCTGAATCTCCGTGCTCAGGTTTACTTCAGGCGGAGGCGCCACCGCTGCGTACTGTGCGGGAGCCGTTTGAGCCTGGGCCGACGGAGGAGCTGCCGGCAGCCCACCCGTCCCCTGTTTCGCCTTCAAGTCCTGCAGGCCCTGGTCGATGGTCTCGCGCATATGATTCTGCATCTCTTGCAGGTCTGCCAACTGCACCGTTACAGTGCTCGCCCGGGCGCACTCCTTGCCACCCTTGCTGGCCAGGACCACCACATTCGCCGTCGTCG
>Ga0302188_10003431_pt1 | contig 11023 bp, 6 predicted proteins | sample II_Bog_E2_1_FD_198783 | JGI IMG/M metagenome (GOLD analysis project Ga0302188, IMG submission 198783) | Peat permafrost microbial communities from Stordalen Mire near Abisko, Sweden - II_Bog_E2_1 | ecosystem: Environmental > Terrestrial > Soil > Wetlands > Peat | place: Sweden: Abisko, Stordalen... | reverse complement strand
TTGGAGGGAATTTCATCGCTCCATCGATGGAATCCCGAGTGAAGTGCAAAAGAAGGACGCTGCCTGGGCGGGACATCCAGTCATTGGATGAACATTGTATGTTCTCTATTTTTGCTGAGAGTCGGCGCGCTCGCGGTTCAGAGCCAGTAGACGCTCCAGCAGCTCGGCATCCGTCAGCGTCGCCGGCCAGCCGTAGGCCGCGAAGACCGCCTCGTCCAGTTTGCGGTGGGCGTTCTCCAGCCAGGTGGGACGCTTGTTGTAGAGATTGGTCAGGGTCAGCTTGGCCAGGGCCTCCGGCGCGGCATCGGGCGGGTTGAGCCAGTTGTCGCGCTTGTGAACGAGCTCTCGCGCGGCCTCGGCAATGGCTTCGACCAATGGAGAATCCTGCGGCTCCTTGCCCGGCGGCCAGGGAAAGGGGAAGGTCTCGAACGTCGAGGTGGGCGTATAGCGGAAGCCGCTCTCCACCTCGCGCAGTTGCGTCCCCTGCGCCCGCGCCCAAAGTTCATGCACGCGCGAATGCAGCACGCCGAAAAAGTAATCGTCGGAGCGGGCGATGGCGAAAACCGCATGATCTGGCAATATTTCTGCTTTCATCCATGTGAATATACGGTGTTTTGAAACGCCAGGCGTCGCGATGTAACGGTTGAACATTGCAGTTGCTTTGCGGTAATCCGTTCGTGGTTCGCCGTGAATCCACCACTTGACACGATAACCCTCCCGATTATTCTCCAGCCGCTTGGCCTCCACGTGCACTCTCAGATACTCGAACGGCATCTCGTAGAGCGCTGCCTCTTCTTCCGGCATATCCACGCCAAAGTCGACGATGTACATGCCGCGCGGGCGGCGCGTGATGTCGAGGGCGTTGACCCAGGGACGCACCACATCGGAGTTGGGCCTGCCGTTCGGGTTGATAGGCGCGGCCAGCATCCGTCGCGCAGTCTCCGGATCGAGGTCGAAGGCTCCGACCTTGGTGGTGCCCATGAAGCAGAGGCCGGCATTTTCCTTGAGCAGCCGTGCGCGCGTGGCATCCGCGCCGGAGGTAAGATCGGGATTGATGGCATCGACCGCAACGCCATCCAGCGTGCGTTCCATCTGTTCGCCGCCGTCAAAGCCAACGATGGATATATGAACCGCCGCTCCCTCGTTGATCCAATTGCGATCGCTCCACGCCATGAAGATGCTTCCCGAGTCGGCGATGCGCTTGAGCACCTCGCGATTGGCGCCGCCGCGGATGCCCTGTGTCGCCACCAATCCCGCGGCGCGGACGTGCTTGCGCTCGACCATCCTCCGCGCTTTCTCAAACCAGTAGGTCACAAGATCGGCTTCGGCGGGGACGCGGTCGTTATAGAGTTTGAGGAGACTATCGACATAGGTGTCGCCGAGGTTGCGGCGTAGCAGCTTGCCACCCAGGAACGGCGGATTGCTGACGATGAAATCCACGCTGGGCCAGACCGGCTCGCGGGGATTGCCCTCCGCATCCAGCTTCGGTTTGCCCTTGCCGTCGAGTTCCATGATCGCGTCGCGATGCTGGATGTTGTCGAGCACCCTCAGGATCGGCTCTTCCTCCTCGCCCATGGCGTTATCCTTGCGCCATTGCAGGTAGCCGATCCAGACCACGACCGAGGCCAGTTCATGCGCGTAGACGTTGGTCTCGATGCCGTACAACTGCGAGGGGCCGACCTTGCAGGGCAGGTATGCCAGATGGTGGTCGATTGAGAAGACCTGCGTCTCTTTCCATAGGTTGAGCAGCAGGTTGAGCGAGAGGTAGAGGAAGTTGCCGCTGCCGCATGCCGGGTCGAGGATGCGCACGTTGGCCAGTTCATCCATCCAATCCAGCAGCTTGGATTCCAGTTGAGCGCGGAGTTTGGCCCGGGAGCTGTTGCTAGCGGTCTCCATGGCTGCGGCGATCTCTTCCGCTCCGGCCTTGACCTCGTCCCAACGGCGGCGCAGGGGGGCCATCACCACCGGCTCCAGAATCAGCAGGATGTCTTCGCGGCTGGTATAGTGCGCGCCCAACTGCGCGCGCTTGCCTTCATCCAGAATGCGCTCGAAGAGGGTGCCAAAGATAGCCGGCTCGACGCGGCTCCAATCCAACTGCGAGGCGTTGCGGAGAATGCCCATATCCTCATGCGTCAGATCGAAGACAGTCGTGTCATCGGCGCGAAAGAGTCCGCCGTTGAATTGGTGAATGCTGATGTATCCGAAGCTTTCGTCGCCGAGGGCCATGGCGCGGAAGAGATTCTTGAGTTTGCGTACGAACTTGCGCGGCTCCTGGCGATCCGCCTCGATCATCTTGCGGAAGATGTTATCCGGCAGCAGACCCACGCTGTCGGCGAAGAGGCAGAAGAGCAGCCGCATGATGAAACGCGCCAGCGCCTCGTTATCTGCTTCCGGCTTGCGCAGGTTCGGAATCAGCTTGGTGAATTCCTCCGCCGCCCTTTCCGTGACACGAACTTCGAATGCGCCCGGCTTGAGCTTGCCGGGATCTGAAAAGACGGCGCGCAGAATATCGAGCGCGGATAGGTCCGAGCCGGGATTCGGCGCGGGCAGCATCAGGTCGTCAAGGGTGAACTTGTAGATCAGCGGCTTTGTATTGGTGAAATTGGTGTGGACCTCGAAGCGAAGAAAGTCGCAGACAACCAGCAGCGGAGGATTATCGAGGTCAGCGCTGTAATTGAAGAGTTGCTGGTAGGCTGCTTTGAGGTCCTTATGCTTGCCCTTGTACTCCCAGCCGAAGAAGCCGCGCTTCCAGACGTCGGCAAAACCCTTGTCGTCACCGGTTTTGTTGACGCGCTTCTCGAAGGCGTAATCGAGGCCCTTGGGATCGGCGGCGGCCGGATGCAGTTCGTTGAGGATTTGGCAGAGATCGATGAAATGCGAATGCGAGCCCGCGCGCTCGGACAACTCGCTGTCCTTCCAGCGGCGAATGAATTCAGGCAGGCTCAGGTTCATGACGTAAGACGAGTTTACCGCGACGGGCTAGTGTCGCGTCGTGGGAAATGAGGGCATTTATTTAATGGGCGAGGATATTTTCGTTGCCGAGGATGCGATAAAGAGTTGACCGGCTGATGCCGAGTTGGCGGGCGGCGCGCAGCTTGTTGCCGCGATTCAGATCCAGAACATATTGCACGTGATGCTGGATGACGGCGTCCAGGTTGAGGGTGTCGGTGTGCAGGGCGGCCGATTGCTGCTGGGCATCCAGCGAGACTTCCATGCCGGTGGGCAGGGCGAGGTCGTCGGGACGGATGACGCCGTTCGCGGCTTCCAGCAACGCAGTTTCAAGGACGGCGGCCAGCTCGCGCACATTGCCCGGCCAGTTGTGTTGCAGCAGGCGGGCCAGGGTTCCGGGGCCGAGGATCACAGGGCGCTGCTGATAGAGATGGCAGATGCGGTCCAGCAGCGACTGGGCGAGGACGGTGATGTCTTCGCGGCGCTGGCGCAAGGGGGGAATGGCAAAGCGGACGGCGGTCAGGCGGAAGGCCAGATCGGGCAGCAAGAGGCCCTGCGCGGCCATCTGCCGCAGCGAAGTCTGCGAGGAGGCAAGCAGAACGAAGCGGCCCGGCGGACGGTCCTGGAGGGATTTGAGCACGCTCAGAAGCAAGCCTTGTCCCGGAGGCGCCAGCAGGTCAACCCGGTCCAGGTAGGTGCAGCCGGCCAGCGTGGCGGGATCGGCGTCGGTGACCAGCCACTCGCGCGCATCGCGGCGCAGGAAGCTGGTGGAGGCCAAAGGCGATCGGCTGTAAAGATAGCGGGCCAGGGTATGCTTGCCGGAGCCGTGTTCGCCTTCGATCGCGGCCACCTGCACATGAGGAGCTGCCATCTCGGCCTGCATCAGCAGCTTGCGCCAGGCAGCGCTGACGCCTACGGGCTGGGATTCGGAGGGAGAATCGACCTCGACGAGAGTCAGACGGGAGGCCGGAGCCGGGGGATGAGGCTGGAACTGAGCGGCATTTTGCATAGCTCTCAACGCACCTCGCCTCCCTGGCCGGGCAGCTACTTCCATGTCCGACACTGGTTTCATCGGCACAAGGAAAAAAAACATGAACGGGAAAGAGTTTGAATATTTGTGGAGGAGAATTGGGAGGAATTGTCTTTGATTTCAAAGGCTTCAACGCAGGGGATCGTTCCCCGATGCCGGGGATCGGCAGGCCAGTATAGCAAAACCACGATAGGTGTACCCAGCGCAACGGCACTCAAGTATTGTTTTCCTCAAGAAAACAACACCTTCTAGAAAACGCCTTGGGCATGGAAATCGTGGTTTTGCTCTACAGCATTTTCGATTCTGGTGTTTACAGAATCCATGCAGAAAAGTGGCTTTTTCCTCAAGAAAAAGCCACCTTCGACTCACTCTTGATGTCAACAAGTGAAGCGAAAATGCTCTAAATGCCACAATAGGAACAACCGCAGCTCCTTCGACTCCCTTTGCTACGCGTTGGCCGCTCAGGAGCACAGATTTGATGACGGTCGCCCAGGAGGACAGGGATATTCTCACTGCTCAGAATCTCTGTGCATCGCAGAATGAGCGCAGCTCCGGATGAGCATTCTCTAACGGAAGCGCTTGGAGGGCTCGTCGCTGAAGATCTGGCCGTCGCGGATATGCACCACGCGATGGGCGTACTCGGCGATGTCGGGCTCGTGGGTGACGAGCACGATGGTGTTGCCCTTGGCGTGCAGAGTATCGAAGAGCGCCATGATCTCAATGCCGGTCTTGGAGTCGAGGTTGCCGGTGGGCTCGTCGGCCAGGATGATCGAGGGGTTGTTGACCAGGGCGCGGGCGACGGCGACTCTCTGGCGCTGGCCGCCGGAGAGTTCGTTGGGCTTGTGGTACATACGCGATTCCAGGCCGACGCTGGTCAGCGATTGCTTGGCGCGCTCGATGCGCTCGGCCGCGGGGGTGCCGTTGTAGATCAGCGGCAGCTCGACGTTGTGCAGTGAGGAGGCGCGGGCCAGCAGGTTGAAAGTCTGGAAGACGAAGCCGATCTCCTTGTTGCGGATGCGGGCCAGTTGATCGTCGTCCAGTTCGCTGACCAGCTGGCCATTGAGCCAATACTTTCCCCTGGAAGGCGTATCCAGGCAGCCGATCAGATTCATCAGCGTGGATTTGCCGGAGCCGGAGGGCCCCATGATGGCCACATATTCGTTGTGGCGGATGCTCAGGTTGACGCCGCACAGGGCGTTCACCTGCTGCTCGGAGCCCATATCGTAGGTGCGCCAGAGATCCTCGACGACGATGACGTTGCCGGTGGGCCGCTGCTCGGTTTGCGTATCGACTTCAGTGGTGGTGTCGAACAATGCCATCGCTAGTTGTCCTTTGCCTGCGAAGATCTGCCGGTTATGAGCCGCTGCCCGGCTCGGCGGCCATCGGCTTTGCGGTATCCCGCTTGACCAGTGTATTGCTTTTGAGCGTGCGCAGCGTCTTGTAAGGGCCGAGGACGATCTCGTCGCCCTCCTTGATGCCGCTGAGCGCCTCGATGTCGGTTGTTCCGGTGATGCCGGTGGTAACGGGTACGAAGCGGGTGCGCAGCTTGCCGCTCTTGCCTTCGATCACAAAGACGCCCTGCTGCGCCGGTGCTTTGACGGCGGCCGCGCTGGAGGCGGCCTGCACGCCGCCCTTGGCTTTGTCGTCGTCGGGCGAGTGCATGACGAGCGCCTGAATGGGAAGAGCGATCACGCCCGGCTTTTGCGCGGTGGTGATCTTGGCGGTGGTCGACAGGCCGGGGCGGAGTTCGCTGCTGGGCTGGTCGAGGGTGACGACGACCTTGAAGTCCTTGGCCTCCTCGGTGCCGGAGGTCGAGGTGGACTGACCGGTCGAGCGCAGCAGTGCCTGATCGCCGACCAGCGTGACATGGCCCTTGAAGACCTTGCCGGGCAGGGCGTCGACGGTGACATCGGCCGGCTGGCCCAGCTGGACGCTGACGATGTCGGTCTCATCCACCTTGATCTCGGCGGTGATGACGCTCATGTCGGCCAGGGTCATCAGCGTGGAGCCGGCCGTGTTCTGAATGCCGGTCACAACCGTCTCGCCTTCTTTGATGGGCATATTGGTCACAATGCCGTCAAAGGGCGCGCTGGCGATGGTCTTGTCGAGCATATCCTGATTGGCGCGCAGCGTGGCGACCTGCGTGCCGAGGTGTCCGCGCGCGGAATCGGTCTGGGCTTTGGCCTGGTTCAACTGCGCCACGGCCTGGGCCACGCTGGCGACGTCAGTGTCGTACAAGGCCTTCTTGGCGTCGAAGTTTGCCTTGGACTCGATGCCGGCCTGATAGAGGGCCTGCTCGCGCTCCCAATCGAGCTTCTTCTGCTCCAGATCGGCCTTGGCGTGTTCCACATTGGCTTCGGCGGTCTTTTCCGCGGCAATATAAGAAGAGATGTCGGTCTTGGCGGCGGCGATGGCCGCCTCCTGGCCAACAACGTTGGCTGTTTGCTGCACATTCTCGATCTGGGCCAGAACTTCGCCCTTCTTCACCGAGTCACCCTCTTTGACGTAGAAGCGGGTGACGCGGCCCATGACGTTGGCGCCGACGTTGACGTAGGTGGTTGGCTTGATCTGGCCAGTACCGCTGACCACAGTGGTCAGGTCCTGGCGCGCGATCTTGGCGGTCAGAACCTTGGTGTAACCGGACTGCTGCCGCCAGATGAAGAGAGCAACGAGGGCGACAACGGCCACTGCGGCGAGTGAGATCAACAGAATCTTTTTGATGTTCATGCCAGAATTAAGCTCCAGGTCTCTTCGATTCAGTGTACGCAATCGCCGCTCGTCCGGTTCCCTCGGGCTACAGCCGGCTCCTGCGCTCGCGGTTGCCCGTCTTCCGGCCCGCGATCTCTGAATGGACTTGTTTCTTGGACGCGAGAGCGGCCCGGCAGGTCTCAAACTCAGGTCATTAAAGGGCAGGGAAGCCACGGATGGTAAGGAGGAATCCAGTGGATAGGTGCACTCTGGTGTGCTGAATCGAGAAAGATGAGCAGCGGAGGATGCTGATGGGTGGCCGAATTTTCTGTCTTACATTTGTCTTACAAAGAAATTTCTCATCCGGACCGTCGGTTTTGCAACACGGTATCCGCCATCTCCGCCCCTTTACGCGGGAATGGGCGGGTCATGGAACTTGTGGGCCGGATAGAAGCTGCCTTCGCTCTCGTTCGCCTGCCGTGGGCGTCCAAGAGGCAGCCCTCTTGATCGCCGGTTGCCCGGCCCACCGGGAAGCCGTAGAATGAGGGTTTGCAGGAGTCTTCAAGGAACATGACGCAGAACCGCACTTTTCTTCTGATTGCTGCTGTTGGATGCGGCCTGGTTTTTCTTCCCGCCGCCGTGCTTCGCGCCCAGCAGACGAATAACGCGCCGACCCTACCGGCGGCCACGAGCCCCTCGGCAACGCCCGAGGATGTTGACCCGCTGAAGCGGGAGCGTACGGATCAGGAGAAGCGGGAGGCGCGCAAGGCGGTGCGCCAGGAGATCAAGGGCGCGTACAAGACCTGGCTGGAGCAGGACGTGGCCTACATCATCACGGATGAAGAGCGCAGGGCCTTCAAAGGTCTGGGCAACGACGAGGAGCGCGAGGCCTTCATCGAGCAGTTCTGGCAGCGGCGCAACCCCGATCCGGATTCGCCGGAGAATACCTTCCGCGAGGAGCATTACCGGCGCATTGCCTATGCCAACGAGCATTTTGCCGCCGGCAAGCCGGGATGGAAGACCGACCGCGGCCACATCTACATCAACTTCGGACAGCCGGATGAGATCACCTCGCACGCCTCGGGCGGAAAGTATGACCGGCCGGTGAGCGAAGGCGGCGGCGAGACGGAGACCTATCCCTTTGAAGTCTGGCGCTATCGCGAGCTGGAGGGGATCGGCGAAAATGTCGAGCTGGAGTTTGTGGACGACTGTATGTGCGGCGAGTATCGCTTCACCATCGATCGCGGCGCCAAGGATGCGATGGCGCACATTGCCAACGCCGGCCTGACGATGGCCGAGCAGATGGGCGGCGGGAAGCAGTATCGCTTTGACGGCCTGGAATCGCTGGGCCTGAGCAAGCAGGAGAAGAACGCCCATGAGTCGGACTCCTTCAACCGCATGGAGTTGGCGGAGAAGCTCTTTCAGCCGCCGCCGGTCAAGTTCGCCGATCTGGACGCCTTCATCTCCGAGCACAAGATTCTGACCGGTCCGATCTTTCCCTTCGATGTGCGCACGGATTATGTAAAGGTGACTGAGAGCGCGGTGCTGGTTCCGATCACCGTGCAGATCAAAAACCGCGACATCACCTTCGAGACCAAGGATGGCGTCTCCAAGGGATATGTCAACATTCTTGGGCGCGTGGCCACGATGACCCACAAGACGGTGCAGACCTTTGAGGACACGGTGCAGGTGGAGGAGCCTTCGGAGCTTTTGGAAAAGGCCCTCGATCACCAGTCGGTCTACTGGAAGGCGCTGCCGCTGATGCCGGGACTCTACCGGCTGGATATCGCCATCAAGGACGTGAACAATCCGGACCACAAAGGCTACTATGGGCGCGGAATCGAAGTTCCCACCTATCACGACGAGAAGCTGGGCTCTTCGACGCTGATCCTGGCCGATCAGATGAAGACCGTCTCCTCGCATGAGATCGGCAGCGGAAACTTCATCATCGGCAACACCTTCCTCCGTCCGCGCGTGAGCACGCCGACGGCCAGGAATCCCAATCCGCCGGTCACATTCCAGCGCTCGCAACAGTTGAGTTTCTGGGTTCAGTTTTACAACCTGGGCATCGACGAGACCAGCAAGAGTAATCAGGCCACGGTAACCTATCAGATTGTGAAGGTGAACCCGGCCACGGCAGCCGCCGCGGCCACGGAAACTGTTGTCTTCGAAAAGCAGGTGGATTCCAAGGATCTGGGATCGCACAGCGACCAGATCACGGTGGAGAAGTCGCTGCCGATGGCGGGGCTGGAGCCGGGAAGATACAAGGTGACGGTGAAGGTGATCGACGCGATCTCGAAGCAGGAGCTTGCGCAGTCGGCGCCCTTTGTCGTTGAATAGCGTGGAGCTCCCACAGCATCAGGACCGGGCGTTAGATCCGGGCAGCCGTGCGGAGTATTGCTCTGTGAAGGATGCCAGTGACGCCGCCAGGTCTTTTTGGACAGTGACGCCGCACCGATTCCATCTCGTTGTTTTCGCGCTGCTGATTGTTTCCATCGTCGGCTCGGCGCGCGCGGCCTCCACCGGCTCGGTCTCCGGAGTGGTGCGCGACTCGTCGGGCGTGCCGCAGATCGGCGCTGAAGTCCAATTGCTGCGCCCGAATCTGAGCGTGATCGCCAGCGTCTATACGGACGCCGCCGGCAGCTATTCGTTCTCCTCGGTCGAGCCCGGGCGCTATGCGCTGAAGGCCACCGGCGCCTGGTTTCTTCCCGCCTTGCGCGAAGACCTGCGGATTCGCTCGAAGACCATCGTCAATCTAACCCTGAACAGCCTGTACGAGGCGATGCAATGGTTGCCGGCGGAGCCGGGCACCGGCAAGACGCAGGCGGAGGATTGGGCCTGGACGCTGCGCTCGGCGGCCAACCGCCCGCTGCTGCGATGGCTGGAGGACGGACCGCTGGTGGTCGTCGAGGGCAACACGGATGCCCGCCCCAAGCTCAAGGCCCGCCTGGAGGCCTCCGGCCAGGAGAATGTCTTTGCCCAGAGCAGCGAGCGCCTCTCGGCGGCGATCGATAGCCGGCCCAACCAGCGGCGCGAGCTGATGGCCAGCGTTGCCGTCGACTCCGGCGCCGACGCGAGTGTCGAGTCGATGGCCGGCGTGCGTCAGCAACTGGGCTTTGCCGGCTCGTTGCAGTCGGTGGCCGCCGTGGCCTTTCATCCCGAGATCGAGAGCACCGGCCCGGAGCCGCTGAATGGACTGGTGGAGCTGCTGGTGAACGCCTCGGAGACGATTCATCTGGGTGATGCCGTCCAGGTGGAAGCGGGCTCGAGCGGGGTTGTGGCCCGGCTCTCCGGCGATGCTCCAGATACTGTCTCCAAGCTGCTGCCCTTTGCCTCGGTGAACTGGCGCAGTGGCAATAGTGGAATTCGCTACCGCGTGCGCACGCAACTGCCCGGCGCGGCGGATCAGGACGACTCGGAGGCAAGCAGTTGGCTGCCCGCGCTCTCCGCGCGCAACGGCGCATTGGCCATCGAAGATGGATTGCACCAGGAGATCGGCTGGGAGCGGCAGACCGATCGGTCGGAAATCACGATTTTGGTTCTCGACGACAGTGTCGACAATCCTGCGGTGGAGGCGATGAGCCATCTGGCCGCGGGAAAAGCGGCAGACTCCGCGGCGCTGCTGGATCCGGAGAGCGGGTTGCTGCGCGCGGCCGGGCCGCATTTGTCCTCTTTAGGCGCCGAGGCCAGCTTGGAGCACCAGTTGCCCGAGGGCCTGCGCGCCCGCATCGAGTATGCCAATAGCGATGCCCTGGTCTTCACGGCAGCCTCGGGGGCCTCGCCTGCCTCCTTGCTTGAACTGCTTGACGGGCTGCATCCCCGGCGAACTCAGGCCTTTTCGCTCTCGCTCTCGGGCACGCTGGACGGCGCGGGAACGCGCTGGCGCGCCAGCTATCGCTGGCAGCCGGAGAACTCGGTAACCCCTGTCGATCCCTACGAAGAGGGTGCAGTGGAGCCTTATATCAACCTTCATTTGGGGCAGACCGTTCATCTGCGGCGCATCCGCTGCGGCAGCTTTGAGGCGCTGCTGGACCTGCGCAACCTGCTGGCTCAGGGCTACCGTCCCTATCTGCTCAGCGATGGTTCGCTGCTGATCTTTGCCCAGCAGCAGCGCAGCGTGCGCGCCGGGCTGGCCTTCAACTTCTAGCGCACTCGGCAGGCAGCGCGCGCGTTTGGAATCGGCCCTGCATCTGTGATATATTTTTGATGGAGCAAGGGTTGAATTCCATCCCCTCCAGCCGCGCGCCAACTCCGCCGCACGGTTTTTTCTGGTGGCACGGACGCGTAGCTCAACTGGCAGAGCATTCGGCTCTTAACCGACAGGTTGTAGGTTCGATTCCTACCGCGTCCACCATA
>Ga0302188_10003424_pt1 | contig 11037 bp, 10 predicted proteins | sample II_Bog_E2_1_FD_198783 | JGI IMG/M metagenome (GOLD analysis project Ga0302188, IMG submission 198783) | Peat permafrost microbial communities from Stordalen Mire near Abisko, Sweden - II_Bog_E2_1 | ecosystem: Environmental > Terrestrial > Soil > Wetlands > Peat | place: Sweden: Abisko... | reverse complement strand
CAGGGCCAACCCCCGGATAATCCAGGCCTGCAGCTATGGAATGGGCTATCTGCACTTGCCCATCGCTATCTTGCAACAGCTTACTTTTGCTGCCATGCAATACACCGACCGCACCCTTGGTCAAGGTGGCGGAATGTTGGTGGGTATGCACGCCATGCCCTGCTGCCTCGACACCTATCATCTTCACCGATCGATCCGCAAAAAAGGCATGGAACAATCCCATGGCATTACTGCCGCCGCCCACACAGGCCAAAAGATAATTGGGTAATTTCTTCTCCTTGGCCCAAAATTGACGGCGGGCCTCGCGACCGATCACCGACTGAAAATCACGCACCATGGCTGGATAAGGATGAAAACCAGCGACCGAGCCGATAATATAAAAAGTATCCGCCACATTGGTCACCCAATCGCGTACCGCTTCATTCATGGCGTCTTTAAGTGTTTTAGAACCGCTTTCAACAGGTATGACCTGTGCGCCCATCAATTTCATACGATACACATTCAACGATTGGCGCTTGATATCCTCAGCGCCCATATAAACAACGCACTTGAGGCCAAACAAAGCCGCAGCCGTGGCCGTGGCCACCCCATGCTGACCAGCTCCGGTCTCGGCAATGATGCGGGTCTTGCCCATGCGACGGGCAACCAGGATCTGCCCTAAAGTATTATTGATCTTATGCGCACCGGTATGCAGCAAGTCTTCACGTTTTAGGTACACTTTAAGTGTTTTTAAATGCGCGCTTAAACGTTTAGCCAAATATAAATTCGTTGGCCTGCCGGCATATTCTTTAAGATAAAACTCAAATTCCTTTTTAAAAACCTTATCTTTTTTAATAGCCTGGTATTGTTTTTCTAATTGAGCTAAAACAGCCATCAGGGTTTCAGGGGCAAAACGCCCGCCGAAAGAGCCATAATAACCATTTTTATCTGGATATTGAGAACTCATTATTGATCATACCCCGTCATGGTCATCACAGAATTAAGGAATCCGATCGTGCCGGTGATACGCAGCGGCCATTTATGTTCTGAGGCATCAAACCAGATCTTATATCTGGTCGGTTGGCTTTGCATATAATAACTATCGTAAGATTTTCCACCAATTTTAAGCGTCACGCGACCCATCAACTGGACCTTCAGATCCTTGGTTGGCAGGGTCATATTCAACACATCCCCTATTTTAAATGACCCTTCTCTGCGATACCGGTAAATAAACCCATAAATATTATCCACGGACCCTATTTTGTTGATAACCTGGTGAGTGATACGGTTACCATCTGTCTTGGTGATAAGGATCTCTCCCTTAGAACTTACATAATCTTCCAAAGTTTTCCCCTGACCGAACACGCTTAAACTGAAATTACGCTCAACAAACAACGGTTTGTATGTCGTGGGATCGACGTATATATCCTCTTCATCCGAGAAATTCACCCCATTAGCTTTAAATACGATCAAGATCGTTTGGCGGCCATTATAACCCCTGGGACCGACAAGCCTCAAGGTTGCCTCACCATCATATCCCAATTGCCGGATAGAGTAATGGATGGTCTCAGCGCGTAATTGCGATGGCAAGGTGCAAGTGAATAAAAACATGGCGATCAAAAATATTCTATTGAACATCGTATTCCTTTATAAACGCCTCTAATACCCTGGCGCCATCGTGTAAAGTTTTAATTTCCGCGTATTCGTCATTAGCATGGATAACGCCATGACTACCCCAACCTGTAGAAAAAGCAGGGATCCCATAATCCTGAAAAAAGGTGATCACCGTGGCCCCCTGACTGCCTTTTAAATTTGCTTTAAATCCCATCTTCCGACAGGTATCCACATAGGTTTTGACAAAAGAATGTTTAGGATCAACCCCATAGGGTTTCTGAGTATCATCAATGATCACTTTAAAATCTTTGGTCTCCTTGGCTATGATGCTTTTAATTTCTTTTAACACGCTTTCGGCTTTCATGCCCGGCATAAAACGGATATCCAGGGCGAACTCGCAAAAATCCGCCACCATATTGACCTTATCTCCCCCACGGATCGTACCGATATTCTTCGTCGGTGGGACTAACAAATGATGTTTTTTATATTTGAACTGGTGCTTCTTTAAACGGATGATCACCCGTGCGGCAATTTCAATGGCATTGATCCCCAGCCAATTATACGCCCCATGCGCTTTTTTACCAAAGATCTGTACCCGGCAATGAAAAAGCCCTTTTTGCGCAATGATAGCATCAAATTCTTCAGAGTCAACGATCAAGGCAGCTTTAGGGCGCAAAATACCTTTTTTCAATAAAGGAATGACCCCTAATCTGCTTCCGGTTTCTTCATCAGCCGTGGCGGCAAAAACAATGTCCCTTTTTAAACGTACTCCATCTTCGACTAAACTATGCAAAGCCTCCATACCCACCGCGCAATTGCCCTTATCATCACTGGCTCCCCTGCCATAGATACGACCTTTATGAATAGCGGCGCCCAACGGATCAAATTTCCAGCCATCTCCAAAAGGCACCGTATCATAATGAGGCGTGATCAACAGCGCTTCACGGGCTGCCTTGGCACGCGGCCAGCTGCCCTTAAGAGTTGCCACCACATTCGGACGGTTCTTGGCAAATGAATATATTTTTATATCCAGCCCTATAGACTTTAGGTCTCGGGCCACATAATCAGCCACAGCTACTTCGTTACCCGGCGGATTAACGGAATTGATCTTTAATAATTTAGTGAGGATGGTGACCAAACGTGTTTTATTTATCATCCCAAGATCCCTTTAGCCTTTTCTTCGCCTTCAATGCGCTTAAAATCCTCATAATCCACAAAAATAATTTGAGGCTGTTCATGGCTGATCTTAAGCATCTTGGGCATATGTTCTCTGATGTTCTGAAAAGCGATGTATTTAAACTCGCTATTACACTCCGGACATTTAAGGGTGTCTACCTTCAAATCCATCCTTTTACAATTGGCACAGGTGCCGGACAAGGCCCCGTAGGTCATCAGATGGGTCTTGACCTCATCAAGATAAAATTTCTTATAAATTCGGATAAATCGTTCAGGCATGTGGGACATTATAACATCATTGGTGAGCTTGGTCTAACCATAAAAAAACCGGCAGAATCATCTATCTTGTTTTAGTCTGGCGTGCCCCGGAAGAAATCCAGCGGGCCTGTCGCAACGGATGATTTCTGTCGGTTCTATTTCATTTATACCACTTAAATGAGCATTATGCAAGGGCCCGCTTACCTATTTTTGATAAAATTTTCTGATAATTGTGCTCGCTGGATATCAAATAGTACTCCTTCATATGCCAGCTCACAGGCTGGCGATCAAATAGATCAGCTTCTACGGTGTCCAAGATCTTTCCGTCGCTGATCCGTCTAAGGTCCATCCCTGCCATGCGAATGATCGGCCAGCTTCCGGCAAAATCCCACAGGTGGCAACGCAAAAAACAACCTATCCCGCGGCCAATGGTTGGCCAACAAAGATTGACCACGGCACAGGCGTGGATCATGATATGAAAATCTCTGTCGTTCCAATAAAATTTATCAAAAAAAGTGTCGTTACAGAAAAATATAGAACGAGCGGATAATTCTTCTTCTAAGGGAACGATCAGAGTTTTAGTCTCATGAGGGCCAAAGGCGTCTTGCACAAAATAAGCTTTTGTGCCGTCACAATAAAAAAGTTCTTTGAGCATGGGGAAATAGACAATGCCCAGCCAAGGCTTTAAATCCTTGATCAAGCCGATAGAAATACCGAATAAAGGCATATGATTAGCGTACAGGCGCGTTCCATCGATAGGATCCACAGCCCAGATAAATGATGTTTGGTCAAGGCGCTTTTGCTCTAAATACTCTGCTATTGTAGGATCTTCTTCATCAATAAGGATATGCGCAGGATCTTGCAAAAAATCACTGAACGTTTGCGTGGCCAATTTTGAGATCGCCTTGTCCGCCAGCGTTATGATGGAATGGTCTTTCTTAAGGCCAGGTTGACTTTTGCCCATTAAATCCAAAGCAATGCCGCCAGCTTCGCGGACAAAAGAAAACATACGTTCTAAATAAATTTCGGAAGTAATCATCATTGTTGTGGATAAAATAAGGCCATGCTGTTGGTAAAACCATGCAGGAAATTAACCCCACCAACCGGTCCGATCTCCCCTGCACAAAAAAATCCTGCTGCCGGTACCGGGCCTAAATGGTGCTGGATGATCTTGATATCATGGTCAGGCTCTTTAAACAAATTAACACCGCGCCCGTTGCAAGAAAAAACAAAGGCTCCATGAGCAGCGGTGGCTTGTTTTTTAATTTTATACAATTTTAACAACTCATGTAAGTCCTCATTGGCGGTCTTGGCATCACGTAAATGGAACTGTACGGTTTGTCCCACCCGCATATGATCACCAACAGCACCCGCACCGCTTTGAGGATCAACTCCCATCACCCCACGGATCAAAAAATCTCCCCTTTTAAACGTATCTTTATACTCATTCATGGCAATACCGACAAAAATAGCTTCCTGGGCCAATTGACGGTCATAATCCGAGGCCTTGCTCAACACTTCTTCCAACACTTTATAAAAAGGACGTCCGGCTAATTCATAAACAATATTGCGCTGGGCTTTGGTGACGATGAACGTCTCACCGATGGGACGGCATCCTTGAGACACAACAGTTTCAACCCTTAAATTACCGGTAAGGCAAACACCGACCATCCCTTCCCGCATGACCTCACCGTCCAGGATCAAAGTATTTTCTCCGGGGTCAGAGGCACCAGAAGCCAATCCTCCCACCACAGACATTCCAGGATAAGCCAAATTTATTCCTGCCAAGAAACTATTGCCGTCAAAAGCAAAAGGATCGGCAAATACTACAAAAGTAGGCTTTTCATTGGGATATACTTCAAAAAAATTATACCAATCTTCCTTTTCTCTGATTGTCTCTAAGACAGGCTGGGTCAAAGTAAAGGGCACGATCTTCACTTGTGGCAGGCGCATCAACATCAAGGATGCCGACGGCCGGCCTTCAATTTCCTGCGTCCCACCGATGATCCCGGCGCACGGGCAACAGATCAAATGTTGTATGTTGACGCGGGCTTTTAAGGCTTGAAATAATTCCAAAGGATCATAGGAGCTTCCTGGACAAATATATACGATCCCCAGATCAAAATCTCCCTCGATCTCCATGAGGAGTTCAGCAATGATTTGAGGCAAATGGCTTGCTTGAGTTATACGATTAATGAATTCCATTGATAAACCCATTATAAAATGTTGAGAGACAGATGTTAGCTTTTCCACTTAATAGAACAACCCAAAAGGCCCTATCGCCTCGAATTCGTAAAGTTTAGCTTCTCCATTTAATGGAGCACCCCATTGACGGTATTTGCTTTGCAGCAATTGGGCGGCCGGCGGACATATTATTCATGGCTTCTTTTAATTCTTCACGGGTGACCGCAGCTTCATCTTTCCAATTATCGTCAATGCGGCCATGATAGACCAGCGCCTTATTCTTATCAAATAAATAAATATCCGGCGTGCATTGGGCCCGGAAAGCATCGGCCACTTGCTGTGTTTCATCAACTAAATACGGAAAATCAATCCCCCACTCCTTGATCTTAAGGACCATTTTATCCGGAGCATCATCAGGAAAATCAGGATTGATATTAGGATTGATGGCTATCGTATTGACCCTCATCCCCTGGCCATATTGGGCCAAGCGTATGACCCTCGGCCAAACAGCCAAAGCGTAAGGACAATGATTACACGTAAAAACTACAAGGAGACCACGTTCTCCAAAAAGTCCGGCAGCTTTATAGGGTTTGCCGAATGCATCTTTTAATTCAAAATCCGGCATGATCGTACCTAAAGGGATCTTTATCGATTCTAATAGTGCCATTTGATTAACCTCCGACATAGATGTATGATATGTTTAGGAGATATCTTATGTCAAAACTACTCATTGCGCAATATGAAATCGGGCCTCTTAATAACTTCATCTATCTTTTAGGCGACCCTGAGACCAAGGAAATGGCTATCGTTGATCCTGCCTGGGATGTGGATTTTCTTTGCCGGGAAGCCAAACGTCTGGGCTATACGATCTCATCGGTCTTCTTGACCCACGCCCACCCTGACCACGTCAATGGCCTGGATAAACTTTTATCCTTGCGCCCAATACCCGTTTATATTTCTAAATTTGAATATCCCTTATTACGCCCCAAGATCCAGGGACTTGTGAATGTAACCGAAAAAGATAAAATATCTGTGGGGAAGATCGATTTTAATGTCCTTTATACTCCGGGGCATACGCCGGGTTGTCAATGTTTCCTGTCCCAGGGGCATCTCATTACCGGGGACACCCTTTTTATCGATGGATGCGGAAGATGTGACCTGCCTGGCAGCGATCCTAAGGTGATGTTCAATACCCTTTATAATGTCCTTATGAAATTACCTGATGACACCATCATTTATTCAGGCCACAATTATGGCCCCACGCCCACAGACACCATGGGTAATCAAAAACAAACCAATCCTTATTTACAATGCAGTAATATGAACGAATTCCTTGTTGAGCGTATGGGATTATGATTTATTGCAGTTGAAACGAGCGGATCATTTCTTCTACCCAAAGTTTGTCCTGCGCGTATTTATTCATATCTCCTAAAAAAGTCAAGATATAGGATTGATTTTGGTGCAGTGTCCATGCATTGACCATTCTTAAATGATCAGGTATTTGTGCCTCGATGGCCATCAGATGCCCTTCTCGCCAGCCCCAATGATAATCTTTATCCTCGACAAGCTTAATACTGCCTGCAAAGGTCCCTAGCATCTGCCTTTTAACAGTCCCCGTGAATGCCGCTAAAGTAAAAATATCACCCGGCACGGGTTGAACCGTCACGTTAAGATTTTCTTGAAGCGTATCAAGCTGGGTATCTTTAGGGCGCATGAATATCACGGCCACATTTTCCTGCGGATGGACGATCACCTTCCACGTTTTAGGGTACTTGATAGAAAATTTATACTGATCATCCTGATAGACGCTAAATTGCGCGTTGAAGTATAAAAATAATCCCAAAGCCGCCAAAAGAAGAAAGCCGGCTATTGAAGCAATACCGATGAGTATATATTTCTTAAGAGAAGGGCTTAAGAATTTTCGTCCTTGAGGTTTTTTATTGATAAAACTTTCCCCCTCTATTCTTCAGGTCCAAAATATACGCACATGGTTTAAAACGACCATCTTTAAATCGCGCTTCCAATTTTTCCAAACCTTCAACCAACCGGTCTATGCCGATCGAGTCTGCGTAACGTAAAAGCCCTCCCCTAAAAGGCGGAAAACCTGTCCCCATGATCATACCAATATCCACGGCATCAGGAGTGTCCACTACCTTTTCCTGCAAAATAAGAGCTGCTTCATTGATCATGATATAGATCATCCGCTCGATCGCCTCTTGTTCTTGGATCGAACTACTTATCTTAACAAGGCCCTGTACTTCAGGATTAACGATACGCTTCTTGCCATAAATATAAAATCCTTTGCCTGATTTCTTACCCAAGAATTTTTTAAGAAGCACTTCATCAAAGATCTTGACCGATTTAAAGCGGGCCCCAAGTCCTGTTTCCAAAACATGCAGCACCTTGACCCCTACATCCAAACCAACCTCGTCAGATAACGTAAAAGGCCCCATGGGCATGCCGAAATTGGTGGCCAAGCGATCAATTTCTTTGATAGACCCTCCTTCATCAAAAATACGCCCTGCCTCATTGATATACCCTAATAAAATACGGTTCACCAAAAAGCCAGGAGCATCTTTAACGATCACTGGTGTCTTGCCTAATCTCTTGGCAAATTCCAGCGTGGAAACCAGGGTCTGCAAAGAAGTATACTCAGTGGTGATGATCTCGATCAAGGGCATACGATGCACCGGATTAAAAAAATGAAAACCGATCACCCTAGAGGGATCCTTGGCAGCGCGGGCCATTTCAGTCACGCTTAGAGACGAGGTATTTGATGCCAAAATAGCTTTTGAGGAGATCACTTCGCTGACCTGGGCAAAGACTTTCTTCTTAATATCTAAATTCTCTACCACTGCCTCAATGGCAATATCCACATCAGAAAAACCGCTATAATCAACTGTCCCTGAGATCATGGCCATTTTAGCCGCTACTTCAGGGGCCCGAACTTTTTTTCTTTTCATGGCCTGCGCATACACATCGTAAGCAGCTTTAAGGCCCTTGGCAATGGCCTCTTGATTGATGTCTTTAAGCCGCGCCCATACTCCCCGATCGCTTAATAACTGGGCGATCCCCCCGCCCATAACACCTGCTCCTATCACAGCTGCTTTGGTAATAGGCATAGGTTTGATCGCTTCCGCACCCGGCATGATTAATTTCTTATATTTTTCAGATAAATAAAACACCTTCACCAAATTCTTGGATACAGGCGTAATGGCTAATTGGGCGAAGGTGCTGGATTCAATATCCAAAGCTCGCTCACGTGGCAAATACTTTGTCTTTTGTATCACTTCCACGGCTTTTAAAAAGGAAGGATAAAAACCTTTAGGGTCTTTTTTTTCAATAAGCTTGGTTGTTTGCCAATAAATCACCTTATGCCCTAAAGGATTCTTTTCTAAAAATGCCTGGAAACCTTTAAATGCAACAGGCTTAAAGATACGGTTTGCAGGTTGAGCCGAAATCTCCTCAATAAATTCCTTTACACGCTCAGACAAGCCCACCGACGGGTACAACCTATCAGCTAATCCACACTTGAATGCCGCTGAAGAACTGATCGGATTTCCGGAAACGATCATTGTCAATCCCTGGGCAAGGCCAACCAGGCGGACGAGGCGATAGGTACCTCCAAAGCCCGGTACAAAACCAAGATTCACTTCCGGCAAACCAATACGAAGTTTGTCATTAAAGGTCATGATCCTATAACGGCAAGCCAGGGCCAATTCACAGCCTCCGCCCAAAGCCACCCCGTCGATCACAGCTACGGTAGGATAAGGCAGATCTTCTAATTTATCCATGACCCGCTGCCCAGCCTGTGCCTTGGCTTTGCCATCGACAAGCTCAGTGATATTTTCAATTTCTTTAATATCAGCGCCGGCAATAAAAATATCCTTCTTGGCGCTTTGAATGATCAAAGCTTTAAGATCTTTGCCCTTAAGCTCATCAAGGATCTTATCAAAGGTCATAAGGGTGGCAGAATTCAAAACATTGACCTTAGAATCCGGTTGGTCAAAAGTGATGGTACCGATATTAGCTTCTTCTTTATAGAATACAGACATATTTACCTTTCTAAGATCACTGCTGCTCCCTGACCGCCGCCAATACATAAAGACGCTATACCTACATTAAGATCATTACGCTTTAAAGTTTTAAGCATCGTCAAGATCAATCTTGCTCCCGTGGTCCCCACTGGATGGCCCAAAGCAATGGCACCGCCGTGAACGTTCAATTTTGCAGGATCAATAGCACCTGTGTAGCCTTCATAGCCGAAATCCTTGGCGAATTTCTCCGATGCCAAAGCACGTTCGCAAGCGATGACCTGAGAAGCAAAGGCTTCATTGATCTCAATGGCCTGCATATCTGAAAGTTTCATACCGGCTTTTTTTAATGCTTTAGGGATAGCATGTGCCGGGCCGATCCCCATGCGATTTGGCTCAACCCCGGCAAAGGCAAAACTACGCAGAAACCCCAAGGGCTTCATCCCCAATTCTTTGGCGCGTGATTCGCTGACAACCAAGATCGCGCAGGCGCCATCGGTCACTTGACTGGAATTGCCTGCCGTGACTGTACCTGTACCTTTTTCAAAAAATGGTTTTAATTTTGCCAACGCCTCTAAAGTTTGGCCTTCACGCGGACCGTTATCATCAATGACCGCTTCCTTATATTTTGGTCCTGGGATCACGGGAATGATCTCTTCCCTTAGAATTTCCCTTGCAGCGATGGCTTTCTGATGACTGGCTAAAGCAAATTCGTCCTGTTCCCGGCGAGTAATACCAAATTCTTTGACCAACACCTCGGCTGTCTGCCCCATGTTCAAACCACAGACAGGATCGGTCAAACCCATTTGCAATCCAATGCGCGGCATTAAAAAATGATGTGCACGTATTTTAGCAAAACTCTGCAATTTTGCGGGCAAGGTTTTGGCACGCGAGATCTCAGTTAAGATCTCCTGATACTCTTTCGATAAAAGAAACGGGATATTGCTCATGGACTCGGTGCCACCGGTCAAGTAACAAGATCCTTCTCCAGCTTTAATTTTAATAGCCGCATTGACCACGGCTTCGATACCAGAGGCACAGTTGCGATGCACGGTAAAAGCAGGCGTTGTTTTGGGCACACCGGCGAGAAGCGCAATGACGCGGGCGATATTAGCTGCCTCCGCTGGTTGGGCCACACAGCCAAAAATAACCTCATCGATCAATTTGACATCCAATCCCATACGTTCGATCAATTCTCGCGCCGCGATACGCCCCAATTCCTGAGCACTTAAATTATTAAAATTCGCCCCCATCTTTGAAAACGGAGTGCGTATGCCATCGACAATTGCTATTCTATCCATGTCTACCCTTCCTTGCTTTTAACCCTTAGGTCTTATATCTAATATTCGTTTCTCTTTATTGGCTGTCTCTAATTCCAAACGTTTGACCATATCAGCCAAAGGAATAAATTCGATCCGATTAGGCGCAACTTCAGTGGCCCCGGTCAATTTACTGATGATCAAATTAGAAAGCACGCTTTGATCAGCCCCTGCATGTGGCGTGATGTACACCACTATCTCATCGACATCATAGGGATCATTATTATGTTTACGGATCTCCAGCTGCCACTCTTCCACTTGAGGGATATCATTGATCACCTCGGCAAAGTGACTAAAATTAACCAAGGTCCCTTTGACCTTGGAAAGATGAATATCTTTATTATCAGACAAGCGCGTAATGTCCGAAGATAAACGAAGGGTTTGCCGTCCGCAAAATGGACAGGGCTCATGGATAATACCCCCTTTGACAATGTCCCCTGTTCGATAACGCAACATCACACTGGCCCGTGAAT
>Ga0302188_10003422_pt1 | contig 11040 bp, 4 predicted proteins | sample II_Bog_E2_1_FD_198783 | JGI IMG/M metagenome (GOLD analysis project Ga0302188, IMG submission 198783) | Peat permafrost microbial communities from Stordalen Mire near Abisko, Sweden - II_Bog_E2_1 | ecosystem: Environmental > Terrestrial > Soil > Wetlands > Peat | place: Sweden: Abisko, Stordalen... | reverse complement strand
TTCATTATCGACCTCCTGTATTCCAGTTAGTTATTCCTTTTTATTCCCTTTAATGAGTTTGATGAAATGTTAAGCATTGATGATGATCTAAGCTTAATTATCTACTTTCTAAAATTTTTATGTCTTGAATCGCTCCTTCTTAATGTTTTTGTCAGAAATGAGATTACTTGATCTAATTTATTTATTTTCGCTAGCTTCACTTGGTTCAAGATTCATTGATTAGTTGCATTAGTTTTATTCAAAAACTTTTAGCTCGTTAATTGTTGGAGAATCATTCCATTTTCTAATGTGAACTGACTATTTAGGTATACGAATCTAATCACCTACCTTAATTTCACTATCATACTTTTGAGACTTCAGAGCTCCAATAACATATTGGGAGTCATTGATTTTTGGTGGGGATTTAACAGATGAGTGACCTATAATTCCACCAGTTCCATCTTAATTGGGGCCAAAAATATCATATGTATCCTTATAGTTGGATAATTCCAAATTAAGATATTTAACTATTTAATTGGCCGTCTCCATCTTCTTATGATAGGTTTGAATCTATATATCAAACTTATTCTGCATATTGGTGAGTTCTTTAATTTTGGTCAAGTCTTAAGCCCTGCTTGGTCTTTATTCAAATAATATTTATAGTTCATTATATTTCTTATGAAGAGTTCCATAGTCACCCTCGAATTTCTGTTTCATGGTTTCAAACTATTGATATAGCAGTTGCGTGTGCTGCAATTTTTATTTTTCCGCTATCAATACTTTAGCCCTGCATTCGCTATTCATATCATCCATCCTTTTGACACAATTTTTTTAAAGTAACTACTTTTATTTCTAGAGTTCCTACTTTCGAATTTTAACTTTCTTTTAAATATCTTTATGGATTAATTCAAGTTAATACTCCATTTCAGCAATTCTTTTGTCCTTATCAGACAGATCGTTTTTCATGCTGTTAATTTTAGTGAGAATGTATTATTTCTGTTATTAGTTACTCATTTATTAAAGGAGAGATGAACTGAAGCCACTCAGCAGTCGATCATTTAAGTAAGTTTAGTTTATTTCCACATGCTCTGCGATGGATGTCATATCTTTACGAAAGGATGATTGAAGTTAATTAAATTTGTTTTAATTATAGCTTGTGAGTTATGCTATTTATTGTTTATAGTTATTAGATAGCAATTATATCTATTTCCTGTTGCTTTATTCAAGGAGTTATTTTTACTTTTTGCTTTGCTCCTACTTTTGCTTATATCTTTAATCGAACTATCCTTTGAGTTTGAAAATTTAAGCAATATATCTATTTTCGATGGATTCTATGGCATTGGATTCTTTCAACATCTTAATTTAGTTCTCCATCTCTGTTTTTAGGGAATGTAACTAGGCTTCTTTCTTTTCCATTGATTTCTGGAATTAAGTCTATTTGCTTTCCATGGATCTCTGAAATTCTTTCATTTGGCTTTACATTTACTCAGTCATTTTCTATTTTTCTTGTCTTCTCTGTTGTTAAATTTGTCTGATTGTCTTTGTGTGTTCAATCTTTATTTTTTACACTTACTCTTCCTTTTTTTTAAGCGTTACTTCCGCTTTTCGCAGAAGCTTCTAAACTTATTCCCCTTCTATTTTTATTTTTTCGATTTAAGTCATAAATTTAGATTATTGCTATGAAAGTTTTCTTTGATTTTCCATGACCATTTGCCTCATCTCTTCGTTCGCATTCATAGTAACATCTGAGAGTGCTCGTTCATGCCTGCATTGCAATTTGATAATTTCTTCTTTATTTTTTTACTATAAATCTTGCATTTTCGAATTCCACAATTTATTCTGATATTCCTTCTCCTTATTGTATTGCCTTTATAATGATTTTATATTTTTTTCCGATTATTTCTTCAGTTATTATTTCTCCAACAAACTGGTCTTGAGTTTTTGAGATTCTTACTACAATTGCTTTGCTTTTTCAGTCATTTAGGTTTGTAGTTTAAATTTTTACTGCCCCCACTCTTACTTCATCAAGTTGGTTTTCGCCTCCCATTCGTCTTGACTTTTTTTTATAGACAAGATAACTTGCTTTAATTTTGTTTATTTTTCCATCAGAGTTTTCTCGACCAGGTGTTTTTCATCCATCATTTTTTTTAAAGCACTACTTCCTTACTCTTTGAGAATCATCATCTATTTTTATTTTCTCCGAGCGATCTCCTCTAACTTCATTTTTTATAAGGTAAACTATTTTTATTGATCCTCCATTGTTCTGGCGAATAATTTATTTTTTTAAGTTAATTTTGATACTTATTTCAACATTTGCTGATTATCTGCAAATTGCTGGTCAATTTGAATTTGTTTCTTCCAAAGATCATCTTTGATACTGCCAATCTCCTCTTTGTACCTATAGTTTTGTTAATTTAGCTTTGCTATTTACATCTATTTCATTGCTGCTGTCTTTTTACTTTCTTACTAGTTATCAACAATCTGCCGTACTAAATTATCTTTTTATTCTTCCTTAATTCTAAGCATCATCTCATAGCCTTCAGCCTGTTCTGCCAGTTTATCAGCTGTCAATTTATCATAGATACCCTTTAAATGCTTTTTATTCTATTCAAAAGTGATAAGATTGGCTTCGATTTCTCCTCTCAAACGCAATATACACTTCTCATATTATTAATATTTATCTGCAGCTTATCTTTTATAAATATCGAATTCCCGAAATCTCAAATCGTAAGATATCAATTTATCTGCAAACTACTCTTTCATGCGTTGTTTTTATTCATTGTTTTATGTCATTATCAAAGCTATCTATTTTTGAAATGACACCATCTTTTATTAATACGAAGCTTTCATTAATTTGTTTTAGGTCAGCAACTGATCGACTTCTTCCAGTCTATTCTTATGCTCCATCTCATATTTGTTGCGCCATTCGCTTTTTTACGATTACAATTGTTAAATCATTTGACTATTCTCAGCAAGATCTTTCTCCATCTCCTTCCAATCTACTCTGATCATTGATGCTATTTCTTCTAGGTTTGCGAGTTGCAGTTTTAATTTTTTATTAGAATCTTCTTGATTGGGTAGCAAATTTCGAAGGATGTCTGTACTACCTGAATCATAAAATGTTTACATGAAACCATTTTGGCTAATTGCATCAACTGCTCCTTCAAAGAAATGTTCTAATTGTAAATAGGATTAATTTGTCCTTAGAAAAAATTGGCTTTACTCTGCAGCTGGTGTATTTTTCTTGTATGATGTAAATGTAAGGGTCCCTTCGTTGAGGCTCTCTCTATAGAATACGGTCTGTATTCATTATGCAAATATTATTAACTCATATATTTATAGCTAAAATTATTATACAAACCTAGTCGATAATGTGATGCTCTATAATCTTTCATCTATAATAAATTAACAAAAATGACTGAGTTAATATTATAAATTAATGAGCAAATTAATAAAGATAATTCTGATTACAATTATAGAGGACTTAATGGCATAGATTCATCATGAAGACTTTTGTTTAAAGGAATTGACAATTTTTTTCACATTTTCCAGATCTTTTAACTTCGATTTAGGAGCTATCAATTATAAATCAAGCAAAATAGGCCAATATTTTTAGTAAATAGTTGATTTGTCTTTGACTCCTTCAGCTTACTTCAGCAGTTATTTAATTTCATATGTGAAGATAAACCCTTCTAAAGCTTCAATCAGACATTATTCGCTAAAAAATTGTTATTATGGGTGAAATTAATAGTTCAATTTGTATATTTGTTCATATTCCTTATTAAAAGAATCTCGATAATTTAAAACGACTTATCCTTTAAAAAATGGCTATTTTCCTTTTCTTTTCAGTTTGATTAAAATGAGTCCTCCAATTGTATATATTTTTTAATCTTTAATTTATATTTAGGAAGGAAAGGTCGATTTGACTTTGGTGATGATAAATTCATTGGTGTGCTTTGCAAAATTATTATTGTATTTTTTAATTTGGTCTGAATCAGGGGCTCCAAATACTTAAAAACTCTCAATATCATCACATCTCATTTTAATATTCAGGTCATAGGCGGAAGGAAAAAATCCAAAATCAAAGGTTTAGAAAACATATTTTTTAATATCTTCCTGATTGACAGCACAAAAGTAATTGAATCCCTTCACATTTTTCAGAGTCTAGCACACCTACGAACGAAAATCAGTGGAAATACCAATAATAGTGAAATTAATATTATTTGTCAACGAAGTCTTCTCTATGACTTACTTTTCATTTGCGAAGCTGTTGTCAACAGTTTTAATTTTATTTATTTAATTTTTGTTGCTGTGCAATTTTGATTTGATTCTATCCAATTGATCATTCTTTAATCACTTTCATAAACAGGGAATTGCATAATTGAATTATTTTTATTCTATTGATAGTTTGATGAATAGCAGAGAACAAATTTAGATACTTTAATTAGAGAAGTCATATTAGGTAGTCACATACGTCAGTTAGCATTATAATTCTGTTTTAAGAGCATTTGGGTGATTAGTTACTCTACAGCCATGCTTGTAGAAGTTATTTTGATTTTAAAAAGCCATTCCTAATGGTCGTTCCACCACCAGCAATAATTTTATCCAAATTTAAGAATATTTGTTAAGTTATATTCTTTTTCAATATTGGTGGAAAAACCACTTGAGCTTGATTCGTAAAGGTGACTAAACCCACTGAATCTTCTGGTCTCAATTTAGATATAAACATTTTAATAGCCTCCACTGATAGATTGAGTCGAGATCGTGGCTATTTGTTATTCTCTCCAAGTCCACCAGCCATTGAACCAGAGGTATCCAAACTAATAACAGCATTTAAGGGTCGTTAATCTCTTTCCTCCCCATCTGAACTGCCTTTCACAAAAAGAGCCAAATAATCATGAATAGAATTATCCTGTTTGCTTTTGGAAAATTGATAGCGAGCATAGCCAAAATGGAGATCAGTAATCTTCTCAGTTTTCTTTCCAACATCAAACTTCAGTTCATTAAATAGGCCTTCATATGTGATATGATTTTGACTTGAGAGAGTTCCAGAAGAGAGGGAAGCTGAAAAACCACTTGTATTCCGTGCTCCTGATAGTTTCTTCATTTTTAAAATATTATAAAATATCCTAGAAAATTCTTTTATTAATATTTTATAAATTAAAGATAAAAAAATTTATAGTTTTTTTCATATCAATATTGGAATATTTAAATAGATATTTTAGTATCATGCATCATATAAACTAATAAACAACCAGTCTATATTTAAATAATCCAATTCATAAATCATTAAGACTTTCCTCCTCCTTTTTATCGTTAATTTTGATATATTTATTGTTCTGATATAATTTCCACTGATCGTCATAATGTTCTATCAATAATACAAAATTTACTTGAGAAAAACTTTTCGCTGCTGCCTGCGTCTATTATCCACCAACTATCTTCAGTGAACGAAAATATTGCTCTGTAATTTGCCTGATGAGAAACCTAAAATTATCCAAGACCAATTTTATTCATTTTACCTACATCTACCGTATGCATGTTGCCACTTCCTTAGAAGGATCGATCATAAATATGTCTGAGGATAGTAGCACCAAAAGGGAGGTGATGCATATTGTTTAGGTGATATTTGCCCCATTTCCATTATTTAGTATTGTCTGTTGAGAAAAATGTTGAGAGATTGATTTTCATCTTTTGCCATGCTTTATTAATAGTACTGATTTTATTTTAATCTCCTTTGGAAGCTTCGCGAATATAGTTAAATATAAATTGATAGGTGGGATGAAGACTTAGAGTACTCATATTTTTGTGGTTATAGGGCTTAATTAGCTCATGAAGCTCATAGAAAAATACTTAATATATGGCTGCTTGATAAGATGTTCGAACAAAATTGCAATCAAAATTACCAAGATTAGTTGCAAGCTAAGATGACATCTTGAGTAAAAGAGGAAGAATTTGACGGCAGTAAACATCAACTTTGTCTGCTTGCATTTCCTTTATATCTTCAATAGTTATTTTATTTCCAGAATCTATTTACTTCTTTATTAACTCATGAATCCTGTCTGACCTCGCAGTATATACGGCGTAGTCATGAATACCATTGTAATATCGACTGGAGGCTATTTTATTATTGGCAGAGATAATATATCCACACTAAGGGTCTATTATATGCATTCTATCTTCAGGAGGAATAAAACCCAGCCAATCATTTTAAGTTGTTGTGCCATCCTTGATAAAATTACCAGTGTATTCATTCTTTCGTATGGGAAATAATCCCAATTGCTGGTATCCTATATGTCCATCTTTTGTCATAAAAATCACATTGAGATTGAAAATATATTTAGTTCCAGTTTTAAGGTAGTTTAAAAGAGTTTCCAAGTCGCTCATTTCTGGAATATGAAGAGATGCTGCAAAAGATGAACTCTAATCATTGAAACCTGTCCAACATAATGATAATGGGTCATTAATTTGATAATTTCCAAATTAACTTTTATAATGTGTGATTATGGGCCCTCGAAAGGTTTACCTGACAGTAAAAGGTTATGACTTCATTCCTTCAGCTGTTCTAACCAAAATGGTTTAATTTCTTATTTTTAAATCTCGCCAGATATTGTTAATCAAATACTTCTATCCAACAATTTATTATTTAAATAGATCTTGATTATCCGAGTAAATGGTCGTCATGCCCATTGCCAGATAGTTAGTTTGCCCAAAGAAAAGTAGAACTCCAGGCATAACTGCTCCTTTCATCTCATAACTCTTCTATCCAACGTAATACTTTCCCTTTATCTGATACCATTGAGACGGAATACTATTTGATAAGTGAGGATCATTCGCAAGGATAGGTTGTCCTGATTCAGTATGTTCTCCAGATATAGCCCAGCAGTTGCTACCTTCTACACTGGATAAATAATTGAATAAGCCCTGTTATATTATTAAATCCACTATTTGTGGAGTGAAGGTTGCTTCTGAACCTGTTTTTTGTTTATTGATCACTTAAGAAGTTAGTCGTTGAGGAATATCTCGGTCATCGACTACGACAGTAGAATTAAAAGACCAAAGAGATTTTTGATTTGGCATGAACCGATCAATTTATAATTTTGTGAAATTGGGGAGTAAAAAACTTCGGGTCAACTCGTCTATAATATTGCTTGACTGACTCCATTACATTAGTTTGTACATTGCCATTACGTTGGCCACTGTCCAATTTTCCCATTTCAATCCAATCACATGAAAATCAATTGGTAAAGTTACCAAACTATTTGCCTTATCATTAATTCCTTCAACAAATATTTGGAAATTTAAAAAATCAGTTTAGTTTTCACGAGAAAGGCGATCGGACATTCTCTGCCCCCAGCTATATAGGTTCAACTCTCTCATATATTTATCTGTGACTAAAGTTTTTTCTCCTAAAAACTAGGATAATCTCCCTTGAAGAGCAATTTGTTTAAAAGCAATCTGAAATAATCTATCTTCAGCGATCACTTGACCCCAAGCATAGAAAAAAGACTCATGGGTTGGAGCCTAGATATATGGAATATTGTATGAATCGCGAGTAATGTGAACTATTGTATCTTGATAAATAACCTGAGTGGAGTAGGAAGGGCAAAATAGAATATAGAGAGCTCCAGCTATTATAAATGCTAATATGAGCAATAGTTTGAGTATTTGTTGGAGCATTTAAATGATATAATGTGTTGATTTATTAATTGCCTATTATAACATTTAAATAATCAAAATTATGTACATTTATGATCGCTTTTTTGTTTGTTTTAATTATTGCAAAATTATATTCTTTCAAACAATAAGCAGCATTTTTGTCAATGGTTTGCTAATTTCAAAATGAATTTCCACTCAAATAATATGGGTGTTAAAAAACAGTTTAAGTTGGATAATTTGTTGATTTAGATATATTATGCAATTCTCCATTATTTTTTGGATATTATGTTTGTTGAAGTTCGAAATATTACTTAATTGATTATTAATTGCGTAGAAATCAATAATTACAATAAATTCTCTTTAAAAAAGTATTTTTACCTATATTCATATTTTTGAAGAAATGATGAACTAATCTAAAAAGTCAAAATCAAGTCAATCTTCACTTTTCATGAAATCACAATCTCCTTTCAGTTCATCAGTTGCTTCGTCCATGCTGCTCCAACGATCTTCTTTGCAGTCATCCTATAATGCTTCTTTGAACTCGTCTTTAAACAGAGGAAGCAGATAAAATCCCCCATCTGCTTAAATTACCATCACAATGGTCGAAGAAAAGAGGCCTTCAAATCCTCCTCAGCAGCCAGTTTCAAATTCATGCATAAATTATTTTTTTTCAAGATCATCTTATTCTGGAGATTTTTCTGCAGAATATCCACTGAAATAATAATAAGCGAATTAGCAGCAGAAGGCCTTCAACTAAGAGAAAAAAGAGATTGACTAAACCTCAACTAATTGCAGTTCGACGATCCCTTCTTTAAATTCAAACATAAAATGATCTCCTTAAATTCAATAGATAAATAAGTCTTAAATATTGTTTTTAGATATAATCGTTAATAATAATAGATGGCAAGCGCACTATTGCCAATTGTGATAATAATTTCGGAGAGTATATATCTTGCAAATAAAACAAACAAAAACATTAAAAAATATATATATCTAGAAATTGATTGTAGGGAAGTGAATATATATATTTCAAAGTGCCTTTAATCATTCATAAATCCACTTTTTGAACTTGGGCTACTTTTCCACAGTACTAATAAGGTCCTCCGCAGGACCAAATTGTATCCTTTGGGACTGACAGACAAACCCAACAAAAATTTTTACCGCAAGACTTACACAACATATGCTTACAACCTATTAAATGTTCAATAATTGTTCGACAATGAGGGCAACTCCGATATTATGGGGTGAGAAAGGTCTTTTTATTTCCTTAGACTGTGTATTAAAATGGTTTATTCCAGTGTGAATTTGTTATGAATTAGTTAACAAATCTACATTAATCATTTCCACAGAAAGTATTATTGGAGCCCGACCATTTATTTAAACAAAAATAACAAAAATCTCCAAATTTACATGCTGGGCATTTAACTCTTGTGGTTGTTAATCCAATTCGAGTTATAGAAGCATGGCATGAAGGACACTACTTAGCATTTTATTTTAGCCAGTTTTAACTTAGGCCAGTCTAAAATTATATTATTTCAGCTTTGGTGAATACTCCAATTGTTTTACATACTTTAAAGGTCCAAACAGCCAAACAAGGTTGATTATCTTAATCATAATTGGGACATCTAATTTAATATTTATTCTCAGAGATAAGACTTCTAATGAGAGCAGTCATTGAATCACGACCAATGCAATGCCCGCAGCTCATCCTAGCAACGCCCTACTATTCAGTCAGAGGATCTATACTATGAGCATCAGCGATTATGTGGGGAATATCTGCAATATCCAATTTTTCTTGAATAATTTTGATCTTTGTGCCCACCACAAGCCTTAAAGAAGACAATCTCATGGATTTGGTAATTTTGACTCCTTAATAGCGTAAAGTCATATTTTATTCACCCAATTAATTGCTCAAATTGTCATAAATATATTTCTTAAGATTTACTCCTGTAATATCTCTGCTGATGATAACATTTCTTTCAGTTCGATCCAACAGTTTAATTGTAATTTCCATTGTATCATAAACTGGTTATTGAGAAATCAACTAAACTCTTGATAGTTGTTCAGTGCTGGCTTCATTCTGAGATGAAGATTATTGCTAAATTATATATTTTTTGTTGTTGCAGTTTGTTGGTAGTTTTGCTGCGGGCTATAAGGAAGGTAATTTTTGTGATTGTTGATTTAATACTGCTATTGATGGAGGATTATGAACTTCTAACGTATTTAATGATACCGACTAAACCTTCAATTATTTTTTATTATTTTTATTTATTTCAGTTTATGAAGGCAATTGAGACTCTTTTTTATGTTTTTGAATTGGAGGGCTAAAATAATTCCAGATAGTTGAAAATATACACATCACTTTAACAGTCTGTCAAATAAATAATATAAAATTAAGTCTAGCAATATTCATAATAATAAGATCTTTATAATCACATAATGCTTTAATTGGCTTAGTCTGATGTGGTAATTATGGTTACAGAAACGCTTAAACTCCATCCACCTGATTTATTTTACGATGCTTGAATTGCAAACGAAATAATTGACTTTCTAATCGATCCCCCCGAGCCTTTCCATTTAGGGCAAATATCGGATCTAGGGAAGTGATTAAATTTTCCCTGCTATCAAAATTCATTCGCCCAAGTAATATCAGAGCCTTTAAATTCATTGTTACTTTTGTTAGAGTTAATTGTAAACTTTAATCTTTCCCAAAAATGTGTTGGGAAAATTGAAGATGTTTAGTGCAACCACTAGCTGCTTTCATTCTTTTTCAGGCATTAACCTTTAGTTCCACTTTATAGAGCAATTGTAAAGATGTATATAATTTAAGAGTGGATTAAATCTTAAACAGCAATAATATAAACTATCATTATTTGTCATTGATAAAATGTATTATAAAGTTTCCTTTATGAATTTAACGAACTATCTCTAAAGTGTTCTCTGATTCCTTTTATCTTTTCGATGCAACCTGCCTATATTGTAATTTTGTTTTTATAAAATTTCAAGAAAAAATTATTTTTAGTCTTGGAGCCAGACTTGATCCCTGCTCTCCATTATTTTATAATTTTTTGCCTATTGTTGATTGGACCTCTCTATTTCTAAAAAGATGATAATTTAATTTATTTACTCTCTTTGTTTTGAAATCTAAAGCTTTAGCGTATTGGATTTCTAACACTGCTTTTTTAGATGTTTTTTTATGTTTCATTTTGGGAGTTCACTGATTGGGGCTGGCTCAAGGCTGTTTCGTTTAAATTAGTTGTTTTAAGACTAATTTATTCCTTTGAGTCTTCCTCATCTTTAAATTTTTGGCAGCTAAATAATCTGGAAGTCAAGGATATTTATCTATCTGAAAACCAATTTAAAGGATCAAAGGGAAGCGGGACATATTTATTTTATCCGAAG
>Ga0302188_10003398_pt1 | contig 11083 bp, 10 predicted proteins | sample II_Bog_E2_1_FD_198783 | JGI IMG/M metagenome (GOLD analysis project Ga0302188, IMG submission 198783) | Peat permafrost microbial communities from Stordalen Mire near Abisko, Sweden - II_Bog_E2_1 | ecosystem: Environmental > Terrestrial > Soil > Wetlands > Peat | place: Sweden: Abisko... | reverse complement strand
CATCCTTTTCCTCTGCGCCGCATGGGCGTCATTACCTGAGGTAGGAGCCGGATGCGGGAAATCCGCCAGTCCGGATCTGTGCGGGGGGTACGGAGAAATCCGTATCCCTACCGCGACTGCAAAAAAGTGTCTTATCGCGCGCCAAATTGACTGTGGCTGTTGAACCAGTCGATGGCGAATTGAGTACATTGGCCCACCTCGATGATGTAGCCATCTTGGTCACGCATTTAGCAACGCCATTCCCAGCCGTCAGGATTGGGCAATGGTTCGGTAATAAAGAACGTTCTTTCGTCGCCCCATTTCTTGTAGCAGTCCCAGATATCGGCGACGCGCAAATTAAGGAAGCTACTTACTCGGTCCAGATTTGGCAGCGTTTCAAGGACGGCCTCCGGCTTGTCGGGAGTGCGGCCGCCGTCGCCGTTGACAATCAGCCAAGTATTCGCGATCTGAATGTGCACAGAAGCACCCTTGCAGTCGCCTCCGCTCAGAATGCGGCCGCCGAAGACCTTTTCAAAAAAATCAGCCGATCGGTCGATGTCAGCGACGGTAATGAAATCTGTCACGGTGAACCCCTCGCGCGGGGGCATCTCATAGCTATTCTGTTCGACTTGTACGGCGTTCATGATGACTTTTTTCGATACGGTGCTCATTACAAATACGGTGTCCCGAGTCCCACTCTCATTCATAAAAAATAGTTTGCCGCCACCTTGTGCAGCGGCGATTCCCAGTCGACTGGCACCCTTCCGGCAGGTCCAGGTGTGGGCTGGTCTTGCCGATGCGCATGCGGCGGAAGCAACTTCACACCGTTGATCATCGCCTGCTCCTTGTAATCGAAGAACCAGTCCTCATCGGGCTCAAAGCTGGTTATGATCGGATGCCCCATCGCCGCCGCATGCTTTGATGCATGTTGGCTCGGAGAACTATCACAGCATCCAATGTGCCCACATTCCGCACACCGCCGGAGATGAAACCACCAACTCCCTCGCGACCAACCTGAGATCGCTCGGCGTGGACATCAAGGTCGCACAGGGGTTGATGCGGCATTCCGGATGTCGCAGGACGCTTGACGTTTACACCCTCGCGGTCGACCGGCAAAAGCGCGGAGCGAGCCTGAAAGTCGTTGAACTGATGCTGCCGCTGGAAGTGCAAAAACTTCCGCACCCTCAGAGCTTTCGGGGGCGGTAGGTTAGTGTTGCTAAGTAGTTGGTGTTGAATGGTTTAGTTGGTGGACCTGATCGGGATCGAACCGATGACCTCTTCCATGCCATAGAATCGGCATGAAGCAATTCAATAACTTACAAGACCCCGGTTGGCTCCCTAAGTCCTTGTATGAACGAACTACACCGAGAACCGACGCATCGCAAATCGTATCGCGTTTCCAGTTTGCGGTCCGCGCGCCCCGAGGCATTTGCGGTGAATTGCGGCTCTCAAACTCCTTATCCAAAGGCTGAATCCACCATGATCCGTTTGCTTTCATGGTCCACACACCGTTTTTTTGAGTTTGGAGAAACAGTCAATCTATGGAGAATAAGGAGAATCGAGGGCAATCGGGAAAAACGGATGGATGTAACGCTACCGTAATGAAATGCGTAGACATCATCCGGGCTGCCAGCTCTTCCCGTGGACTGCTCATGGTTCCCGCGCTCTTTCAACTTGCACCGAAGATCCAGTGAGGCAGCCGCATCGGAGTCAACCTGGCTAGCGAACCTTTGCCCTAATTGCCGTGCCATCATAGTCGATCTCTTTGTCCGATTTGCTTGTCACCTCGCCGCCAGTTCCGTGTCCGCTTCCAACCACTACGATGCGGAATGTTCGCTTCACAACCATTTCCGGGAAGGCCCCTTCGCGTTTGCCAATCGTCAAGATACTCGCACTTTCGTTCCAGCGAATAGGGATCACGGAATGCTGCCCCTTCTCGTAGTCGTAGCTGTCTCCTGCATCCTCATAGAGATCGAACTGGCCGTCTGCTCCGCGGTAGATGCGAAGTTCGATAGGGCCACCGGGATTCTGTGCGGCATATTCGATCTCCGGCCCCATGGGCAATATGGAACCCGCACGCACGAAAAGCGGCATGCGATCCAAAGGCGCCTCGGCTTCGATCTCCTTGCCACCTGCGGTTGAATCTCCGGTCCAGAAGTCATACCATTTCGGCGATGCGGGCAAATACACGCTGCGGCGAGTGGCGTTGGCCTTCAAAACCGGATTGACCAGGAAAGCAGGACCGAACATGAATTCGTCGCCAATATTCCATGTTTTCTCATCCGTGCGCCAGTCCATGAGCAGGGGGCGCTGGATGGTGTAATCCTCACTCGATACCTTCCATGCAAGCGAGTAGATATACGGCATCAGACGATAGCGAAGCTTGTCGTAGCGGATGAGCGTGGGTTCGACCTTGTCGTAAGTCCACATCTCATTGCCTGGTCGATGGCCGTGTGTTCGGAAAATTGGACAGAATGCTCCGAACTCGAACCAGCGCGCATAGAGTTCCTGGTAGGCAGGCTGTTCGGTGGCTCCCGGAAACGCAGGCCAATAGCCTCCGATGTCGGTTGTCCAATACGGATAGCCGCTGAGCGCGAAGTTGAGCCCGGCCGGCACCTGATGCGAGAGCGCCCAATAACTGGTGAACACATCGCCTGACCACACCGTGGCGCCGACGCGTTGCTGGCCGAGGAATGCGGAGCGCGTGAGCAGAAAAACGCGCTTGCTCCCGGTTGTTTTCTTCCAGTGATCCTGCACCCCGAGTGTGTGCAGCAGCGGAAATACGTTGGTGTACTCTGCGCCATTGCCGATGGCCAGTTGCTTGTTGCGTAGGATGGCGTCGCCCATGTGTGGCCAGAATTCTTCCGGCTCGGCGCTGTCGAGCCAAAAGGCATCCCAACCCTGTGCAAGCAGTTTGCCGGGCAACCGATTCCAATAGATATCGCGCGCTTCCGTGCTGCTGGGGTCGTAGACATGCGCTCCGGGAACCATGAGGTGCTTCTCGTCCAGAGTCTTATAGGTTTCGGACTCGGGATCGAGCAGGCCCCACACGGAAATCATCGTATGCACATTCTCTTTGTGAAGTGCTTCCAACTCCTTCGGCACATCATGATAATTGGTGTTGAAGTCGGGATCGCCTTCCTTCTTCCACCAGAACCAGTCCTGCACCATCGCATCCAGCGGAATGTGTTCCGCGCGGTAGCGTTGCGCGATCTTCTGAATCTCATCCAGCGATTCATACCGATCCTTGGATTGAAAAAAACCGTAGGCCCACTTCGGCAGCATGGGCGTATGTCCTGTCATGCTCCGGTATTCGTGGATGATCGCATCCATCTCAGGACCATAGATGAAGTAGTAGTCAACCGAATGTCCAGCGATAGAGCTGAACGTGAGTTCAGTCGGAAAGCGATTGTCGACGTAAGTGAGAGCCGCCGTGTTCCACATCAGTGCGTAGCCGCGGCTTGAAACCAGCAGAGGAATCGCCACGTCCGTGTTGTTTTGGCCCAATTCAACGGTTGAGCCCCGATAGTTGAACATGCCGCTCTGGTGCTGACCGAGCCCGTAGAGCGCCTCGGTCGGCGATGGAGAGAATCGGTCCGTTATGCGGAACGTATTGTCGCCGTTCAGTTGCACTGGTTCGTAGGTTCGCGGCAAACTGTTTCCTTCCCGCAGCAGCGCATCGCCATTCGCCGCAAGAAAAGAAAGATTTCCGCGCTCAAGCCCGAGGGTTACTTCGAGCTTTTCCGTTTTGAGGGTCGCTGACTTCGCATCCTGCGTGAACTGAAACGTAGCACCCGGACAGGCCTGACTACCATCGAGCATCCAGGGCTGCGGCCCTGTCTGTGCCGCTGTATCGGGTTCCCCCAGCACATGGATCACCGAATCCCCACAGACTTTAACATCGAGCGACTCAGAACCAACTGTAGCGTGGAATCCACGCTCAGACTTTTGCGCCGTAACGGGCGCTAGACCGGGCCTTTCCTGACCAGGCATTTGACTGATGGCGCCGGGGGAGATTGGAAACAGAGCCAACAATGCCGGGAGGGCAAACTTTTGAAGGAAAGCGGGAGGCAAACATGGCATTAAGCCCTGTGCAGAATCTCGGGTTATCATCTGACTTCACCTTTCATCTTAATCTGGTCAACGGACATAGGAACTTGATTCAGCAGGACCTTCCACTCGCCATTCGGATCGTGCCATCCTTCCCCACGAGCAAGGGGCTTCCAGGGTCGCTGACCTCCACTCCGTCGATGATCAGTGCGTAATAGTGGAACCCCGGAACGAGAGGCGGAGTTGTGGCCGTCCAGAAACCGTCGGGCTGCTTGACCATGTCCATCTTCGGGTTACTCCAGAAATTGAGCTTTACCGTCGTGGCATCGGGAGCCTTGATCCGGAATTCGGCTTTGCCGCTGGCGTCGACACGGGGATACGCCGCTCCCCACACGTTGGTGGACGCGGACTCAAAGCCGTCGGGGTTCTGTGCATAGCAGAAGTTCGATAGCAGGAATAGCGCGATTCCGATCCTCTTCATCAGTTTCTCTCCATTGCGAATCCCATCCCCGAAAGACCAACAGCCACGAAGACAGCCAGTAGACTCGATCCAATCGCGATCGACTGCATCGCAAGAAAACATTTTCCTGCTCCGTCAGCCTGTACCGTGCTATCAGCGCTTTCCCGGATAGTTTAATGGTATTGGTGAGGATTCTCGAATAATAGTCACAATTTATCACCGAGTTCATCGATTTTGTCGATGTATTCTTGCGTTATGGATACGACGCTCGATGCCTGGGAGATCCTCCAAACCGTGGTGCAACTGGGAGGATTTGCGCCTGCCGCCAAAAAACTCAATCGGTCTCAATCGACGGTCAGCTATGCCATCGGACGCTTGCAGGACCAGTTGGGTGTCCGGCTATTTGAGATGCACGGCAGGAAAGCGCAGCTGACTGAGTTGGGGAGGGTGCTTCTGGCGGATGCGGAACCCCATTTGGAAGGCTTTCATCAGCTTGAGCAGTGCGCACGTTTGATGGCGTCGGGCGGCGCTTCGGAGGTCAGGCTCTCCGTGGACAGCCTCTTTCCCGACGACCGTCTCTTTGCCGCTCTGGCGAGTTTCTCGCAGAGCTTTCCGCACATTAGGGTGAAGCTCCGGCAGGGCTCGTTTCTCTCAGCGGACTCGGAGTTCTCGCTCTACAACGCTCAGCTCTGCGTGACTGGACTGATGTCGCGCGAGCTGTTCGTCAAGCCCATCCTGTTGATCGGAATGATTGCAGTCGCGAGGCGCGATCATCCTCTCCTCTCGATCCGGCGCAGGCTCTCGCGCTCAGACCTGTTGCAGCAGATGCTGGTGACCATCGAAGGCGCGGCATCCGGGAGTCTGAAGCAGCAGCCGAGGTTTCCCGCACAGCGCGTTCTTCCTGTTGGCGCCATTGAATCGGCAATCGCAGCCGTTCGGAACGGGCTTTGTTTCGGCTGGCTGCCAAGGTACCGCATACAGTCCGAGATCGACAGGGGCGATTTTGTCGAACTTTCACTGCCCGCCGGCAAAACGCGCGAAGTGCGGCTGAATCTCGTCTGCAAAGAGCTGAGCGCCAGCAACTCCGAGGTCAATGCCCTGGCAGAGTTGCTGGGGGTGAACAGTGAACCGGAAACGATTTGACGAGCGCGCTATCGGAGGCAATCTCAGAACGATTCTGGCACGGACAAGTATCCATCGACAAAATCGATAATGTTATAGCGAATTATTTGTCTTGCCGCATCTTGTCTCTAGTCTTTATCGTCAAGAGTTCCATGAGCGGACATAATAACTGGGAGGTCGCATGACGTGGCCGGAGTGTGCCGCGGCTTCTTTCGGTCATTCAACCTGCCACCGCTCTTGTTCCAAGGAGAAACTCGTGATGCATAAGCTTCTGCTCGGTTTGGGTTTCATGGCTGCAATTCTGTCTGTGCCGGTCACGGCCCAAGAAGCGATTCATCTGTCCATCGACGCATCGAAGCCCGGAGCGAAGATCGACCGTAACCTCTTTGGCCAGTTCGCGGAGAATCTCGGACATGGTCTTTATGAGGGCATCTGGGTTGGCCCCGATTCCACCATTCCGAACACGCGCGGCATCCGCAAGGACGTTGTGGCTGCACTGCGCGAGTTGCGAGTGCCCAACGTCCGCTGGCCTGGCGGCTGCTTTGCCGACCAGTACCATTGGCGCAAAGGAATCGGACCGGCCGGGCAGCGTCCGGCAACGCTGAACTCCGCATGGGGCGGCGTGGTCGACACGAACAGCTTCGGCACCGACGAGTTCATGGATTTCATGCAGCAGATCGGCAGCCAGCCCTACGTTTCGGTCAACGTAGGATCCGGAACTCCGCAGGAAGCATCCGAATGGCTGGAGTACATGACCGCCGCGCAGCCGACGGCGCTGGCCAAAGAGCGCGCCGCCAATGGGCATCCCGATCCCTACAAGGTTAGCTTCATGGGCGTCGGGAACGAAAGCTGGAGTTGCGGCGGCGATATGACAGCCGACTACTACGTGAGCCAGCTCAAGATCTACAGCCGTTTCGTCGACAACCTCAATCCCTCCCAGCAGGGCTCCAGCCACATGTTCAAGATCGCCGTCGGCCCCGGCTTTCCTGAGACCGAGTGGACGGAGGCCGTCATGAAGGCATGGAAGAGCCACGACTGGAGCTGGGATATCGACGGGCTTTCGCTGCATTGGTATACGGTGCCAAACGGATGGCCGCCCTCGACTCCTTCGACAGGCTTTGGGGTCGAGGACTACACCAAGACGCTCAAGTCCACGCTCTTCATGGATGAGTTCCTGCGCAAGCAGGAGACCGTGATGGACAAGTACGACCCGCAAAAGAAGGTCGCACTACTGGTGGACGAATGGGGCGCATGGCATGCGCCGCTGCCGGGTACGAACAAGGACTTTCTCGTTCAGCAGAACAGCCTGAGAGACGCGATTCTGGCGTCTCTGAACCTGAACATCTTCGCGCGGCACGCCGAGCGTGTCCGCATGGCAAACATCGCCCAGATGGTCAATGTGCTGCAAGCGATGGTTTTGACCGACAAGGAGAAGATGGTCGTCACGCCGACCTATTACGTCTTCAAGATGTATGTGCCCTTCCAGGACGCGACCTTTGTTCCGGTCGATTTCGATCCTGGATCACTTCATCGTGACGGCGTTACTCTGCCGCGCATCGATGCTCTCGCCGCTAAAGATGCCTCGGGCAAGTTGTGGATCGAGATCACGAACCTCGATCCTGAAAAGCAGCTTGAGATTGATGCAGAGATCGCAGGCATAGCGGCCAGGTCGGCAAAGGGAGAGACGCTGACTGCCTCTGCCGTCGACAGCGTGAACACATTTGCAGCGCCCAATACGGTTGTACCGAAGCCAGTTTCCGCAACCGTGAAAGGCGGCAGGCTGGCACTGACGGTTGAACCGAAGTCGGTAACGGTTATCTCGCTGGAACCATGAGAGGGTCGGCGCGTCGCCACCCTTGACTTCAAAAAACAGGATGATCGCAATATGCACATAACCCCAGCCCTGCTCCGCGAGCCAATCAGGAAACTGGGTCTATATACGGAGAAGTCCATCATGCAGTCGGCAGTCAGTAGATCCGCGTTGAAAAGACCAGCACTGTTGCTGGCAGTCCTCTTTCTCTCGATCGTGTCTGCGGCGCAAACGTCTCCAGTCAACGGAACCATCGACGCGTCTAAGACGGGAGCGCCAATTTCGAAGTACATTTACGGTCAGTTTCTCGAACATGGCGGCGATATCGTAAACACCGGCATCTGGTCTGAGATGCTCGTCGATCGCAAGTTTTATTACCAGGTCGCCACCAGCGCGCCCACGCCGCCGCCGGATGGGCAATGCGGCAGGGAACCCGCGCTTCCGACGAAGTCCTACACGCTGGTGGGCTCCCATCGGGGGCGATAACGTTGTCGTTATGGACACCATGGCGCCTTACACCGGCGAACAGACGCCTTTGGTCAAACTCGAAGCCAAGACACCGCACGGTTTCAGCCAGTCCGGTATTGCGGTTCGCAAAGGCAAATCCTACGCCGGACGCATTCTGCTCGCTGGCTCTCCCGGCGCGGTCGTGAAAGTCACGCTCATTTGGAGCAAGGACGCCGCGGACCGTCAGACCGTTACCATCGGGACGCTTGGCGCCGAGTACCACAAGTTCCCGCTTCGCTACACCGCCGCAGCCGACACCGATGACGCAACTCTCGAGATCACTGGCACTGGTCCCGGCTCCTTCCATGTCGGCACGGTCTCACTCATGCCCGCCGACAACATCGAGGGCTTCCGTCCCGAGGTCATCGCGGCGCTGAAACAGTTGCGCTTTGGCGTCCTCCGTTTTCCCGGCGGCAATTTCGTCTCCTCCTATGAATGGCGCTACGGTGTCGGCAACATAGACAAGCGCCCGCCGATTTTCGACCCGGTCTGGCACTCGGTGCAGCCCAACGATGTAGGCACCGATGAATTCCTCACTCTCTGTCGGCTGCTCGGGGTCGATCCCTACATCACAGTCAACGCAGGATTCGGAGATGCTTGGTCTGCGCGCGAACTCGTCGAATACACCAACGGCGCGGCTACCACTCCTATGGGCAAATGGCGCGCGGAAAATGGCCATCCCGCACCCTATGACGTAAAGTTTTGGGGCGTTGGCAACGAGCCCTGGGGCGACTACCAGATGGGTGCCATGTCGCTTCCCCAATTCGAGTTGAAGCACAACCTCTTCGCCAGGGAAATGCGTAAGGTTGATCCGTCCATCAAGCTCATCGCGGGCGGCGCCATGCCGGACGTGATGGAAGGGGCTGACCAGGCCAGACGCATTAACGGCCAGTATGTTCCTGACTATCTTTCCGCAGCCGACTGGACCGGTCAGATGCTCCTCAACTGCCTCGACAACATCGACATGGTGAGCGAACACTACTACGCTTCCGGTACCCAGCATACCGACATGAAGCTGCAGAAGAAGGTGCCCATCGATCCTCCTCTGTCGTTCATTGAGTGGCAGCGTGCCCCGGCCGTCCAGGTCCGGGCAAAATATGAGCACTACCAGGAATACCTCAAGCGGATTCCCGCGCTCCGCGCCAAGCCCGTTCCCATCGCTATCGACGAGTGGGCCTACTTCGGTGGCGGACCAAACTCCTACAAAACCGTCCCCGCCTACGCCTGGGCCTTCCACGAGATGTTCCGCCATTCCGATATCTTCCAAATGGGCGCATTCACCTTCGCAACCGCGATGATGAGTTCCAACCGTACCGAAGCCATACTCAACCCCACTGGAATGCTCTTCAAGATGTACCGCGATCACTTCGGCACCATCCCTGTCGAGGTGACAGGAGACTCGCCTCAGCCGAAGCCGACGTTTCCGGCGGGAGGCGATCAGCCCGCGGTGAATCCCGGCAGCGACACCTATCCGCTCGATGTCAGCGCGGCGCTCAGCGAGGATCGCAAGACGCTGACCTTCGCAGTTCTGAATCCATCGGACTCAAAGCAGAGCATGAAGCTGGCAGTCAGCGGCGTAAGGCTGGCCAGCCAAGGAACTCTCTGGCAGATGGCTCCATTGTCAGTGGATGCGGTTGTCGCGGTCGGCAAAAAGCCGGAGGTCTCAGTTGAGGAACATGCGCTCGGATCGGTTCCCGATACGATTGAGGCGCCCCCGTTTAGTGTCAGCATCTATTCGTATCCGCTCCAGTAGTGTGTTTTGGCTCTGCACGAATGCGAAAGCGACCAGCTTAAAAATGAGGACAGTGATGAAGATTGCGAAGTCAATTTGGGCAATGGCGCTTGCGATGGCCGTTGCATTCAGTTCCATGCTCTCGGCTCAGGTGCAAACCATCGTGCCGCCGGTGATTCCGGGCGCGAAACCGGTTTCTGTGGAGCACATCAAGATTCATGGCGCAGCGCTCGAAGGCAATCTGGAGGGGGACGCCGTCGATCGAGACGTGATCGTCTTCCTTCCACCTGGTTACGAGAAGGACAAGCATCGCCGCTACCCGGTCGTCTACGCGCTGCACGGCTTTTGGATCGGCGCCGAGCAATGGACGCAGGAGATCCATGTGCCGCAGACCATCGAAGGCGCATTCGCTGAAGGCGCACAAGAAATGATCGTCGTCCTGCCGGACTCGAAAACCATCTACAACGGCTCGATGTATTCCAGTTCCGTTACCACGGGCGACTTTGAAAACTACATCGCCCATGACGTGGTCACCTATATCGACGCGCATTACCGGACGATTCCCGAACGCACAAGTCGCGGCCTCGTGGGCCACTCAATGGGCGGCTACGGCGCTACCCGCATCGGCATGAAGCATTCCGATGTTTTTGGCAGCCTCTACATCATGAGCCCCTGTTGCCTGTCGCCGATGACGGGCGGAGGGCCGGTCTCCGCGGACAAGATGAAAGAGATGGCGATTGCGAACGAAAAGAAGATTGCTGGGGCCAAATCGCCAGCCGAGGCTGCATCGCTCCAGCAGGGCTTCGAGATTGCGCAGCTTGCTTCTGCCGCCGCCTGGGCGCCGAACCCCAAGAACCCTCCCCTCTATTTCGACCTGCCTACCAAGGACGGCGTTCCGGTGCAGGAGATACAGACAAAATTTGCAGCGAACGCCCCGCTCGCCTTCATCGACCAGTACATCGGAAATCTGAAGCAGTATCGCGCCATCTCCATCGACGTCGGCGACCAGGATGGTCTGCGTACAGGTACGATCAAGCTGCACGAGGTTCTGGACAACTACGGAATCGCGAACAGCTTTGAAATCTTCCCCGGTACGCACACCAGTGCCGTCGCTGATCGATTCCAAAATCACGTGTTGCCGTTCTTCAGTAAAAATCTCTGTTTTGAAGCGGGCTGCAAGTAGGTTTGAACAGGAGCAAAGCTAGGATGGACCATTCGCACCGCCTCTCGGCTCCCTCTGCCTGGCTTGCGATATGCGAGGCTACTGCCCGCGCTGTCCGGCGTGGTCGGCTATGGAAACTGGCACGTCGACCGAGCCAGTGCCCTATCTTTGCAGCATTGCCCGTGTGCGCAAGGAGCGCTACGAGGGAATGCTGGCATAAGCGCCGCAGGGGAAGCGCGGTGTTAGAAGCGGTTTTCGGGA
>Ga0302188_10003394_pt1 | contig 11088 bp, 17 predicted proteins | sample II_Bog_E2_1_FD_198783 | JGI IMG/M metagenome (GOLD analysis project Ga0302188, IMG submission 198783) | Peat permafrost microbial communities from Stordalen Mire near Abisko, Sweden - II_Bog_E2_1 | ecosystem: Environmental > Terrestrial > Soil > Wetlands > Peat | place: Sweden: Abisko... | reverse complement strand
CTACGCAAAGAAGGGAACTGAAAACCGATTCATTATTTTTTTTAAGACGCTTCGCTAGACCAATGAAAGAAGGGGAGCAATCCCACACCACAACCCACACCACAGCTAATTACTTCCAATCCAGGCTCTTTCTTCTCCATGGTCTAGCGAAGCGTTACAAAACCATTACGTCCTACCCATTGCTAGACAAGTCCACAGATAAGGGTTGCGTGCCGTGCTGGAGTTGCGCTTGCGCTTGGATAGGTCGGCACAGGGGTAGAATAGGCCCGCCATTGCGTTTCCGCCTAGTGGAATGGGCCTGAGTGACCAGAATCAACAGCGGGCCTTTAAACCGGCTTATAGGGCAAAAATAGATTTGCGCGAAAAATAGATTTTAATAAGTCTCGGAAATGTACTTTTCTAGTAGAGCGATTATCAATCCCCATTCAAGCCTCTCTGTTGGATCTGTAAGCTCTTTCAATTGCTTCTTTAGTTTATCCAACAGAATCCCCGGTTTTACTTTTGGATCTAGTCCCGTCTTATTTGTCATTCCCACATAATCCACCCCTTCCTAAAATAAATCACTCAAAAAGCTTCCTGCCTGTTTATGGACGATAAAGATAAAGAAGAGTTGGAATGGATGAAACAGCATTACCAAATGAACCAGCAAGCTAACCAACAATCCCCCCTACAAAAATTTCAGGACTACTATACCTACGTGAAACCTACCGCTCCTCCAACCATTTTGGAGCTTATTCAGCTTCTAGATATTGTAAGGGCTGAAAGTAATAGAAATCATGGGGAGCTTATAGCTCTTATAAAAGACTTTCTCGGGAAGAAGTAACTCATGGACGACACTCCTAAACACTACCAAAAGGGTAAAAGACGAACGAGAAAGACCGTCATTAAGTATATGAAGCGTCAAGCTCTCACGATTCTTGCCCGTGAGATCGAACAACTAATGGACGCTTCATATGACAGAAAATTAAATAGAGACGAAGGATTAGCACTAAGAGCTTACCTGCCAATACTCAATGAACTCGAAGAGTTAGATAAGATCAAAACTCTCGAAAACCCCGATGAAACTGAATATGAAGAGGAATCAGATGATGTTTAATTTTAAGATTAAGTTGCCCACGAGCGTTGAAGAGTACGATTTTCTCATTGATAGGCTAGCCAAAAAATACAAGTTTGAAGATAAAAACCACGTCGCCGCCGTCGTTTCTGTAGCTATTAGGCACCTTGACAATCAAACCGCCTATACAACGCTTGATTATTTGGCCCAATGCGTTCAGAAGCAGATGGCTAACATGGTAGCAAGTCACAAGGGCGATCTTATCAAGCATACGGTACAAGTAGATAGCCTCATTGCTTATCTGAAGCAAAACCCGAACGACGCACAGGCTATGGATCAGCTCACAAAATATGCATCGGATGGGTTTCAGTACGCTAAAGAGGCCCTAGCCAAGCTGGAGGCCGCTGCACAACCCAAACAGAACCTATCCATGGTTCCACCTATCCTATCTAGTGTTCCAGCCGCGCCTACTAATGAGTCTCCTGTTGAACCGCCTAATGCTTCCTAGTGGTTATAATCTAACCACGTAACCTTTCTATCTATTGCTTGAATATTACCAATATTATGACATTTCTCTGAATTCCGTAGTAATTCCTTGACTACTAGTGCCGTATGAGGCAATCTTAGTAGTAAGGAGATAGGTATATGAATAGATATGAAGAGTTTTTCTTGGAGTCGAAACGGTTGAACGGTACCAAGGTTATCAGCCTTGTAAGATACGATCGATTTGAGGATTTTATTAAGATGCTAGCAGGGGATAGTTCGATTAAGGAAGAGTACCGCGTGTTCTTGGTATGCTGCATCTCTGCTGGCCTCCGGGTAAGCGAAGGTCTGTCTCTTACCAAGGAGTCGTTTAAAGAAGATCCTAGAGGGTTGTCCTTCCAGGTAAAAGTCCTTAAGAAACGCAAGGTTGATACTCGCTGGTGTGTGATTGATCCAGCCGCTGTTGCCCTGGTTAGGAAGGTTCTAGCAGAGAAGATGGGTAAGCTGTTTGATTGGACTCCTACTACTTGCCTACGTAGGGCCAAGGCCCTGTTTGATCTTCCAGGTATCTGCAACCACAGCCTTAGACATAGCGCTGTCTCTTACTATCTGTTTGAGAAGAGCTTCTCTACTGAGATGGTAGGCAAGATCATTCATATTAACTCAAAGGTTGTAGATACTTACGCCCACCTAGATGAACGCGCTGTCTTATTCCAAATGCATAAAAATAGAGCTGTGTAGTCCCTCGATCCTATCCAGCAGCTCGGTAGAGATGAATCGAGCCAGTAAGGATAGGTATGTCCAAGTTCGATTCCGATGAGTTCAAAGCGCTTCAAAAGATTTGGTACGATAAGCTAGCCGCCACTCCCGACAAGCAGGGTGCTCTCTTCGATGATATTGAAGATACGAGCAGAGCCGATAAGCCATTAAAATCATGGCACAATCACAAGTTTAAATCCATCGATGTAGAACAGAGGCTGGCCACAGAGTCATATTATGAGCAGGCCAATCTGCTTCTGTCCTACTACCGGTTCAAGAACAAAACCCATAAACGCATCTGGGAGCTGCACTGCAAGGGCCTATCTAGACGCAAGATAGCAGTAGCTATTGAAGACATGACTCCTACTTATGGCCAAGCCCGCATAGGTGAAATCATCCTAGAGATAGCCAAGACAATCAAAGGAGAATCAAAATGCCACAAAAATACGACCCGGAATACTACCTAAAACATAAAGATCAGCCTATCGCATGGCGTAACGCGAACCCAGACAAACATAAAGAGAGTAATCGCAAAAGTCATCTCATGCGAAAGTTTGGTATTACTGTTAGTCAATATGATCGAATGCTTACTGATCAAGAAGGCCGTTGTGCGATTTGTAAGGACCCTCAAGCTCAACTAGCAAGGAATCTTGCGGTGGATCACTGCCACGATACTGGTAAAATACGCGGTTTACTATGCCTACCCTGTAATACAGCCATTGGGTTATTGAAGGATAGTTCCGATATTGTCATTTCTTTACTTGAATATCTAAAGGGTCCAGTATGCAAGTAGTTATACGCCCATTTAATGCGTCTTTAGATACCGGACTTATCTACAGTAGCTATCCTAAAGGTGTTTACTACGGTTCTTTCACTCCTATCGATACCCCCAAAGATAAATGGTTCAAAGCATTCTATATAGAAATGCAAGATCAGCTAAAGACTTCCACCGTGTCGATTGCCTGCATGTCAGATAACGAAGATGTAATCATTGGTTACTCTATAGTTACGGGCACTTGCCTAGAGTTTGTCTATGTTAAGGAGCAGTTCAGAAATCAGGGCATTGCTAGACTACTCCTAAAGAACCATCCAATTGAACAGTACAAGAACGTAACTAAGGTAGGACATGCAATCCTACAGAAGAAAGATAGTCGATATGAAGCATCCCAAAGCGCTAGCTGATCTGATCGAAACGGGTATCCCCGTTAAGAAGGTTGTCTTTCACCAAGCCGTCTCGAACGGATTCAAAGAACCCGAGACTAACTTCTCATCGGACGACGCAAAGATTAGCCGTAGGGTAGAGATGTGGCTAACCGACACCATTCTTATTTGTCTACAGAATGAACGATACTTTGCAACGCCACTCGCGAATATTGTCTACGTCAGCTTCTAATGTCCAATGCCCTAAAGCTCGTAGCCAAGCGTAAGAAGCTTGAGGCTAAGAAAAAGATTGTTGAGAAGGTTTACCCTCCATTCGTTCTAGAGGACTTCCTCTTTGATAAGCAGCTAGCGTTCGTTAACGATCCTGCTAGATATGCAGTGGCTTGCTGTTCGGTTCGTAGCGGCAAGACTATCGCGTGCTGCGCCGATCTTATCGACACCGCTCTTAAGATGCCCGGTACCCAGTCGCTATACATTACTTTGGCCCGTACTTCAGCGAAGGTCATCTGTTGGCCCGAACTTAAGAGAATCATTAGGGATTATGGCCTAGAGTGTGACCTAAACGAATCAGACCTATCCGTACATTTTAAGAATGATTCTTGGATCAGGCTCTACGGCGGCAATGAACAGTCTGAGATTGAGAAGCTTCGCGGTCTGTCAAACGTAGCTCTAGTTTACCTAGATGAGTGCCAAGCATTCCGTAGTCATATCAAAAATCTAGTTGAAGAGATTATCGCAAAGCGTCTCTACGATTTGAACGGTAGATGCCGGATGATTGGAACACCAGGCCCTGTTGACGCGGGTTACTTCAAAGAGTGTACTCTGTCGGCGTTCTGGTCCAATCACAAGTGGAACATGTTTTCAAATCCATGGCTCTTCAAGAAGAGTGGCAAAACCCCCCAAGAGCTTACCGATGCGGACTGCCAACGTAAAGGTGTTACTAGTGATGACGCTTCTATTCAACGCGAAAACTACGGTAATTGGAAGCAAGACCCTGAGGCTCTCTTACTAAACTATTCAAAAGAACGTAACGATTACAACGCACTACCTCCTGGTCGATGGCACTATATCCTTGGTATTGACTTAGGCCAAAGGGATTACAACTTCCTATCCGTTCTAGCCTACTGTGATACCAGTCCCGATACGTACCTTGTTGAAGAGAGATTCAAGTCTAATCAAACCACCGATGAACTTGCCATATCTATTAAGACGCTTATGACCTTTTACCCATTTACTAAGATGGTATGTGACGCCGGTGGGCTTGGCTTGGCGATTGTGAATGATCTTACTACTAGACACGGCCTACCCATCGTAGCTGCTATCAAGACTGAAAAGATGGCTTCCTATGCAATCCTTAACTCTGCTCTTCGTAGGGGCAACTTCAAGGCCAAGTCAAATACGATGTTTGCCAACGATTGTAATATCCTCGAACGAAATAATGATAAGTCTACATCTGAAAAAACGGTGGTTAAAGGCCACTCCGATGCTGTTGACGCCGCTCTCTACGCTTTCAAGCTATCTCCAGCCTACTATTTTACGGCCCCTCCAGCTAAGCACGCGGTTGGTACTCCTGAAGCTGCCTTACAGTTTGAGCAAGACGTTATGCAAGCCAACTTTGAACGCCTAGATAAAGAGCGTAAGAAAGAAGACGGTTCAGATAGAAACTGGACTATGAACGGCGATGGATCTAACAGCTGGAATCGGTGGTCTGACTAGTTTTCGTTCATTTTTGATCGAATTTTGATCATAAGTGGCCAACTTATCATTAGTAATGCTGCCATTCTTAAAAAACCGCAAGACCCCGCGTATAGCTCCCCCCATGGAAGAGAAGCTCGTTCAGGGGTCTCAGGATGATCATATCAACGACCAACTCCTTGGCGAACTCATGGGTGCTGTTACTGATAAAGACGTAAAGCTATTCAGGCAGGCCCTGGAAGGCTTGGTTACTAACATGCTCAATTTCGACGGAGACGACAATGCAGATGAATGAAACCAAAGACGCTCCTGAAGATCAAGACTCTGACCATGACGCTATATTAAATCATTGCGCAAAAGAATTAATGGAAGCCTTTGAATCCAAAGACAAAGACAAAATGTTGGATGCGTTCCACGTTCTTGTTGGTGATCTTATGAGCCGTATGTCCACTAGTGACGAGGAGTGACCCGTGATTCCAGATAACAAGAAAATTTCCGAACTGATCCGAATGAAAAAGAAAAAGATGCTCAACGCCGAACCTGAGCTTGTGGATACGGATGCTCATCCCGATGTTAATCCTAATGAGATGGCTGATATTCGTATGAACGCTGAGATTCAATCGAGTCTTGATAGCCCTGACAAGATCGATGCCCGCGAAAAATCCCTCGATGTTGACGATGAGATGGGTCCATCTGCTGAAGAGCTTGGACGCATGGCTAGACTCCGCAAGTATATTGACGGCATGGATTACGACGACGACGAAGATAGCGAGTAAGCTTGTGTCGCCAAAAGAGATTAAGAAACTCATTCGAACGCTTCGCGCGGCTGGCGTGAGTTACTACAAAGATAGCGATGTAGAGCTAAGACTTGGAGACGAACCAAGCCAAGCTCCTACGGCTAAAGCTAAAGCTGAACCCGCTAAAGATCTTACCGATGATGAAAAGAAAGTCATTGAGCACAAGCTAGAGCAGGTCAAATCTCTCATGCTTGGTTCAGATGAGGATCTTCTAGACCGTCTTTTCCCGGTGACAGTTGAAGATCAAGAGGTAGCGTAACATGGCCTACACTATAGAAGCGCTAGACATAACTACCACTAAGCCTGAGAAGGTCATTGAGACTTCTTCCACAAAAAAGAAGATAGCTCCAACCGCGTTCTCCTGGTGGATGGCTGAAAGCGACCAGGATCTTGTTACCCAGGTTCTCTCTACTACAGAGTTCTTGAAGCGTACTTGTGCTAATAGGATTCGCCAAGCTTCTATTTTTACCAGGCTCTTCTCTGGTAAGCCTCTCTATAACTTCGCATCCTCAAACGCCTCTCTAGATACTTCTGCTCAGCTTCCTATTGGTAGGCCTACCGCCAATGTAGTCTATTCTTGCACCGATACCTTGGTATCCATGATTTCCCAGGATAGACCTAAGCCTGTTTTCCTTACTAACAATGGTCACTATAAAGAACGTAAGCTTGCCAAAGAGGCTAACGCTTTTATTCAGGGCGAACTTTTCCGTACCAAGGCTTACGATCTTGGCGCTCTATGTTTACGTGATTCATGCGTACTTGGTAATGGTTTTATCAAAGTTTTCGCTAAAGATAAGAAGGTCTGCCTTGAAAGGGTTCTCGAAACTGAACTCTTAGTAGACTTTAACGATGCCTACTATAATGACCCTCGCCAGCTAATCCAAATCAAGCTTGTGGATAGAGCCGTTGTAGCTTCTATCTTTCCTAAGAAGGCTGATATTATCGCTGGCGCTCTTCAAGGGAATGTTGATTCAACCCCTAGATCTACCGAGACTACCTCTGATCAGTTTATTATCTCAGAGGCTTGGCATCTCCCATCTTCTGAGGGTGCTAAGGATGGGCGACACGTTATCGTTTGTTCTGAGGGTATTATTCTAGATGAGAAATGGGAAAAGCCTAAGTTCCCATTCGTAAAGTTTAGTTACAACCCAAACATGGTTGGATTCTTTGCCCAAGGGTTGGCTGAAATTCTCATGCCTACCCAGATGGAAATCTACCGTTGCCTTATTGTGGCCTCTCAGGCTCTAGAGCTAATGGGCGTTCCACGTATCTATATCGACGAACTTTCAAAGATCGTTGAAACTTCCTTCAATAACCGTATCGGTACAATCATCAAAGGCCGTGGAAATCCACCTACGTTCATCAATGCTGAATCCAATACCCCCGAATACTATCAGTGGATTCAATGGCTGATTTCCAATGCTTACAATATGTCTGGTATCTCTTCGATGGCCGCGCAAGCCAAGAAAGAGCCTGGACTTAATTCCGGAGAAGCTATCAGAGAGGCTAACGATCTTCAGTCCGCTAGGTTCGCGGCTTTAGAAAAACGTTACGAGAATATCTATATCGACTTGTCCTATATGGTGATCGATTGCGCCAAAGAGATTGCAGAAGAAGAAGGCTCCTATACCACTGTCTACCCTGGTAGAGACGGTACTAGAGAAGTAGACTTTAAACACATTGGTAAGCTCAAAGACACCTACGTTATCCAATGTATGGAAGAGTCTGGGCTTTCAAATGACCCAGCCGCAAGACAGGCCCAACTCTCAGAGAAGCTCGCTTCTGGTGAAATTACTTTACAGGAGTTCCGTAGGCTCTCTAACTTCCCCGATCTTGAACAGTCGGACCAGCTAGCCGCTGCTTTAGAAGAACGCATTCTACATGCCTTGGACCAGATAGTAGAGCAGGGAGATAAGGACTATGACTCCATCGCTCCTGATAGCTTTATGTTGGACCCATCTGACCTAGCTACTACTCTAGTTGTTAATTACATCAATCTTTACAGCACCTTACAGCTTGAAGAAGAGAAGATGCAGATACTTAGAAATTGGTTTGAGCAAGTCCAACAGAAAAAGTCAGAAGCTAATCCACCACCAGTACAGGCAGCTCCTACCCCTCAGACGGGTGGACAGGGCTTACCACCTACGGCCCCTCCAGCCGCGCCAGTTGGCCCGGCATCTGGTGCTCAAGTCTAAGTCTCCAATCTAGAAGAACCCATAATAACAAAAGCAGGAAAATAAAAAATGGCATACGAAGTCGAAAATCTTGGATCTAATATAGTTGGCCCGAATCTCCCAAAAGAAATTATGCGTGAGGAACGCGTAGTAGATCATAGGGCTGATTCTAGACGTCTTGTCCAGGCACAAGCAGCTGTTCAAGCTAAGCAAACGGACGCAAAAAGTGGCCAACCTAACACTAATAAGAACAGTGCCACGTCTGAAGAAACACAGACAACCCCCGTAGAATCGGTCACATTGTCTCCTGGTGCTGCTGCACTAGCCCGTAAAGAGGCTAAATTTCGCCAGCAACAACAGGAACTTAAAGCCAGCCAGGCCCAATTGGAAGCTGAACGCAAAGAAATTGCAGACCTCAAAGCAATCAAGGCGAAGCTAGCTTCCAAGGACTTTTCCGGCATTGAGTCACTCGTTGATTACAACGACTACACTAACTATCTTATTGAGAAAGACTCTAAGAGTACTCCTGAACAGGATGAGATTAAAAAGCTCGCCTCCAAGTTGGACAGTATGGAGAAGGCTCAGCAAGATGATGTTAGTAAGCGTTTTGATGCTGCGGTGAACGAACGAAGAACGGCTATTAAGGCCTTGGTAGGATCAGATACAACGTATTCCACGATTAAGGAACTAAAGGCAGAAGAAGCCGTAGTGCAACACATCCTTGATACTTGGGAACATGACAATATCGATCTGTCAGTAGAACAAGCCTCTAAGGAGGTTGAAGACCTTCTTGTAGAGAAGGCCACTAAGTGGGCAAGCCTAAGTAAAGTAAAGACTCAAGCTAGCCAAGAGAAGAAAGAACTCCCTCCTCTTAAATCAAACGTGAAAACTCTAACAAACAACATGGCTCCTACGGGTGAAATTAAAAGACCCCAAAAGTCATTCGAAGGAATGTCTGAACAAGACCGCTACAAAGAAGCGTACAGACGCGCCCAAGAAAAATTAAAAGGATAATAAGATATGTCTAACAGTACCTCTAGTGCAGTAACCAACGTTGCTACCCTCAAAGAGCTTTATAGTGATGATGCATGGGTCATGAAATCGTATATTCTGAATCGCAATCCCGCACTTGCGCTTGTGGACAAGGATGAGAGCGAATCAGGAATGGGCGGTAAGTATTTCCCAATTCCATCCCTGGTAAATCCAGGCGGTGGACGTTCTGCGGCTCTTGGGGTGGCCCAGACCAACTCTACCGCTCCTCAGACGGTCGAATTCCAAGTTACACGTGTTCAGAACTATTCCAACTTCGTTCTGACTGGTGACTTCCTTCGTGCATCGGCTGAATCTATCGGTGCTTTCATGCCTGCCGCTGAGCTTAACGTTAAGTCTGCATTCCAATCACTTGGTAATGACTACGCGCTTATGTTGTTTGGTGACGGTTCTGGCAAACGCGGCACGTATGGTCTAGGTGCGGGTTCTATTACTGGTGGTGTTATCACTCTTGATAGTGCTCAACAGGCTCTCAACTTTACCCCTGGTATGGCTCTCGTAAGCTATAGCATTTCTGGTCAGACTCCTACTCAGTCTACTAGTGCTGCTGTTGGGTATGTTATCGCTGTTGATACGGGTGCTGGTACCGTTACGGTTTCTGCAACCTTTAGTGGTGCTGCTGGTACTCCTACGAGTTGGTCTACTTCTTTCCCTTACCTTGCTCAGATCGGCGATGTGAACTTCATTAGCAATGGTCTCGCCAGCGCTAATATGCTCAAAATGGCTGGTTTTGGCGCTTGGATTCCTTCTGCGGCTCCGAGCGGTTCGGATTTGTTCTTTAACGTCAATCGCAGCGTTTCGCCTACTCAGCTTGCCGGTCTCCGCTTTGCGGGTTCTAGTGAGTCGATTCAGGATGCGCTCATTGACGCTGTCAATACCCTTGCTGCACAAGGAACTGAGGCCGGTGATCCCGATTTCATCTTCTTGAACCCAGTTAGCTATCAATCGATGTTGAAGCAACTTACTGCTCAAGGTGTCTATCAGATGATTAAGGCTAAGGTTAACGAAGATGTCTCGATTAGCTTTAAAGCCTTGGTACTCCCTACGGCCAACGGAGAAATTGCTATCCTACAGGATCGTAACTGCCCTGCAAACACGGCCTACATTATTACCCTCAAAACTTGGAAACTCAGGTTCAATGGTAAAATGGCGATGTTCATTACCTACCCTGGTCTCTTTGATCAGATCGGTCTCCCAGTCGCTGGGCAGGACGCTGTGCAAACCGCAGTGGGCGGATATGGTAACCTGACTTGTAATGCGCCAATCGCGAACGCGGTTGTGACTCTCAGTCAGTAATCTAGAAAGCATAAGCGTACTTCGCTTTGGTCCGTCTGATCTTTCAGTTAGCGCCCCCTGCCTAAAAAGCAGGGGGCGTTTTTGTATCTAGAGTGGCCAACCCAACATCAATGAATGGGTAGACCCATGCGACCGTTCTAGACTAGTGGCCCTGACAATCTAGCGGTAAAAAACTCAGGGCTATAAAGGGTTCTACTTATGTCCAATATTTCTTCCAATAAGCTCGGCAATAACGGTGGCCGCGAATATTCCTTCCTCAATCGCCCTGTTCTCATTGACTGTAATTTCATTGTAGATAGCACCAATGGTAATGGTCTCGGTATTCGCAGTCTTAAGGGTTCTGGCGTTCAAGCCGTTTACATGCATACCTCTGCAACTCCAGCCGCTGGAAATCCAAATCCCGCTTCTGGTTATGCCTTGATTCAACTTGCCAATAACTACAATAGATACGCTGGCGGGTTCTCTGGATACGGAGCTAACCTTTCAGGATCAAACGTTGCTATCAATGGAACCGCTCTTACTGTTGGCGCTCCATACGTTATCACGTCAGTAGGCCATGCTACTGCTGGAACGGTTACAATCGCTCCTGTTGCTGATGTTTCGGGAAGCTTGGCTTCTA
>Ga0302188_10003390_pt1 | contig 11105 bp, 6 predicted proteins | sample II_Bog_E2_1_FD_198783 | JGI IMG/M metagenome (GOLD analysis project Ga0302188, IMG submission 198783) | Peat permafrost microbial communities from Stordalen Mire near Abisko, Sweden - II_Bog_E2_1 | ecosystem: Environmental > Terrestrial > Soil > Wetlands > Peat | place: Sweden: Abisko, Stordalen... | reverse complement strand
GTTAAAAAAAATAGTCAGAGTTGTTGAAGATTATCAGCTTTCTTGAAATAAATTTTAAGGCGCAGAATTTTATTAATTATTTGTTATTATTTTTTAAATATTCTATTGATATATTAATATACAATATAACTGATAATATAATTCTTATGATCAATCAACAAGAAAGAGGATTAGACCTCTCAAGTATATATCGGATAGATATGGATAAGAGATCGAAAAATAAAGAAAAATATAATATAACTGAATATAATTTACCAGAATATGTAATTTTGGATGATGATAATGATAGTGATAAGGATGACCAAGATCCGTCTACTGATAGCAAGTAGATGAATGATGTTGACTGCTCTCAGAATGATAATAGTGAAATTTTTTCTGCTTACCAAGAGGGAGATATGGAAGCAATAAAATTACCAAATCAAAATATTTACAAAAGAATGAAGGAAGCTTTTAAATACTGCATCAAATAAAAAACAATGTCACCCACTAAGTGCTCGAATCGAATCAACTATTCAAATGGTTTCAGCTATTATTGTAACGAACTCAACAATAACTATACAAACTTCCCCATGCACAATGTGAATCATTATGAATCTTAATATTACTAAAATCCTCATCTTATGGATATATAGAAAGATTGGCCAAAGCAGAGAATAAAATTATCAACTCATAGCTCATTTGATAATCCAAACTCAATGATTAATGAGGAAGAAGATTATGAAGTGGGAATTAATGCTTTCCAAAGAATACAGTTATCCCCTTATTCGATGGAGAAAAATCGAGGCACTTGTTTGAATGTATCGAATGAATAGCCTACCAATGGTTATAAAAAAATTGCTCCCTTAAAATATGGAATAAAAAAGAATAAGAGATAGTTTAAGCATGCAAAAATAAATAAATAAAAATTACATCAGTATAAGTTTGAAAAGGGTGACAGAAAAGAAGGGAAATGCAATAAAAATATATCAACTAAAGAAGAAACGAGAGAAAATTGCATTATGTCAAAAATAAAACAATAAACATGCACCGAAGATAAGAGTTGTCGGACCAAAATATAAAAATTTTGCTATTCTGAGGCAGCCAGATATCGCTATCGTTTTTGCAAAGTTAATTAGCAAATTATGTAATTATCGCAGGTTTGCCGTAAATATGCAAAAGTTTATAAAGATCAAAGAGCTATAGTTCCGGGTCAGCCAATATTTGCTTAACATTATTAACTCTCATAATTTCAAAATTTAAAGAAGAATGAATTAATAAAGCGTCAATTTATCGAGATTTAATAATGATTTGGCGATTTATGATTTGAATATTTTTATCTAACTATAAATTTATAAAGATTAAAAGAAGATGATTTTATAGAGAAAGTGTAAGAAAGACATGAAGATGATGAGATGGCTTGATGATAGTAGAGCAAACTCAGGTTTATATAAATATTTTTTTGCAAAAATCATTTTTATCTCTTTTTCCTATGATGAAGATAAAGAAGGTTGTCATATCAAAAGGGGGAGTGGTTTAAAATAATTTATTTCTTCATTCATTGGGCAAGTAAAGGATAGATTATCATTATTATTTTACATGCAAACTGATTTCTTTAAGACTAAATTGAGGGAATGTAAAGTAAAACGCTGTATTTTATTTAGTTTAAATAATCTCTGCCAAAATGGATTTATTTATATCATTTATTCTTTCTTTTTTATTTTTACTCACCATTATTGTTAAGTCTCACTTAACTTCAATAATCAATATAATCAAATTAATTGTCTGTTATTTAAAATTTTATATTATTTAGGATTCATAATTGTAATCAAAGTATGATAAAAGATATTATCCTAATAAAAGCAAAACAAATTGCGAGCTTTAGTAATCAATAAATCAATAAATCCAAAATTTAACAAAATATTTCATATTCAGGGTATGTTTTAATCAAACTATTAAGTACATTTCGGAATTTTTGTACTTTTCCCTCAGCAACAGACTAATTCCTTAATTCATTCGAGGTGGACCGCAAATCCAAATCTTAGAAATGTCTTATCTATTCATTTATGATTATAGGAGTTACTAAAATCCTCTCTCAACAAGTTTCACTTTATCTGAATTCAACTCAGCATATAAACTTTCTTTCCCTTTCAACTTTAACGTCATCTTGAACTTATCAGAGCATTGACTCAAATATAACAACTGCTGAAGAGTTATAGGATGAATGTCTTCTAAGCTCTGAAAGGCTGCCATCAGTTAGAAGGTAAATTGATTGAAGGGCCTATCCTTTATTATAGGACTCAACTATTAGATTTGATTCTTCAATTCTGGTTTATTTTTACAAAGCTAGCTTTTGAAGAGAAGATCAATGAAATCGCTGAAGGGATATATTCCAGTTCCACCTGCTACGATAATGACTTTACCTGGTTTGAGATGTGCGAACTGAAGTCCTTCCCCTTTAGGTTCACTGAGTTTAAGTGCTATTTATTGTTGAGCCATCACACTCTTGACCAGCTGATCTGTGAACCTTCCGCCAATGTATGTTTTAAATAAAATAGGCACGCCAATGTCTTCCTCGCTATTGCTATTTCCCGAGGGTTATCGTTCACTAACTATTTCTTGCAGTTATAGGCGATCATTGGTGTCTACTTTCTCTCCTTTCATCTTGGGCAAATTAGTGCCTTCCAATTTCTCTTTGAAAAAACTATTCATGAATTTCCTGTTCTCCCGGACTAAAAAATTCACACTTGTGTAAAGACGAGTCACTTAGTTGTTGAAAGTAATGGAATGGTACCGGCCAAGCTGATTGACATGCGTATACTTAGTGAAAGAGAAGAAACCTCCTTCCTTCTTGGACAAGTACATTTCGTAGATGTGACCACTAACAGAGATGTTTTTTATATTTTAAATTTTCACTTCCACTTCGTTGGTGATAAAACCTGTGAAAATAGGGGCGATTTCCAATTTGGCAATGGGACTTCCAAGTAATTCCAAGCTTTTAAAGGTATGTGAGTGAAGAGGTACCTCAGGCAGCTCCTCTGAAGGCAGCATTCCGTAAATATATCTGTCAATCTCCTTGTTCTTGACTGATTCAATAATCTGATAACCGCCTGGATGCCATTTTTTAACTGGTTACAGTTCGTAGATGTAGTTGGCGAACATGCAGTAGTCCTTAGAGGAGTCAAGCTATTTAATGGACACCACTTTCCTCATGGGCTCCTCTTCCACTTTGAGGCTGCCTTTTGCTTCGAGTCGTGGAAACTTATACTTCCATACAACGATTAGGACGGCGAAGATGAGATCCTGAATCAGCAGCGCCGCCATTCCTCCGCCTCCGTAGATGATGTAGTTGTTGATTTTGCAGACCCAAGCCGCAATATACCCTGCGACCATGTGAACCTTTCTCATTGCCAATATGGAATTGGAACGGGCACCACAGACATTGAACAGTCTAGTAACTATTCCCAATAAGGTTGAAATCAGGATGAGGAAGAGGCAGACGATACCCACTAGGTAATGGATATGTAACGTCTATCCTGACTCATGGATAGCTAGAGTGTTATCACTTGAGATAATCCCAGTTGTCATGAAGATGGGAATGGAAGTTGCCAGAGTATAGATGCACGCAAATATACCTGCTAAGGCATGAATGATAAAGGTGTATCTTCGATATGAGTACAGCACCAGAAAAATAGCAACATTAATGCCTGGCCCCCAGATAGCAGCCATTAAACCGGTGTGTCCGTCAATGGTGGAGCCAAAAACTGATGAAGCATTAATTTCATTGCCGTGTGGCATGTTTGATGATTTAAATAATATGGAATTCTAAATTTAAATATTACTTTTAAGCTATAATTTAAATAATTTTGGTTTATTTCCATCGTATGAGGTTGCTCAATTTTTAACCTATTCTTCATAAGTAATAACATCAATTTAATTATTATGTTACAAAACCAAAAAATGTATAAATCCATTAAATCGTCAATATTAGATGAATGCAAACATTAAATTTTAATCACAGCCGTTACTTGACTTATCAAAATCAAATCACTCTTATTTCAACAGAATTTACAGTAAATTGTAAAAAAAACACTTTTACAACATTACCAGTGATTTACCAGATATATTCCTTTAGCACAACATCTTTCAGAAGAAATATCACCAAATTAATAAATAATTCTTTCCTCTATTACTAATAAAAATAATTTAATTACTGATCTGTCATTGAAATGTAACCCAATTTTACATTATTTTATAATCTATTATGATATTGATGAATAGCAGCTCCTCAATAATAAAAAATTGTTCGATGTAATCTAAGGATATTATTTTGTTTATAACAAATGATAATACTTATATAAGATATTACTTAAAAGCAGAATCAATAATATCGAAATCGCAATCACCTCTATTATAGTATTTTTAAAAAATTATAATTTATAGAAATCTTTCGTAATTCGACTAAATTTAAAGCAGAAAAATATCCAACAAAGCGTCCAACCAACTTTCGCTATTATAAGATTATTTGGATTGCTCCATTAATCGAATTATAATGGGGGACTAAACCTAAATGGATTTAATCATCTTTTGATTATATATATTTATTCATTTTAACAAAGCAAAACATTTTAATGGGAGCTTGTGTAAGATCAAAATACGATGGGCTAGATTGCTAAAAAAAGGAGTTCTGGACATACGTTATACCTAATCGAGATAGCATCTTTTAGGAATATTATCTACTAAGACATTATTATTTTAAAATATTTGGCTAATTGACTGATTAAAAATTCTTCAAAATGAATTATCAAAATATATTTATTTACCAGGATATTAGAAGTCACTAAACAATAAGTTAATTTGTATTTGGCATTGGACCATTTTGTAGAACTCATTATTTTGATATTATAATTCTTATATTTTAGATATCAATAGGAGGCTTTCCTCATATTTAATAACATATCTTTAAATTTATATTTAAAGTATTCCTACTTATATTTATTTCATCAGTAAATTTGATATTTAATGAGTAAAAATGATTAAAATTCATTTACATTCATTTTTGAGAGTCTTCTCTTATTTTTGAGGAAATGAACCAGAAAATCTGATGAGTTACTTTCATCTTTAATCATACCAATCTACAATCTACAAAGTAATGAAGGAATAATTTAATTCATAATTTGATAATTAAGATTTGATGTGAATAACTCTAAATAATTTCCTTGCCCTTCAACTATGATGTTCCAGTTCAACTCAATTAGTGTGAACGTTTATTCATAGTGTTGAGTCCAACAAGCATTGGCTACGGAAAGATCACTTTGAGTAAATGCGACATAAGTCAACCACTCAAAGCTTACACATTTAAGTATAAATAATTTGCTAAAAATGATTTTGCTATTGAACAGCGGAACCCTGACCAACTGACGGAGGAGATTATAATTAAGGCCTCAACTCTTGGTAGTCCCGATCTGAAAATAAAGAGTTCAGATAATGATAAATCGTTAATGAGCAATAACAAAATAACTTCCTCAGTCCCCCAGCAGAGATATTGTTTACATGGGTGGGAAAGCCATCAATTAAATACTGGGAAGTTGTTTACTAGCCGCCCTGTGTCAATTGTGACCTTTTGGGATCAGATAAATTGCACGTCTATCGCATCAATAGTCATTAGAGTGATATTAGGAGTTGCCGTGCTGGCTGGAGGATGCTTTATTTGTCGAGGATGGAATAGGAAGGAATATAGACCCCTCAGTATGCATGAGTGATTGTTTGTATTTTGAGGATATATCTTATTCTTCCTTATCAATATATGCATGAATAACTTGCTAATATCTGTTTCAAAACCAATTCTACCGTAACAAAAACAGAAATTCAAAGACTTTATCTAAATTTCGGGTCTCTTCAGACAAATATTATTTTTTTCAAAAGTTTAAAAGATCAGAAGTTAAATTTTTTGCATAAGTCTAAATTAACCTTATTCTTAATAATGACCTTCAAAAAAGAAACCAAAGTTTTTATATGGCACAAAATCGTAAAATCACAACTGGAGGGATTCGAACAACTCAAATGATATCTTAATCTTCAACGCATTGCCTCAAAAAGTAGTTTGTTTGCTTAAATATGGCTCAATATATATCAATTTCACAGTAACGGATCACAAAATTTTATAGTTTGAGATTCATCTTACAAATGTTTAATATTCTTTCCAACTATCAACTGATTTCTATTTGAAACATAATTAATTTTATCCTTCCATGTATGGGAAGCAGCCATGACAGATGTAATTTGTTGGCTTAAACCGAAACCGAAACCGAAATTGATTTTATATGACTTACATTGTCATATTCCTTCGATTTTTTAAATATATCGCTTATATTCCAAAATAACATCAGTAATTTCTATATTAATAATTCTATTCATGAAGACCCTAACCTCATTTATTTTGATTCTCCTCCTTGTTTGGCACTCAGCTACCGTTCCCACATCTACTGGAGAAATTGGAGTTGGTATTGCTAGTCCTACTACAACAACAGCCTTTTCATGCCTCATTGATCAAGGGAATTCTGTAGCCATCATAAGGATCTATAAAGCCAATGAAACATACTGGGGTGTAGACCCAGATGGCTTCCAGAATCTCATCAATGCTGATGCTGCCCACAGCCATCCTGGCTCTATATTTAATGTTGGAAACTTCAAAACTATGGCTTACATGGAAGTTTGTCGCAACAACGATGGTCCCTCTCAAGTAACCGCTGTGGATGATGCCATTTTTCCAAGACTTTACACATAAGTTTTTGTTAAGGTTCAACCCAGTCCCAACCCAGAATGCCTATGGGAGATCTATACTCAGCAATAGAACTGTGATTTCTTGACTTCAGTTCTGAATGCCTTTTAATCAAGCATTTCATTCGATACAATCGGTGTATTCTCAACAGCAAACATTTGGGCAAGCTTCTTCGGACATACTTGCGATCATATCGGATTAACCTATCCTCTTTGGTATGCAGACTACGACATCCACGGCCAAGTGAATCCAGCTGCAAATTTCAACGACTTCGTCTCATTTGGAGGATGGGATGCTCCCTCACTTAAACAAACTTAAGGAAACACAACTGCTACAAGTTTGTGCGGCAATGCTTGGCATGTCTACTTGGACCGAATTTGGCGACCCTCTCCTCCAGTTTGATCTCCATTAAACATAATTACTTAAATTAATTTTTAAGGGAAAAATTTAACTGATTTAATTGTTACACTTTTCACTATCAGAATATTTAAAAATTATCTGATCATATCATACCATAATATAATCATTAACTAACCCAATTTTATCTTTAGGAAGTTAACTTCTGAAGGCAGCATTAGAATTAAAGAAAATATCCAAAGTAAGAAGCAAATCGTTGCTCAGAAAAATATGCAGTTGTGCAGTTGAAAGCTGACCAAGGCGAACCCATAGCTGCAAAATAACTGTAAAAGGAAAGATTCAACTTTATTTGTTCTAAAAATCTGACAAATCACTCTCTTTTTAAGTTAAAATTATAAAATAATATTTAATTTAGATTTTATGATTCGTGGGTTTTTAAAATCATTTTTCTGCCAACTATTCCACGATATATTCAGCTGCCCTTACAGTCATTTGATCCTCCTCATTCAGACTATTATTTAATTTATTAACAATTTCCCTACAATTAGCAATCAACGGGTATTTGAATCCCTTCGACATAAAGAGATAGCTCCCAAAAATGCAACCCAGCGGTGATCTCTCTATTTCATAGATAGAGTGGATGAAATGGTACCTACTCTCATCTTGCTTCATTGCCAGCTGGAACTCACAAACTGCCTCTTTGATCCTTATCTTCAGCACCACGTCTATCGTTTCTTTCTTCTACAGTCTATTATCCAATTCTATGATTTCATAACCCCTTTCTTTGCAAATTCTATCTGCTGCAGTCACTGCCTTCGCTATGTCCTCCACTTTGTTGAACATGCAATTCCCCCTCACCAAGTCACTGATGTTGCACTCAGTGACAATCTTATTCTTTTGTCTATCTACCAGAATTTCAGTGATTTCGTTGGTCCACGTTTACATGATTTCGTGTACTGTGGTTGCAAAGGTAATTGTATTTATCTTTTTTAGCCTTTGATCAATGGTTCTAATGATTGTTTGCACCCTTTCATGGTTGATCTCTTTGCTTAACATTTTTGCTAACATTTTAAGGATGACTCTAAACTGTTACTGTGACTTTTAAGGTATTTTCATGCTAACTCCAACTAAAATGCCGCTGGACTATTTACTTACTTCTTCGACTAAGGTTTCAAACTATTTCAATGACAGTTTAGAGAAAGTATTGACCTTGTCAATTAAACTATGAATTTACTCATAATTTGTGAAAAAGACTGACTCCTTGAAGAGATTCACTTGGCAGTCGTTACTTGGATTAAAGTTGTTGCATTTAATGACAATTGGATTGGGAATGCTTTATTTTTCTTCATTTTATGAGACTAATTTTACTGTCTGTGCATGGACTATAGTTTTCAGAGTCTATTACAGCTTTTGAATGGGCTCCTTTACCTCAAAAGTGTGCTTCCAAAAATATTGAATGAACAGCTGAGGGATAATATGGAAGTATTCCTCGTCCTCATAGAAAATTATTTTCACTAAATTGAAGATTTAGTCAACCATATTCAGTTCAAATTTATCATCGTAAATTTTCCTAATGATAGAAATGATTTCCTTTTTTATAATCGTATTTTAATTTACCAAGCTATTTTGAACTGTTATACCCGAATACAATGATTTAAATTTTTTTTCAAATAGTCTGCTGAGTCCATTGAGTCGTTGCTTCATTTGGGGATCGATTGAATCTGTTCTTTTCCATTTTTCTCCTTCAGCCTGAAATTTGGCAATCTGCTATTTTAGGAATGATTTATTTCCTTAACTCATATTGTTATTGTCTGTTGGAAAAATTTATTGGGCTCTATTGAAGCTATTGAAAGCTTCCTTGTAATTTTAAATTTTAAGATAACATACCCCCATATTTGCCCAAGCAAGAGTGTAAGTGGAGTTGCACTCAACGGCTTTAGCATAGCATTTGATCGCCTATTTATTTTAATTTCTATCTTTATAGATATTGCCCAGGTTGTTGTAAGCTTTGTGGTATCTCGGGTTTACTTCAATTGCCTTTGTGTACCATTTGATTGCTAAGTCAATATCCTTCCGATTTGCGTAGATTATAGCTATATTATAGTAAGCCATATGATAATCAGGTTTTATTTCAATGCATTTTTGATAATTTTGCAAGGCTAAATCATATTGTTTTTTTTCATCATATGATATACCCAAAGAATTGTAAATGTCATGGCTATTCTGATACAACTACAGTGCCTTATTATACCAACTGATCGATTTATCAACTTGTTTCTTATCGTGATAAGATAGACCGATATAGTATTCAAAATAACCTCTTTTCAGGTTGTAAGCTTGACTTTCCAATAAGATATCCTAATCATTTGTCTTTAGAATATCGAAAATGTCTGTTAAATTTTTATGTGCTGCTTTATATTCAGCGTCCCTTTCACAGGCTTTAAAGTACCAATTCTTGGCCTATTCATAGTTCTTCAGGATTTCATAAGCCACACCCGTGTTATTGTAACATGAAGCATATTTAGGAGAATACTGAACACACCTTTTGTACCAGTTTATGGCTTATTCGCAGTTGTTTAATCCTGATCTGTAAGCAATTCCAATATCATTTGCAATCCTGGTGTAGATGGGAAACCTATCAGCGAGTACATTTAATTTTTCTATTTTGACTTTGATTTATTTTTAATTTCTAGCGATAATATACAAACCATATTGGTTATTAGGATTGATTGCTAAAGCTTTATTCGCCCAAGAAATTGATTTTTTTTTCTAAATTCTTCGATACTCATAAATAAATGCTGTATCAATATAAGGGTTAACAAAGTTGGGCTTAAACTTTATAGTCTTGGCATAAGCCACCAATGCTTCTTCAAATCTATCTTAATTGTAAAGTAGATTGCCTAATCCATAATGTAACTGATAATTTTAAGGCTTCTTTTATATCAGCTATTCATACCATCTTTTCCATTGTCTAAATGAGTCCTTATTTTCTCTATTTCTTTGTGAGAGGCACAGAGATAATGCATCATATGGAGTTCCCTTAATTCTCAATTCCTTCTTTTCGTTTTTATACCAAATATCCACATCCCATTCATAGGAGCTTATTTGCTCTTCTTTACACCCAATTCCATCTATTTAGTAATCAAAATCAGGCCGATGCTCGATAATTCTTCGGTAAATTTCAGCTGCGTCATCCCATTGTCGTTTTTCTAAAAGTGAATCTCCGATCTTCATTTCGTCTTCCCAATTTTCTGACTCACTCTCCTTTTGTGTATTCTACTGAGATTATGGAATGTTTGATGCTTTGAATGAATGTGGCATTAGCGGTAAATCACTATCTTAACTTTCCATGGCTGATTTGTTTTATCTTTTAATAAAAGTATTAAAGTATGATTGAATAAATGCAAAAATTACAATGTATAGGTAAGTGGCAAGTGGGAGATTTATGTTATTGAATGGTGAATATAATTTTAACCTATCCTCAGTGGCTTTTTAAAGCTTGGAAGGAAATTAAATTTTTATAATATTGATAGCCTCATATGCAATCATTGATCTATTAAGTTAAAATAAAATGTTTTAAAAATATTATAAACAAACATATGAACGTACAATTGGGATAGTCTTCATGATTTACAAATATCCCGCTAAAAAATTTCAATAAAATTTAATTCTTTGTCAACATTGAAATGAATGTCCGTGTTGGCCCCAACAAATATAAAGAAAAGGGAAAATTAAATGTTCGAATGTCGGCATCAATCAATTTATAATTGGTGAAATAAATCTGATTTCGAAATTGCCTCTATTTAACAAGAAAATCCTGCCAATACTGGTTGACTTACATGTAAACCTATCTCATAGGAGGATTATTGGTTTAATTTAAGCTAATACTCCGTAGCTATGTAACCTTGCTCATTGTAATTCTGAAATTAATAAAATTCTTATGATAAGATGATATCAGGATGGCAATATCAAGATTATTACTATATTTTTC
>Ga0302188_10003387_pt1 | contig 11109 bp, 10 predicted proteins | sample II_Bog_E2_1_FD_198783 | JGI IMG/M metagenome (GOLD analysis project Ga0302188, IMG submission 198783) | Peat permafrost microbial communities from Stordalen Mire near Abisko, Sweden - II_Bog_E2_1 | ecosystem: Environmental > Terrestrial > Soil > Wetlands > Peat | place: Sweden: Abisko... | reverse complement strand
ACCCTCAGTTCAACGCTATCACTGGTCTTAATGGCTCGGGCAAGAGCAACATCCTTGATGGTATTCAGTTCCTGCTTGGATCCACGAGTAAAGAGATGCTGCGTCTTAAGACAGGACTCAGTGAACTAATATACAAGGAAGGCTTTGCAGGCATAGAAAAGGCCTCAGTCACCATCAAATTTAGATGTGTGGAAAAGCAGATGCGTCCCACCGGATACGAGAACTGTGAGTAGTTGGTAATTACCCGCCAAATCACAAAAGACAAAATAACAAAGTTTTTCATTAACGGAGTGTCGTCCAATTTGACCAAGGTCAAGAACTTGTTTCGAAGTGTGCAACTCAACATTGAGAATCCTCATTTCCTGGTTAAGCAGGGTCAAATAACTAAAATTATAAATTTGAAACCCCTCTAGTTATTAGGCATGATTGAAGAGACGGCAGGAACAGCATACTACAACAAGACCAAAATGGAGTCATAAAAGATTATATAGAAAAAAGAGCAAAAGCTAAAGGCCATTAATGAGATACTCAGTACAAGTATTGAGCCTCAAATGCAGAAACTGGATGCTGATCGGAGGAGATATATAGCCTATAAGGACAAGGAGTCATTATTAAACCACCTCAACGAAAAGATAAGAATCTTTTAACTAACAGTTAAACAGAGACATCTCCAGCAAAGAGAACTGGAATTGGCCAATTGTGGAGATACTATCAGAATAAGGAGGGAACAGGCCAAGATCAATGCTGAAAGACTCGCAGAATTGGAGACTCAGCAGAAATTGGTCTCCAGTAAGACCACGAACCCCTCACTTCAAGCCTACCAAAAAATTAAAAGTCTATTGGCCTAAAAAGACAATGAAAGGGGACAAATTCGGCATCGGATTCAGAAACTCAACAACTAGGCTATTTCTGGTAAACAGGAGATGGCCTCCAAGTAATAGGAACTTGATCGTCGACGTAAAGAAAAAGAGTGGTAAGAAAAGATGCTACTTCAAGCTGACAAACAGAAGGAAGAAAGCTAAAACCTTTTGTAAGAATTCAGCAAATCAACTAGTGATAAGGAGGCCGGACAATTGATCTAAAAACAGATTGCACAATAGGAGGGAAGAGTGCAAGCTATCAATACTTAAATTAAGGTGATGACTTCCAAAAAAGATACTCTTCGAACTGAAATTGAAAACGACAAGAAAGTGACAGCTGAAATGAAGGAAAGCAATTAAAATTTGGCTGAGTCACTAAAATAAATCGAGGCTTAAATAAGTTCCATCGAGAACATGAAACCTCCATAAACAGTTGAAGATCCCTAACTGGCAAACTCAACTTTAAAATAACTTGAGAATGCAAGGAAAAGGCTGCTAAATCAGTATTTCCAGCTGAACTTCTACTATCAAGACCCTTATAACGGATTCGATCGTAGTAAAGTCAAAGGGAAGGTGTTCATGCTCTTCCGCTCCAAAGAAAAGATTCACGAGAAAGCTTTAGAGATCGGAGGAGGAGGCAGACTGTTCAACATTGTTGTGGAAAACGAAATAGTCTCCAAACAGCTCATTGAAAGGGAAAGCTTCGGTAAAAACGTAACGATAATTCCCAACAACAAAATTCGGTTTAAATCAGTGAGCCAGGACACGATAGCATTCGCAAGTAAAGTCGCCAAGGAGGTCGGTGGCTTGGCTCGACCAGCCTACGAACTGATAACTTTCTCTAAGTAAGTATAAAACTCGATTATGTACGCTTTTTCCAATTTCATGATCTGTTCTAACTCGGAGATCGCGCAACGGATAGCCTACAATCCTAACAGACAGCTGTGCTGTCGTTGTGTAACTTATGATGGCGATATCTATGAGCAGGGCACTCTTTCTGGCGGATATGTAAATCAGAGCATAATGGTGCTGCCTCAATATGCAGAACTACAAGGAATAGAGGAGAGAATTAAACGCGAGAGGAGCAATTTTGATGGTCAACGCTAAAAGTACGAAAACTACCAGAGGGCAATGAATGAATATAGGAATAAGCAGAAGGAGTTAGAGGGAAGAGTCAACAGGAGAGAGAAAATAAAGACAAAGCTGATGAACATATCTCTGAATATTAAAAAAAGAGATTTTAAGAAAGAAGTGGAGGATATTGAAATCAAGCTAAAGGAATTACAGAAGCAGAAGGAGGACAGAATAGCTAAAATAGAGGAATTGCGATCATCCGTGAAAAGTCATAAGGTCAAATCCATCAAAGAGCAGCGCTAGTAGTTGGAAAAATAGTTGAAGAAAACTATCGCAAAGCTAAACGACAGCAAGAAGAAGATATCCCATTTGGAGGTGCAGATAGAGGAGTTGAAGATTCATATCAAGCACATTGGAGTCATGGGCAAAGATTTGGAGGTCTAAATCTTAGAATTGGAGAAGAAGGAGCGGGAGGTGACCGGCAGCATGAAAGAATATCAGATTGAATTCCAACGTGTTGAGGAAGATAAAAACAAATACGAAAAAGAAATACTCATTAATTAGGCTAAGTTCAAGGCTCTTCACAATTAACACAACGATATCCGAAACGCACTGGACAAGATTTAGCAGGAACTGAGCACGCTCGACAATACAGGAGACAATATCCGCAAAGAGATAGCGGAGCTGCATAAATTTATTGATTCATTACTGGATAAACATCCTTGGCTGGACCCCAATGAGCAATATTAAATTGATGCGGGATTCAATTACTAGGCTACCAAAAATGAGCTGAAGACTGTGGAAGGCGAGGTGGACAAACTAAAGCGGAGCGCAAAGATGAATATCGACGACCATTCCTATCAGAAACTGCACTAACAGTACAAGAACTTAATGGAAAAACGCGAAACTTTAGAGAAGGGTAAACATTTATCTATATAGACAAGGTAACACTACTCACGAATATGCATGATTTGGACGATAAACGCACAAAGACTCTCCAGAAATGCTTCGAGTCAGTAAAAGTTAACCTATCCAAAATATTCAACGATCTGTTGCCTGGTGCCTCTGCACACCTCAATCTTATTGATAATTAAGATGTAACAAAAGGCGCAGAGATGAGTGTTCAGTTTAATAACATCAAAAAAGATCTCAGTTAACTTTCAGGAGGACAGCGATCCCTTTTGGCTTTGTCATTCATATTGGCCCTTCTGCTGTATAAACCATCGCCTTTCTACATCCTAGACTAAATTGATTCAGCCTTGGATCTATCGCACACCGAAAATATTGGCTATATGATCAGTCAACGTTTCCCGCAGTCGCAATTCATTCTAATTTCGCTTAAGTAGGGTATGTTCCAAAACGCAAATGTTCTCTACAAAGTCCACTTCGCCGAGGGGGAAAGTAAAGTCTAAAGACAGGTGCTCAAGCAGGCAATGAAAAAAAGATGATTCAGAGGCTATATTACATTTTGTTAACATTTAATATTAACTGGATTTGAACTTATAAAGCTATATTGTACCAATGCTAATGCTTTAAATTTGATCTATACAATTCAAATGAACGAAACAGACCTGAAAGAAATCGAAAAGGCAGAACAGGCCCCCTTCGCTACGAGAGTCCGCCACCCAAACTGGAATGTGCGAAAGCGTGCTTATTAATTGATGCTCATCACAATTGGAACAATCAGTTCTGCCAATCATGAGGTGAAACTGGGCAATTAAATATTTACTCTTTCTAAATTTGCGACCATCCTCAATAACCTCGTCTAGGAAAAGCATCCTCATCTCGTTTTGCAGGGGTTTGAATGCGTTGAGGCGGTCTTGCACATTGATTCCGCCATGCAGAAGCAATTCAATAAATTGATATTTGAGGGGCTATAAAAATTTCCTTTGGTCTCTCAGCAACGGAAAATAATTTTGTAAAAGTTTTTAGATATCCTTGAATTGTGCAAAATTGAAGCCAACACTCTTCATAATCGATTAGCACTGCCCCATTAAAAATCAGTCATGTTTGTAATTGAAATCATCGGGGCTTTAGGCATGAGCTCACTGAAAAAAAAACTAATCTAAATATCCAAAAAACATCCTAAGGTGTGTGTTAAAGAATTGGCTGCAGAAATAGCAGGATAACTAGACGACTAATAGCCTGTTAAGAATAAATAATAATAATCTAAATCACGAGTTCATCAGCCTAAGCTCCCTCCTGAAAAATAGGAAATCAAAAAGGGTATGCGAGGATAATTGATAGAGAAGCTTCCGCATTTCGAGCAACTGACGGCCAAGCAACAGCAGAAATACTCTGACTAACTTCTAGAATGTATTGACGAAATATCAGGGTTACCGTCTAGCGGACAGCTCTCTAATTTTTGCTATTACTTGCAGCTCATGATCGAAGATAACAATCTTATCATCAGCACCAATGGAATCAAAATGTTGACTGCACTGGTTAGAGCTCGGTCTCAGCTCATTCCACCTTCCTTTCCTCTTCTATTTATTTTCAGAAAATTCAAAATGCATAAAACGCATCCGCTTAATGCGACTCTTTTGATTTTGGTTGATACTTTGGTATCTAGTGCCCGTTCTAATGATCTGATGAACGCTATTTTTGAAGGGATGGGTTCTCTTGAAACGAAGGTAAACCTAAAATATGGCTGCACAATATGCTTTATCCGAATATTTTGTTATACTTTCAACCAAGAAAAGATGTTTGATTAATTATGCAAGGGAGAGTTTGATAGTCTCAGAGAAAGGATATAAAATAAGAAATATGTAGAGAAAATTTTAGGAAAATGCTTTGATCTCTTTAGCAAGGAAAAAGATAGGGAATACATTCCAGTTATCGAACAAATGAAGGAGGTTCTTGGTCTACCCATTGGAAGTAACTCCATGCAAAAAATAGTCAAAAATGATAAACATGAGATGCCTTTAATTGCCAAGAATAAAAGCAGTGTTGCCGCAAGTATGAAAGCGCAGCCAAGCTTAAAGCAAGCTCAAACATCGAAATCTTCAAAGTCTGGTTCTACCATTATTTCTCCTGAAGGATAGCTAAACAAAATCTTGTAATTGCTTCAATCTGACAAAATAAATTCTTCAACTATTATAAAATCTATAGCAAAGTGCTTGTAAAGTACCTCTTCGGCTCTGCGTGAGCAAGTTTATGACATCTTCTTCTATTGCGAAATCATTTAAAACTTTATTGATAACTACCAACCTCATGAGGAATCAGATTAAATCATATCTCAATTTCTCATTGACTATTTGAAATTAATCTCAGGGACTGAGGTTAAACTCACTAAAAAAGGGTCAAGAGTAACACAATCAGGAATTTAATATTTACTGAAAATAAGCACCAGTAAACTTGTGCTGTCTAAGGAATTGCTCTTGATTTTAAGTAATATCAATGGATATTTTGGATATGAAACTGTTTTAAAAAGTTTAGGAGCTCTGTATGTGTTAGGTGGACAGGTTCCTAGAAAGAAAAATAAAAAATATCTATTGAGATGGTTGTAGGAAAACACACCTGAAAAATATATCGATAATCAGTACTTCTAGTTAAAAGAGGCTATAGAAAACAACTGTGAAAAGGCCAAATAACTTTCCAAGAAGAATTACGAGCCTTTAGTGAAAAAGTAATTCACTAAACAAGAAGGAATAGAAGTTATGCAAAAAATATAAAAAAGAGAATAGCAACCAAACACCAGAGTAATTGAAGAAAGAAGTATCCCTTTCCAGTAAAAAATAAATCCCTATGTACGTGAGCAGCAGCCAAAAGATTAAATTATTGCCAAAAAGTAACCTTTTTCTGAAATATAATAGCAATCTCTAAAAAGCTAAAGAGAAATGGCCAAGCTGTCAATATTAGAAGGGGCAGATATTTCAACAATTGAAAAAGTGGAGGATCAAGAAGCTGATAAACTTGATGAGAGGTGGGAATACTTCCTCAATAAAAGAAACAAACCTCAGGGAGAGGATCCCCCTTTATAAATCAAGCATTAAGAAGATGATAACCTTGCAATGGAGGAAGAAAAATTTAATTCTGAAGGACGGATTTAATAGATGGGTGATCACTAAGCACATTTCAACTATTATGAGTAAAATAGTCATGCTGATGATGATATTTTTAGGAAATAAAATCAACTTTAAACTTAGAATGAGCCCAAATGTAAAATTAGTGATGAAAAATAAATACTAAATCATGATTAATAACAGTATTTCTAGTAAGAGGATAGGATAATCACAAAAGATGAAAAGAAAAACCTTGAGAATGAACTTTAGTAGTAGTAGAATGCTTTGCATCAAAACTAATAAGAGTAAGAGCACCATTATGAAAAATAAAATGGATAGTTCAACTATCACTACATCAACAAATAGAAAATAGGATACATGCTCAGCAATAGCAATAATCCGTTTAATCATCTGCGCACTCTTGTCCTTCTACCATTCAAGTCTCACCATGACAAACACTCCTTCTTGCGTGAATTGACTCATCTCATACAAGCACAGTAAGCAATAAACAAGCCACAACCATTCAACTCACTTTTGCTGCTAATCATTCTACTCTTCACTGAGGTATTTTTCTCTATTATTTAGATCAAATCAGACAAGACAATCATCGAGCCTTTGCAATTTTTGTACGAGTTTATGGCACAACAGTGCAGCAATAACTAATTTTTAAAAATCATCATTAGTCTCTACCATAGTGTAATCGATCAAAGCCAAGAGAATGAACGCAAACTGTTGTTGACAATCCTCACAAAAAGTATGGCTAGAATTATGCCTTTTGTTTAGAATGCTCTGTAATTGCTCAGAGATCTTCAACAGTTTTACCAGATCGGAGAAATGGTTTACGTATTATTTAGCTTATTCAGTTTTAGATGTTTGCAGAAGAGTATCACCAAATTAAGAATGTCATAGAACACAGCGATGGCCTAGATCAAGTTGTGCATAAGGCATACGAATAGGAAGGGGCCAGTCTAAAACCCATTGTCGAGGGATGGCTTTAAACTGCCTTTAAGCAAGTCGTTCGAGACCATATTGCTGACCTGCTGGGCTAATAAAACGAGTAGGAATAAGTTTTTTGATGATTTTTAATAGTAAAGTAAGTGGAAATAAAATATCAAATGTTCACTCCATCTTGCCCTTACCATTTAGACGCACAATGCTCTTATTGCTGTGGAGTTTGCTTTTTAGATATGATTTTTTAAGTTTGCAGGACTAAAAGTCTTCGTTTGCCTATGTATTGAACCGAACAGGATTATACTTATCCACCAAAGAATCAACCTAAGATCTGCGCAGTTTCAACCTCTTCTTGCTTAGCATGTCACTCACTTATCCATTACTTTTCTACTTCTCATAGGAGGAGATATCTTTGTGCATTTTTATCCCCTTGGACGATTTCATCTTTTATAACATACGCTGCATGCTATCCTCCCGAACAACTACCTTGGTGACGCCCTCCATCTTGCTTTTCCTCATTTTGCTCTCTTTATTAGTCTAATCAGCCTCTTTGGTACAGTCACGATCTTACTTAACTTTTTAATTCTTTTCTTGTGAGTGATATTTATTCTTGAAGGGTATATGCTTGCCCATAAAAGCGAAGTTATTGATCTATAAATTAATGTGAATATTCCGAGTGGCTTCCTCAATGTTAACAGAGTTGTTTTTTCGATGCTTTGCTGCTTCAGGCTGCTTTTGCTTAGGTATTCTGGTTCTATAAGGAATTTGCGCTATCTTACCATATATATCTTTGGGTAATATAGCTTTTTCCAGTTTGAGGTAATTGTTAAGGTAACACTCAGTATCCTTTATCCAAACATGATTTTGAATCTGTTCTATTGAGGGTCTTCTTTCTGGTTGGAACTGCAAGAGATTGGTGAGCAAGTCCCTAACTGAATCTGAAAGATAATCGGCTATTTATAGAGTTCCACGAAGCATCGACTCCTAAACCTCAGAAGCAGATTTGCCTTTGAAAGGAGCATGCCCATGGAGCATCTCGTAGAGTAATATTCCCATAGCCCAAATATCGATCCTATAATCATATTAAGCTTTGAACAACATTTCTGGCGCCATGTATTCATAGGTGCCACAAAATGTGGTGCGTTTAGCCTTAATATCTTCTGCAGCCCACCCAAAATCGCATATTTTGATATTGTAGTGCGCATCTAGCAGCAAATTCTCAGGCTAAATAATCTCACATATACCTTCAGATCGCGATGAATAATATCTTTTCCGTGCAAGTAGCGTACTCCCTCCAGTGTTTGCATAAAGTACTTTAAAGCTTATGGCTCACTATAGATCTGTCGCGTGTTTTGGTGATAGAAAAGGTTGCCTTGTTCAGCATATTCCATAATCATATGAATGTTATCACCGTCTAACAGCGTATCCCATAGCTTAATTATGTGTGGGTGATCTAGTTACGAGTGTAATTTTATTTAGCGTTCGACTAGCTTCACCTCTGTCTCAGATGGCATGTCCTTGAGATTGATCTGCGTGGAAAAAGAAGTACAATTTTGACTGCGTACATGCGGCAAGTGGTACGATGCCGGGCGAGCTTTACTGTACCAAAGGAACCACATCCAATGGTCTTCTCTTCGATTATTTGAAACTATTTAACGGTGGAAAATCGATTTTGCGGGACTATTTTTAGCATTGTAAATATTTTATACTAATGAAAAATTTAATCATCAGTCATCAATATTATTGGGGGCTTGAATTCAGTTCAAAAGCCATAAGGACATTTAATTAAAGCGATATTTTTAATATTAATGACCGAACATTAAATAAAATCAGTAGTCAATGCAGCAAATATTCATCAAATTTAAAACGAATCAATTTTTTGACGGCCTCTTTAATTTTAGAAAGGCAAATAAAGGTTTTTTTGTTTATCTTTAGAATTAGATTTGTTATTTAAATACTACAAGAATAATAATCTGATAATCTTTGGATATTAATAAATCTCTCTGCTATCTTTATCCTCACTGTTTCTGTCGATGATTATTTATACGCTTTATATTTATTGTTAATAAAGCAATAATTTATCAAATGTTTTTCAGGGCATATTTCAATTATCCCTAAAAAATTTATATAATACATATTATTATAATAACTCAGGTTGGTTTTTGATTTTAACAATTTGACAACATGCCAATTTTTAATGACTATTAGCATACATCATCATAGTAGTCAGTAATCAGTCATTATAGATTACTGTCATTATATAATTATCAATAACATTAATAATGGGTACTTATCATCAGTATTTAGGACGAAGATACTACAGCAGAACAGGACGTACAGACAAATGTGACGAATGTTGTGGTTGTTGTTTTTGTATTTTCATTCTTTTTTATGTCGTCTATTCCTCCTGCGGCATGTGGGTTTTTTATTAATATGGATTTACGCTCAGTGATAAAGGCAAAAAACCTTTACATGACACTCCTAAAATATGCTCATAAAAAAAGAAACAACTTTGTACGACATTTTAAGGAAAGTGTACTAGCAATAAAAAACGATGTGTATTTCCTGAAAAAATATAAAACTGTAAATACGGAATATCTTTCGAGATCATAGAACGTGAAAGTTAAAATGATCAAACAATGTTTTGGTCTCAAAATTATTGCTACAGCAAAAAGCATGAACAATTTCTGACTCTAAAGGAAGAGTTGCAGTTTAGCATCTTTAAGATTTCAATAGGAGTTACTGTGGCAATAACTTTTCTTTGCATAATATCAACGATTCCAATTAAAGCATCAATTCAAGGATCAATTCAAGCGACTTAAAATTTTATAAAAAGCTGCTGATTTAGTATTTACGGAAGGCTTCCTATATATTTATATATTTTTAAGTTTATGTGTAATGACAGTATCTTAATCCCCTTCGCTTAAGATTAAAGATGCTATTTTTTTAATTATGCTTATCCAAGCTTCGAAGTGTTCACAACTTTGTTATATACGAACAATTTTTTGTAAAAGATATCGAAAAGTACTCGAAACGCGTCAAAAATGATTTTCGACTATTTTACATATTTTTGAAAGAAATAGTGTTTTTTCAAAAATATGCGAAAAGTAGTCAAACTGTAGTAAGAGTAATCTTTCTCTTTTTACTTCTTTTCTTTCTCATATCTTTAAAAGTAGATTTTTCTACCATAAGCAAGGTATTTTTGTGTGTGTTCTTTTCTTTGGCGCAGAAAACCAAGCGAACCCTAGAATACCTATTAGTGCAACAAAAACTACATAATATTGAAGGTAATAAAAATAAACTTAATATCAGAATATAAATAGAAAAAGTTTCAATTAAATTCGAGTCATAGCTGTTGAATTTTTACTTTTATATACAAAGTCAATATTAGTTGCAATTTTTGATATCTTTCAATAATGATTATGCGAAATTCATATTCTCTTTGTATATGCCAGATTTTGGGAAATAAAATGTTTGCTGATAGAAATGAGACTATTTAATCAAGGCGATGCTAAAAATATTAAGTGTTTAATATTAAATATATTAATAACAAATGTAATAAACAAACTATTGAACACATTTTACAGAGGACCAAAATTTTGCATGTCTCTTTGATTTTAGAAAGATAGAAACAAAAATATTTGGAGCCAACGTCAAGTCTTTATTTTATGTATGTTTTGATGCTTTATGAGATTTGGACCTCATGGTCTTATTAGCAGAAAGGAATTTTTTAATCAGAGACTAAATACATCATGCTAGGCTACTCTTTTCTCTGTTAATATGTCGTTTTCTCTTTTATTCTTTCACAATCAATCTACAAGAGAAAACTCGGATACTTTCTTCCTTGAATCTTTCGTATGTTAATTAGTAAATATTCCACTAAGTTGGTAAAACAGGACCATTCTTTAAGAGGTCTCACTTTGTGAGGGCTAAGGCCTAAGGTTTAAATCGGTATTTTAATATTGCTTTTTTATGAGAAAATACAGGATGCTATGGGGTTCATCTTAAAAAAAACAACTATGCAAAAATTCAAATGAATAAAATATTAATTTAAGAATAAAGTTAGCAAAAGAAATGTATCGTCAACTACTGCATTCTATTAAGTAATGATAAAATAAATAACTATAATAATCCGATATAATTATATCATGAACAATAATAAGGGGTTGGGGTTGGGGTTGGGGTTGGGGTTGGGGTTGGGGTTGGGGTTGGGGTTGGGG
>Ga0302188_10003366_pt1 | contig 11147 bp, 11 predicted proteins | sample II_Bog_E2_1_FD_198783 | JGI IMG/M metagenome (GOLD analysis project Ga0302188, IMG submission 198783) | Peat permafrost microbial communities from Stordalen Mire near Abisko, Sweden - II_Bog_E2_1 | ecosystem: Environmental > Terrestrial > Soil > Wetlands > Peat | place: Sweden: Abisko... | reverse complement strand
TGAGCGAGAAAAAGACCAGTTCTATCAAATTGGGAAGAGTTTCCCCATTTACAGTGGAATGCTTACGCATTGTTCGCGATCTGTTAGGCATTGTGTTCGAAATATAATAGAGCAAATCGGAGAACCTCGCCATCTTTAGATGTTTGGGAGTGGGGTACGAGAACTATGCTCGTATTGTGAAGTGATAACTATTTTGACTGGGTTATTGCCAATGATAAACTATTTAAAAGATATAACCTAATTTAAGAAACAGGTCAAGTGTTAGTTTCTTTATATATTTTTGTAAATTTAAATATCCATAATATATCTAAAGATGGAAGATAGCAAATTAGTGCTTCTCAAATAATGGAATACAATTTACAGTTCAAAGGATGCAAAATTTGTGTTGATTGGCAATGTAGAAGGCTGCAAGGCGCGCCGTGAGGGTAAACATTACGTTGTGCTAAACCGCACCTATCCTCTAAAGAAAGAGAATGGATTAGTACGAAATGCTCGTAAAAACAAGAGCGTATTTCTTGCTTTCGACAGCAATCAATATAACTACAGCAACATCTCCAGTAAAGAGATTATGTTCCACGTCAATCTCGACGAGGAGGAACTCATCACTAAAGAAAATGTATAAATTATTTTAGGCAGACATACAAAATAACTGAGAACTTCTTCGACAAAGAAGATGACGAGGAAGACCAGATTTAAGGACATGTTCACCCTGTTCTCATTAATACTGCTCCTCTCTGCAGAAATCATAGCATAATTGTCATGTACCCAGATGAGGAATTGCCTCAGGTCATCGGTCAAGATATAGTTTTGCTGTTGTTGAACATCTTTAAGCTATTCCCCAATGCGAAGTACAATATTTTGAATATAGGGTCGGCTATAACTCGATGGGAGCATCTGCACTCATCAATCATTTGCATTTTCATCTGCTTTTTTCTGACGATCTTATTGGAGCTCCTCGCCTTCCCATCGAATAAGTACCCGTTAAACTATGGAAAAAATCGAGTCTTGTCAATCCTAAGGAAGATATTAACTTGGTATATAATAAACAATATAGTACAATGTGGGTGTCAAGATTGAGGAGTTTGATGGTCCTATTGGGCAGGGATTCGTTTTGAGTCCTATAGGAGAGAACCTATAACCTTCGTAAGTGGCAAGCTCATTGTCCTTTGTATTTGGTATCGTTTCAAACTAACTAATTGAGTTATGCATTCCCCATAATATTCTCTTTACTGACAATGGAAATCATATCTATCTGATATTACGTGAGTTTGCTTCTGAAAATCATCTTTATGGTTGGCTGTAATTCAGTGGAGTTGTGCCCGTTGATAACGAGAAGGACTACGCTATAACTGAAGAGGAGATTGTAGCCCAAAAGAAAGCGCTACGCATCGACCTCCGACTTATTGATGCTCTCAAGCGTAACATCACTAAAAATCTTGAGACTTTCATCTGATTGATTAAATCCATATATTCAAATTGAAATAATTTGATCTACCCTCAAAATTATAGTTTAGCTTCCACCTAACTTCTGTTATAATTTTTATTATTAAGATGACTTCCGGATTTAATACATCCTTCGGAATGACAGGTAATCAGTATAGTAATTTCAACAACACTGGGGGAACAGACAAAAAGAATGCTTCTGAATATAAAAAGATATTTTGCGCGTATCACTCGTCTGAATTTCTTACGAATTTCTGTACGGACAGTAGTTACGAATTTATTCAGAAGAATGTTTAATGCCATTGTGCCCGACTTGCGTTGTGGAACACACAGAATAACATTATCAGAACCAGCAGAAGCCAGCCTATGTCAACCTGCACTAAGCTTTGCAAGATAGTAAACAAAAGTGTTACTCTAACATAATGCGATTGGAAGAGTACAGTCACAAAAATGTACGATTATACTTAAAAAAGATAGAGCTATCCAATTATATTCAGGGATTGCCTGACTATATTCGCAAGCAACTAGCTGAATGCAAGGAAAAAATAAATCAATTCATTGATCAACAGTTTGATAGCTACTAAAATATCCTGATTGAGAAAATACGTAATAAATACGCTGAGGATGGAGTGTATAATCGTCGGGAATGCGAGGAAGTTCGAGATTTTATTTCAGGGGAAATAGAAGCTCTTTACGATAAAATTACTCAACTTAAGGGTGATCAGTGTCTTGCTGCTCTGATACGTTACTATTAAGTTGATGAGATCACTCTAGACGCTGAAATGAAAGAGATTGGTCAGTATATCGAAAAAAATAAGCATGCAGGTGGATTATATATTTCTCTGTAAACCGAACAATTAGCAAAGGAGATGGAAGGCATTTGCGAGCGGGTGGTTAAATCGGAGTATATTCAGCAGGACAGCGATAAATCTATGAGTTCTACTCGAAATATTTAATACCAGTACATATTTATTAATGAAGGCAGATGGGCAAAAAGGGAGTGATGACTTCTTCGGCAGTAAATCGTATCGGAGGAAGTAATGTTAAAGAAGGCAAGATGCCACCAATAGCAAGCAAAGACAGGCTAAATGTGAAAGGTTTGTCAACAAGTCTGAGCTACTCCAGCCAGAAGCAGCGTGAAAAGGAGGCCGATAATAAGAATTACTACAATTCACCTTTCAAGAATGGGCAAAATTTTTGAGTGATTAATATACTAAGTCGAAATCTCTGTCTAACCATCTCATGTATTGATAATTAGAATAATGGTACAGTAAAAATAAGGCAGGATCATTTTTTAGCTTTTTTCTTCTTTTTCTTTTTGGCAGGTTTTATAAAAGGATTTTTAATCATTGCCATGCCAGTGATGTGACCGATAAAAGGTTCTGATGGGAGTTCTTTCTCGTTATAGGTAATACTCCTGGCAATGCGATTAGCTCCAATTCCGACTTTGTTTTTAGCCAGGACTTCTTTCACTGCCTGTACTTCTTACTCGGCATCTTTAATAACTTTTCCTTCTGCTTCTCTTAAGATCTACTAAAAGGTTTTCTTCTTAGGGAGAAGTCCCCACCTCGTCAATGAATTCAATGAAAGCTAACCATTAGGAATGCTTTGAGTTGTAGGCGGTTAATATTTTTGTACATGCCCTGATAATTTGCCAGTGATGAATGCATTTTTAATAAGTTCTTCTCTGCCTCTTTTGCTATAAGAAGTGAAAGCTGTGACTGGCCGAGCCAATTTATTATTAACATCAGCTGGATTACAATTTTATAAGTGAACTATATTCTATATCTCTTTGTCCATGACAGGAAAATCTTCTGTTTGGCGAAGAACCCCCAATCGTGTTGTAGCTATTCTGGCAGATTATATTTTACGCTTGGCTTCACTTTTGGCTCTTCCTTTGTGCTGAGCCCATCTTGCTTCCAATGAAGCCAGCTCAATATCTTCGTGATTTCTTCTTTCTAAATCATTACGTTATTTTTTAATAATTGCATATCCATCTTCATAGTTGTGCTTGTTGTAAGTAATTCCCTTCGGCTGAGCATAGGCTTTAATATGGGGTCTCAGCTTATCAATAACTTCCTTTTCTTATTCAATTATCTATTGAGCCCCTCCATCCTCTTCGCCCTCCAATGGAATATCATCGATGTTAACTCCAGCCTGGTCTCCTATATCTGCTTCTCCCTCGACTGCTTCTCCTTCTCCTTCCTCCTGCCCCGCTTCAATTTCCTAAATGAGTTTTTCCTCAGTAATTGGAGCCTCTTTTTCTGTAATTTCTTTGTCCAGATTGATCATTTCTACATCATCCTCATCACTATCATCATCATAAAACTTTTTCCTTTGGTACTCTTTCAGTCTTTTCTTTGGAGGATCCAATTACGAGTGTAACGATCTGATGCCTGCATAAAATTATTGATCTCCTGGCTACAATTTATCGTAATCAATAGTCGGATGTTATTTTTTCATCTGCATCTTCACTTACAATTCTTCATTTTGACGCTTTGTAGAGGTTGAGGGGTTTATGCCTGAAATTGGGCGGCCCGTCGCAGGTCTGGAGTATGCTGAAAAAGCTCTTGTGCGAGGACGGGTGGAAGCAGTGCCTGGGCGACTCTTACTAGTGCTATTGTATTCGTCCTCCCCTCGTCTTTCCTCACTTACTGCCCATTTGTATATTTTGTTTAGGAATTAGAGTTGATGCTCTGCTATTGGAATCCTTGTCAGGTCACTGAGCATCCCGAATAGTTTTTCAATAAAAGATTGCTTAAGTTTAATTCTCTAAGGGGCAGTCTCCTGATTAAAGTTTTCCACTAACTGCTTGAGTTGTTCAAATTTAGGATTTCCATCAATAAGGAGCGAGTGGATAGTAAGGAGAGAGTAATTTCTTTTGACTGCGCAATGCTACCATTTAACTAACGCGATGTTGGCCTGCAGTTAGGCCTCTGTCAGTTGCATTGGTTTATAATTTTTATGAATTATAGTTTTACTTTCAATGGTAAGGATATAATGATCTGTCAATTATTGATATCAAATATGGTAGGCGTCAAAGAAGACAAATTGCTGGAAATCCTGAAAGTCAACAAAGCCATTATTTTGCTGTGAAAGGCGAGATAATATAGGAGCAATTAGTCTTGACTCGGTTGGTATTTCCAATTTGACCAGCATGGCAATGAGATCCTCTTCGGCGAGTCGTCCACTCTTGCTTGTGTCAAACTAATTAAAAATCTTTCTGAGGATAAACTCTTCATGGGTGTTATTAGTTCTTTGCAGCAATTTAAATCTGATTGTTTTCAAGGCTGCTTTAATTTCCTCTGTTGTGGTAGTCTTTTCTGGAATGTACTTGTAGTTCCATTGGGCAGATACAAAAGCGGCATAGGCCTCGTCTGATGGTATGTTTATACTCATGTCGGTATAGAAGTTGATAAATTATTCGTAGGTGACGAAACCATCCCCAGTAATGGGCACCAAATTAAGGAATTATTTCAGGATTGTATCCTTGGATTTAAGACCTAGCTTGAATTATTTAAACTCGCTCGCATTGAATTTTTAGCCTGGATAGAGGAAAATGTACTCAAAAAAGTTATGTGTATCTTACCAGAGCCATTGGGGTCCAGGTGCTTCCATACTGCTTCTAATGTTTTAGTGCGATTTGCATTTAATGTTTCCTTTAGAATCGAAATGAAGGCAAACCAGTTGATTGTTCCTTGATGCGCATATGCCTTCTCAAAAACTTGCAACTAAAACTTTTTGAAAAATATGCCATTTTCGTTGAGCGACTGCCTTATTTAATGGTTACTTTTTCGAACTGTGCGGGAGTGACCCACCCAGATTGATCTGGATCATATTTCGCAAAGCTTTGATATATTGTTCTGAAGTTGGGAAGGTACTTGTTCTTGGTAAGAGTAAGGCGAATCTCTAGAATAAGTCTATTGACCTGCGCATTTAGTTAAACTCCGAAAAATGACATCAGTTATATAAACAAAATCTATTAGAAAATAAATATTCAATCTAACTAATCATATTTTTCTTGATTTTAATTAAATATAATTTAAATATGGAAAGTAAAGACTTAGATAGATTGATCAATGAATAATTACTGTGGACAAAAGAAAACGCAGAAACTGTGAGAATAGTAAAAATTTGAAGTCCAAACTGTTCTCAACTTTGATTGAATTCGCAATTTTAAGAGCTTTTTCCTTATAGTTTTTGAAATTAAACGAAGAGAAAAATTGCATTTTCACTTTTAGAAGATGATACAGAAGCATCATAATTATTATCCAAGGGAAAATAGTGCGTATCCAACGACAAATCACAGCACTCCTACTCTCATTACAGTCTTTTGTGAATGCTTTCGCTCCCTCTATTCGTTATCTGTAATCCTGTCTCAGACCAATATTACCTTCGTATCAAGGTATTGGAGCTTAAGCAGATGATCAATTAGTACGTCGACTGAAAATTAATTTAGATTACGAGGAATGAACCTCCTGCAGAGAGGGCAGACACGCTTGATAAAATTAAAATATTTGGATTTTATGCAAGGTTCACAAAATCTAAGTTGTTAAACTGATACGTATGACCACAGGAAAGTGTAATAGGTGCCACCAGTATCTCTAAGCAGATTGGGCACTCGAATAAATTTGAAGGGACGTTTTTGACGTTTATTTCTGAAGCCATCTATAGAAAAGAATAGTGAAGATAAAATACCAAAGTAATATAATTCCATACACAAATCAAAAAACATGTTCAGTTTTAGAATAAAAGTTTATCAATCACTACTACTGAGCTAATTTATATCATTAAATATTGTTAAACAGTATTTAAAAAAGCACCCGCGAAGGGGCTCGAACCCTCGACCATTAACTTAAAAGGCTAACGCTCTACCAACTGAGCTACGCGGGTTGTACAGCATTGATTGCCAAATCTTGCACAAATAATCCACACTTTTTCAATATGAAACATTTAATCTTTAAACCTTTTTTACGTAGATAATTTAGTTATCCTTATATTTAATTGTGGAACAATATTATTATATGCACTTAAGATTATACCAGAAAAGTTTCTTTCAAACTAGCATAACCAATAATGGACTTTTAGATCATTTGATACGAAAATTATGAAGATACCGATAGATTGTTAGGACTTAAAGTTAAACAAATTATATCAACCATTGTATTATTTGTAGTCATAATTATAAATGTTGGGTTTTAGCACAACCCTATTGAGGCGCAGCTTGTCTTACACTCCCAAAGAGTAATACAATAAACTGTTCATCGTTCGCCTACTATTTAGTGAAGATGGTTATTACGAATCGGGTACTTCATCATTTAATCAGCACCATATCGTATGCAATTTCGCGAAATGATTGCCAGTATTTAAAAGGAAGGAAAGGCTCTAATCCTAGGCGGCAATTCTTTCCCCTTCAATTACAGTACTTTCTATGTAAACTGTGATTAAAAATAAATAGCCACTCGATTCGCTTAAGAAAATGTATACGTAAAGCAAGGGATCGCTACTAGCATACTTTAGTAGGTTTAACGAATTACAAAAGGGAAATTTAACAACTTGACTAATTTTTACGAAATGAAGCAATAGGTATGATCTTATATATCGTCAAAAATTGAGTTATAAAATATTAATCCTTTGTCTGTGGTTTGCTGTTTATAGTTGAAAATAAAGATGATTTCTACGAAGATGCCTACTGGTCCAATTATGCATATTAAATTCAAGAATACTTATTAGATATCCAAATAAGATGATAATGAATGAAAGTGTAGTCAATAAACCGAATTGTCGAGTGTATTTTTATTTCGCTAAGGAAAATGACCGAAAAGGAAGCTACAGAACCTATCAAAATAAGAATCATTCAAAGGTGGTCGTTATCGATCTAAGTTAGAACTTGAGAAGGAGAAGACATATATCGGATTATAATATTTTTTATAAATTTTTTATTGCATTCAAAAAGATCGGAAGATGGAATTATTTCAAAAATATATTATCAGTTTTCAACAATTTAAACATTTTTCTTGTCAATATATTAATTTGTGATATGATTGATTAAAACCAGGTCCAGTAGGAGTTGTATTTCTTCCAAATCATTCCACTCAAACTTTCGATCATCACAAAAGAAAGCCAAAATCCAACTTATGGCAGTTCATACCGCTTGAGCATCTTCAAAGGTAAAATAATACTCATGTAGGCCATCATAGGTTTGACTAAAGCAAGGTGCCATTGTCATCGCCCGAAGACAGTTTTAAAGATCTGCTTGGTATTGAAATTTCTTCCTACAAACTGAGCTTTTACCTTCCAAATTCTAAAAAAGCCCTCTCGAAAGAATTTACCCTTATTCTCATTTAAAATTAAAAAAATTAAGATTTTAAAGTCGGAGAGTGTTGTATTGATGCAGGAGCTATTGCAGCTGAATTCAAGGATCATCACCAATACTTTTATCAGTTTACAGCCAATTTATCTGAAAAATATTAGTTGACGTTTTACATACTAGTAGAGAAAACATTGGCTGCCCTTGAACAAAAAGCCAAAGATTTAAAAGAAAAACAGTTTAATAAAATTTTTATAAAGACACCAAAAAATGATGCATTGAGTACCAAATAAAATGAAAGCGATCCAATCATTATAGAGAGATCAGAAAAAAATATGGTTAGCTCCTAGGCTTCCTATGGCAAAAGAGTACCTTTTATCGAAGTACGATATAAGGCTATAACAAAAAAAGATGCTCCAAGCGAATTAACGGCTGTCAATAGTATCGGAGTGCCCTCAAATGGAATGACTACAAATGTGCCAGCACAATTATAAGAGAAAGTTGGATAAAATGGTAGGTTGACTTTGTGGATTGCTTTAGTTGTGAGTTTAATTCTGATCTATCTTGTCATGCACCCCTCTCGCAAAGCTTGATTTGTTGCCTCACATATTTATCTTTTTATTATAAACCCTCACCAAAATGGATTCTATTTTCAAAGGTTTCTACTTTTTCCTTATCCTAAGGACTAATGTCTTTAACTTTTTAATAATTATTAGATCGTCATTATTTCCATTATTTCTGATCGATAAAACAATCCTAAATAATAATTCAATGCTGATCAAGGAAAAATTGTCCAAATACGCTTCATACTTGAGTCTATCTGAAAGTTAGCGAAAACATCGTATTAAAAAGGCTGAACAGAGATAGCAGGACCGTAAAAAGAATCCCCAAGGCGATCATGTTTTTCCTGAAAAAAATTTCATTAAATTTATTGTCGAAAATTAGGAGGGAAAACTAATTAATTTGATGACCTTTAGGCACAAGCCAAAGATATAACCAGTCGCAGTAGTTATTATGCTTCATGGACTCAATTCGCATATGGGTCATGGAGCGCATATTGCACATTAATTTGCCAAATAAGGAATTGTTACTGTTGGTTTTGATCATCGGGGCTTCGGTCGTTCTGAAGGAAAGCCTGGCTACGTTCATTCTCTGGAAAATCACTTGACTGATTGCATACAGTTTGTAGAACTGGTAAAACAATAATATAAAAATTTGCCTTTCTTCTGCCTGGGGCTAAGTATGGGAGGAATGGCCACATATTATTTGACTCTAAAATTTGCTTAATTTTTCGAAGGAGCCATAATGATGGCTCCTGCTCTGAAAAATACAGTTGGTAGTTTTGTGGTAGGTTTAGCTGGAGCTCTTAAGAAGATATTGCCTTAGAAAATGAGACTAACCAAACCAATTTACGGCCTAGCTTCAAGAAATCCATAAATTACTGATTTCGTTAAAAATGATCCTTATGCTTACAAATAGCGTGCTTGTCTATCAACAGCCCACATGCTCGTTTAAACTATGGACAAAAGCCCCTAAACCTTCTAAACCTACACATTACCCTTTATGGTGATCCAGGGAGGATTGGACAAGTTAGTGAATCCTAGTGTTGCCTTTGAACTATTTGAACAGTCAAAAACCCCGATTGAGGATAAATAAATTCTATTCTATTAAGATATGTGGCATGATATATGGCATGAGCAAGAAATCTTCGAGATATTAGATCAAGTAATAGCTTGGATAATACACCGTGTTGGCAAACATAATATAAAATGGAAAAGCAATTAATTAAAGAAGGTCCCTGCTTGATAGTGAATTTATTGATAGTTAAATACTGAGAAAATGATCATCTTACGCAATTAATATTAAGAATATTGTTATAATTCTTCCATCGGCATATCGAATATTACAATATGATTCAATAAATTCGCTTAACACCCGGCTCTCTAACCTATGAGCAGCTAATCTAGCGTATCGAAATATGGAATATTCCGTCTAGACTATCTGAAAAGTTTTCTCAGTGGCACTTTAAGTATGCATTACCTAATGTACATTCCTCTCCATGCAGTTATCATCGACATGGGTCGAACTGATAATAAACAGTTTGATCTATTATATTCTAAAGAATCTAAGATTTGTCATGTCAAACTATACTTCTGAATTGCTGCTGCGTCATAGCTTCAAAATGAAGGAGGGATATAGTAATTTACACTGCCAAGGCTAAAATAAGGAAGAGTTCAACTTCAATATAATGATAATGGTCAAACTTATCACGTATTTCATTGCCGCCCACATCCAATAAATAGAGATTGATTAGATCCTTGAAAACGAGATCTATAAATTGATAATTCGCAATCTTTTAGGTACTAACTGGATAATTTAGGTAAATCATTTATAATTAAGGAGTAAGCGTCGAGAGCTGCACATATAAGCTTCTCTTGAAAAAGTATAAAAACAAAAAAGAGACTAAAAAATAACGAGATTCATTGAACGCCAGTAAAGAAAATATCACCTCAACTCATAACCTAAATGCAAGGAAAAAAGAATCGTCGATTAATTTTGCTCGCAGAAATGGGAAGAAAGAATCTTCTCTCTTTTCCAATGCAAGCCATGCCAATTAGGAACATAACAGGATTGATGAAATAAAGCACCTAATAAAATAAAGTCTTTATGTGAAACCGATTATCAGGCGTCCTAATTAGAAATATAATATCCACGAGTTACAATTAAAACAATAAGGATAAATTCAATAGTTAAGGCCAGGAAATAAGAGTGAATATCAGTAGTCAATTCATCACTCCAAACACTCAAAGTTTACGATTCAATCGAACCAATTGTCCAATGCATTTCAGCTCCATAATGACCTCAAACTTAAAGATATTAAATCTTTTTCAATTCATTGCACGCCAGCAAAGCAAATTGCACCTACATATCTAAAAATTTATCAAATTGAGAAATCAGAGCAGCCTCAAATGGATCAGAAAATAGAGGAAGTTCAACCATAAAAACAAGTTAAACAAAATAAAAATTGGAATAGTATTGTATCGGACATGAAGGAGGAAGTATATGGTCGAAAAATTAATTATCCATCCCAAAACGAGCAAGGATTATCTTAGAACAAACTATAAGCTAAATCTAATTAATTTCTCAAAAGTGATGCATCTATTTCAGAGGCAAATTTAATTAAATAATCAGTGCAACGTTAAGATATCTCCAAATTTCGGAAGTTGGACATTTTGAATTGCCCTAACATTGAGTTTCAAGATAAAAAATCTTTTTATGGTTCAAGTGAAATTGACAATTTACCAAAGTTAATACATCAGGGAAAGGGAATGAAAAGTGTGGTTAACATGAAATCTAGTCATACTAAATTTTAGAAGTCAAGTGGAACTATTTC
>Ga0302188_10003362_pt1 | contig 11155 bp, 9 predicted proteins | sample II_Bog_E2_1_FD_198783 | JGI IMG/M metagenome (GOLD analysis project Ga0302188, IMG submission 198783) | Peat permafrost microbial communities from Stordalen Mire near Abisko, Sweden - II_Bog_E2_1 | ecosystem: Environmental > Terrestrial > Soil > Wetlands > Peat | place: Sweden: Abisko, Stordalen... | reverse complement strand
TTAGAAAAGCTTATTTCTGGTTTCAACATAATTTGGTAGAACGACAATGAAGTCATTATCAAATTTTTTATCGGTATTTCTCACACAATTAAGGCGGAGATCGGGCTCAAAAATGCTCCAATTATAATTGACATTTTTAATAACAAAACTTCGTAAGCTGAGAACTACTTCAACATTTATGTTTGAAAGCCTGCTCTTTTTTTGATTCATCAATGTAAAAATATATTTAGACAGCACATTAGGAGTATACTTTTTTGAATATTCCGATTTGAGTTGTTAAGTTCTGACTAAAGCATCATGTAAATTTATAGAAAAACATCCCAGCACTGGCTCATATAATCCCGCAATCACAGAATTTTTGATCTTTCCGCTGAGAGGGGGCCAAAATAAACTATTTTCGGGAAGTTTCAAGATAGACTTGGTGGGCATTTTGATATTAATCGAGCTTCCTGACTCATGGGGTTCTGTTTTGATATTTTTAGAAAACTTATTATTATCTTTGACTTTATTCATAAGATCCAAAGCATCTAAATCGAATTATATGAATGGTTTTCTGATGGAGACTAGGCCTGAGCTCTTTAATCCTCTCAAACCTAGAATAAACAAGTTCACTTGATATTTTTTCATTTTTAAATTGATTTACCGAGGAATAGCGATTCTCTCATTTTTTAATACTGTAATATTTGCCAAAAATCGGCCATGTTTTATATTTTATAAGTAGAGATCGTACCAAACAGGTTTATCACATGAAGGATTAGTAGTGGCAAATTCTACTGTTTTATCTTTGATGCCGTTTTTAATATCAATAAAACTGCAACCGATTAGCTATTTTGACAACGGATCTTGGTCGAAGACCTTTACAATCAAAGGACCCATTTATCCATCCTTGCTAATTTTACCATCCATGATATATCTTTAAAAGTAAACTGGATTAAGAATACTATTTTTTGTGCTACTAAGCCTCTCCACTCCTTGGTAATTAAGAGTAAAAAACGGATCAGAAGAACCATCATCATCGCTTGGTAGAAGAGACTAGGCACATATCAAATCCACTATCATTCGACATGGATCAAAATTTTTAGCAAAATTTGTAAATTGAGGCAACATAGTTTCCGATGGTTTACTTGCTTTCTCTGCTTTGCTTATATCTAATCCTATCTTCAAATAGCCTGCTTCTTCACTATGCAGTTTATTGATGCTTAGGTCTGGCTGAAAGGATCTCCATCTATTTTAAAAAACAGTTCCGATGACTGAGGGTTTGCGAATAAAGCACATCTTAACGTTTTTGCTATTTATCAAGTAGATGAATGTGTCAGGAAGAGGCTGATTCTCATAGAATAAAACAACAAACTTTTTCTGAATGTGCCAAATACAAAAACCATTAGAATTGATACTCCAGTTCTCAGTGGCAGTTTACTGAGCACCAATTCTGATTCCTATTTTAAATTGTTTAAATCCACTTGGAACATTGATAGCTAACTAAATATCTGCAGTCACTTGATAACAAAGAAGGGGCTTCAGGGCAGGTTCTTGACTTATTTTCTATACTTTACTGGCTGGAGAACTGCTCTTGTCCATGCAAGCCTTTATAAGTATGCTGCCAACAAAATAAGGAGCGCCATCTGGGTAGAGTTGATAATTGCGTCTAGCATCCTTATTGTCGCCATCATTCTGTGGACCGTACATATTGATCCATTGAAGGCTGCTAATATTCTATAAGCCATTCCTTTCGCTATTGTTATTTGATTCCTTGATCAGCCGATTAATATTGAGATAGTAACTACCGAGGACTTATTTATCTTGAATAATGTTAACATCAATAACCCTAAGAATTATGTTATCGATAATAGCAGGTAGATGCACAGGCACATATATTTTCTATTTCCACTCTGGATTACAGTTCTTTACCATCGTTACTGTGTTTTGATAAATTTGACCAAATTATACTCCGATATAGGGATCAACAGTTTCTCCATCTGCTGGCCGTATATCCTTTCCTCGATAGACCTCAACTGTTAATTGATAGCTTTTTCTCTCGATATGTGGAGGCATTAAAATCTTCCTTTCCTTATTAACGCTTGTAAACGGTTCCATAGTTAAAGTTGCTCCTTTATCATTTTAGCCTGAAATACTGATGCTGATCTTTATATATCCTACAATTTCACCAAAATTAGTGGCTGAATCACTCAGAGCCAGCCATCTATGGTCCAATGTATGGTTGGGCTCGGAATAGACTCGCTCTATATTCAATTCATATGACCCGATCAACGAGTTTCTCAGTATCTTATTGTGGTCCCACGCTTAGATTATAATCACATTTTGGTTTACATGATTGCATTCCTGAATAATTAAGCTTTTACACTGAAATATTTGTTAAAATAAAAATTTTCCCCCCACAACACTTATTAAAAACCAACGCCTTTCTTAACTTTCGTATATTCAATTTTGCCAAAAGTAGTGACTGATATTATTGCATCAACATCCCTATCTCTCACAAGAGAAAGTGCAGAAGTTGCCTCTATAAGGATCTGTATGAAAAATTATGATACGTGTAATTCATAGAATCCTGGCTTCATAGTTGCAGCATTGGATTCTATCAAAGCTTTCTCAACTGTTTTATCCTTTATCAGCATTAAACTCGGTTTATAATTTATAAAGTATAAAAGATATGGATCAGGGTTAAAATAAAGATATAGATCTATCATTCTCAAAGATACTTTGAGCCACTCTATTATACTCATAAACCATTGCGCAATAGGGAAAACTACCACTTTAGCAATGGATTTTCCATTTTAACAATAAAACATAAATACAGTCCTATTCCCTATTTTAACTTCTCTTCCAGTCCCCTGTCTTTTATTTGTTATCAGATAATAACTTCCCTCCTTTTTCTTGAATTCCTTTGCTAAAATGAAATTATTAGGTTAAAATATATTGTTTTGTATCTGTGTTATTATTACTGATATTCAAATATTATTTATTAAACGAAAGAAGGTGATAGACGATATCATTTTTATTATTTCTTCTTGTCCCTCAGCGTTTTGATGTTGATGATATCCTGCATTTGAGTTAGATGCTGATTTATACCGTGCACTTCTCCGTCCAACAGTTTAGTTAATTTTTCAATTTCGACTTATAAGCCCTCTTTTTACTACTAAACTGCAAGCTTTTTGCTCTAAAGATGGAAGGATCGATTAATAGGAAACCAGTTTAATTTTCCACTCTTATATTGATCGTGCACAAATCTTTCAATGCCTGTTAAATTTCCCAGTTTATTCTCATTCTCCTTAATGTGAATCAGAAATTCCATGTAATTCCAAATCACATGATAGTTCTTTTTATGTTTTTCAAAACCATCTTACTCTCTATCTAAAATATTCCGCTATATTCCGCAAATAAAACAAAACTTGTTTTAGTCATCCTCCAGACTTTATTTTTATTATCGGATTTGAGCGAATTTATCAACGATAATGGCGCCAATGACTTGATCCATGATGACTTTTATGATAAACAAATAGCAAAAATTTACCAATACGTCCCAAAAGGTCACAGTTGAGTAGTTATTGCCTAAATAGGTACCATCATATGCACCGACAAACCCTGCATCTGCCTTAAAGCCAATACTTAGTGCAAAAATAAAGCAATAGTAAAGCGAAGCGCAGTTGACCGAATAATCTTTGTTTCCATAGTAGAAATATAGTATGGAGGCCAATATGTAAGTTAAGATTAAATTAATCAGCAAAACAACGCATAGTTGATCCATAGTTTCTTTAATGGCTTTAAGAATAATGAAAAAAGTCTAACTTCGCCTGAACAATTCCAGTACCAGCACCAAGGAATCGAAAAGAGGATTGAATATACCAAATGTGGCTAAAATCATTGTAAAGAAATAGTGAAAGTAATCTAGATTTTAAATAAACAGTTCTGCTATCACTTTGAACTTTTAAAGTTTCTTAGTATCTGCGCTAACAATTTTTGTGATGACTTATCTCATATAGATGGCTCCTTTGATTTATAAAAACAGAAAAATAGCACTACATCCTACGATTGATATTAGAATAATTCCTCTTACCGCATCGACCACATCATAAACACCATAAGTTGAAAATACACTGTAGAAAGTAAAATTTTAAACATAAGGTAGCACATCAGGAGTATATATTATGAGGTCGAACAAGATCAATATCAGAGTTAGTAAAAATACAATGTAACCGTATGGAAAATCTGATTGTCTGTTCTGAATTTCAGCGCTTTGCAGATCTCTGAGTTTGCTATTGATTGAGGTTCTGTCAGCATTTTATAAAAATTATGTTTTAAAAGCTTCCGAAATTTCTGTCTATATTTTAGGAAAAACGACAATGGTTAGATTCTGATGCATGACTTCCACAATTCTGCTATTTTCCTTAAAGAAGTCCAATCCTGGAGAACTTTAGGGTAGCTTGTATTTGGGATAATATTGTAAAACTTCATAAATTTTGAAACCTAAAGGGAGGAGCACTTCATTCTCTTCGCTAAATTACAGATTCTTTCTTTTATATTCCATCTTTAATTCCTTGTACCTTTAGTAAATGCGATCAAGCTATTTGACAAGTAAATTGTGAGGAATGGTGAGTAGTTAATTTATTGATTTTTAATTGACGTTTTCGGACATTAAGGAGGAAATCAGACTGATGCATCGATATTTGACTTGCGATGGCATCCATTCACGAGTTATTTTGTCTTGATTTAGGTACACACGCAGTTATTGTGAAATATAATTAGATACATCTGATATTTGATGTAACTATTGCTCGAGAGAGGGTTATAGTGATAAGGACTCCTATTTGACTTCATATTGTAGATAACTAAGCACTGTGAGGAAAAAATCCCTTTTCAAAAATTCGTTTTGGTTTTAAAGGCAAGGACCTTAAACAAATTATCGAATAGTGCTGAGACACTGTGTAATTCTGTAATAATTTTAAACATTGACAAGATGATTTTTATATTTTTGATTTTGGTTCTTCAAAATTTACCAGATGGCTCGAGTAATATTGAAATTAGATGTGGTGGCAAGTCCTCCTAAGAAGATTTGATTGGGTCTAAAATTACCCTTGCATAAATTGATAAAAAATGTAAGCAGAATGAAGACCGATTCTTTTTCATTGCTAGCATCGTTATAATAAGATACTATGCCATCATAAAGCCTACGACATTTATAAAGAGCGGATTGTTGAAAGGTTATTTCGTTTAAAATTTGTTTAATTTTCATAAAAAAGTCAATGGACTATGATTTGTTGGTGAAGTAGCTGTTAAAAATGGTTTGGATCATTCTATTGCCGTCACTTCCTAAAATTTAGTTTAGATATTCCAAACTACCTAAAAATAGCCTCCGATTAGGTACATCCATGACTGCAGTTTAAAAATAATTCAAGATGGGAAAAATAAGTTCACTTTTCCCCATTTGATGACGAACTTCATTCATTTTTTATCCTGTTTACGAACTGATAAATAACTTTAAGATACCTATCAATCTCAAAAGAGTTAGATTTACTTCACCACCTGCATCCTGGGGTAATTTTTAGAAAGCATCCTCCATAAATTATGTGACCTTTCGAAAGAACAAAAATTGTTTGAGGTTTATTTATTATAGCAACTTTTTAAGTGCCTTGACAGAATTTAACTGATTTTATTGTACTTTTTTGTGGACGCCACGTGTATAGATAGTCGAAAGAATAACACTCATGTAATGTTTTTTCCTCACAAAATCATTCCCCTTTCTGACATTTGCAACTTTAAAATTAAGTTGATTGGGTATGGGGTATACAATTTTTTATTTTTTTATTTTGGTCGACGTATGAAGTAATTCATATATCTAAATGATTTGCTCCATTATTGTTTATGCTATTAAGTGATATTTTTCACAATTTTCCGATCTTTTAACACTCTATGAGAATTTTAGAATGCTTTAAAGATATGGCTACAGTAAAAATATGTCCCCAAAAATGATTGTATATAGTTCAGTTATTCTGTAGTCAACTACAGAATTTTACTATTGTTTCACGTCCTTAAGAATGATTATCTTTCGGAAATCTTAAGTTTACTGCCGAGACGAGGTTTATGAAAGGAAAACATTTAAAAGTTTATTGTATTTTTGCAATTAGCGATAAATTAGACCGCTAGCTTCTTGAATATAAATTCTGGAGATCAGACGTAAAATTCGAATTTTAAACATGATCTGAACTTTTAGAATTGCTTTGAAGGAGGTTTATTTGGTAAAATAATCATCAGCGGAGAGTAGATTGAACAAATACTCTTGAGAAAGTGACTTTTTAATATGATTTCGTAAGGTATTTACTGCTTATCCAAGGTTGTCGTAAAGATAAATCAGGGCATCGATTGCATTGATATGATAAAAATATGGTTATAAATCTGATTCCCTTAATAAATTGAGGTTTAGCTGCAACTACTTCCCATCTTTCAGCCACAAAAAATCTTTAAAATTGTTGTAATCAAATATATTGATAAAAAACTTCTTTAGGTTTGCTTGAATAGGTTCTCCATAATAGCTAAGTAGAGTTAACAATAAGCGTGAGTAAGTATCTGTATATTTGTTGAATTTATTCAATATTGAATTGTGCCGAATATAAAAATCGAGGCATTATTCGTAGTTATCTTTAAGATACTCGTTCAGAAAGCGAGACTGACCTAATTAAAGAGGGCTCAGTTTAAGGAAATACTCGCTCACAGGAATATCTTGAACATGATTGCTCATTTTAATCTTATTTTACGGACAATTGTAGATAAAAGCATAGAGAAAGAGCAAGCAATATCGAAACAACTTTAGGAATAGTTCGTTGCTGGGACTAAAATTTTTGATTTGCAGTAAAAAATGACGGTATCCTTTTAAAATGTTCATTATTTATTATTCAAAGTCTATATTGTTTAAGATTATTTGCCTTTCGATGTTAATGGAATGCTACAAACCAGAAAGACAGTCAAAAGGAGTCCATCTTTATTAGCGAAAATCTTTTATGAGCAGCTTCAAGGCTTACCTAACTCTGTCAATAAAATAGAGTAGGACAGAGTTGTATTGAAAATTCGGTGACTAATAGTTTATATTGATCCACACCTCGCTAGTTTCAGTCAAGAGTCTAATTTCTCTATAAATTTTAACCATCTCTTAAAACTTATTCTGTTAATCTTTCTCAGTAATAATGATAAGCTGTTGTAGTGACTAAATGACCTTAGATTCAGCAAATAATTCTTGAGCTAGCAGTTCTATTGAAGCATAGTTGATGTTAAAAGTATTATTATTATAGAAAAGAAGCAGCAATAGACGGATAATATCTTCCCGCCCTTTCATGGGTTCCTTCAAAATCTTTTTGGTGACAACTTCTTCAATTAATTTTTACATATGCTTGCTCGACATGAATTCTGCCTATGATTACACTATTTCTCCTAAGAATTGTTCTATCTTTCCTTAAACAAAAAGGGAGTTATATAATGAGATGAGCTTCAAAACAGCCTCGATAACTTTTACTGATTACTTCCTTTTTGTCTGTGTATTCTTTTATAACAGCAAAATGTTTTGATAAAAGGCATAATTTACATATTACGAACAAATATTTTGAGGGTTTACTTGATCTTCAATTCCATCGAATTTGGCTGAATAATTAAACCTTTTTATCACATTCTTTTACACCATCTCAAGCAGTAGTTCTTTAAAGTTGGATGCTTTTAACTCAATTTTAGTTTCATTTTGCAACTGTAGAGATTGGCTTATTCGCTTCACGATACTTTTGATTAAATTGATAATAATCTCATTCTATTCCACTCCAAAAACTCCGAGTTCAATCATATACCTCAAACAAATAAGAGATGATTCGATGTCCCAACTATAAAACTGATCGTCATTTTTGCTGATTCCCTTCGAGATAAAATCAAGAAGCCATTTGGTATGATCTCTAAGCATTCTTTCATCCACGTAATCTCTTTGCTACACACAACTGAGGATGTCACTTATTCCAGCAGCTGTTAAACCATTTGCATACATTTCCTTCAATTAATATTCGTAAATTTCTTTCGCATTCTATCTATCTACTAGTCTCTTCCGAGAATAAAATGTGTTTTTTAAGTCCTATTTTGTTTTGATTCCATAGAGAGGGAAGACTTTTTGAAGTCTCTTGGTAAATCTAGGTTTTTCATTGAGGTAAGAATGAGTAAAGACGTTAAGAAGAGAAGCTTTAATCTCAGAATTCATATCTTCTTTGATGTATGATAGTAGGATTTAAATAGGAAAGATCTATTTAATCTTTTTGGAGCAGACATAGTTTCTATTAAAGGTTAAATAAGTAAAAAAGTTAATCTGTGCAGCCAGAACTGAACTTTATTTTGGAAATAAGGAAATAAATTCTCTGATTTAATACTTTTTTCCAGAGTTGTCAATGAACATCTGCTCACTATAGTTTGATATCTCTATTACCAGAGGGTTTCTGGTCTAAAATATCAACTTATACACTTACAGCTGATTCTTACCATCCGCCTAATGATCACAAACTAAAAAATGAATGAGTAGTTTGAAGATTTATGCATTATATTGTCTAGTGTGATTGTATATTTTAAAATATTGCTGGAAGATTAGAGTGAATTACCGGTTGGTCATCTTTTACAAAATGACTGGCTTTGAAAACGAGTCAATAAAGAATTGCTCTGCATAGGTTTACAAGGACAAAAATTTAGTGAAGATTGCAATTTATTTGAAAAGGAGAATGCTATTTTCGATATTACTCTTGCAACAATTTCTCAAAATCTTTAGACACAGATTCACAATCTTTTTTACTATCAGTGGGTCAATTTCAACATTTTTCTTATCAGTCAATAACTCCGCACTAAAGGCCTTGACGATCTTAATAGACCCCTTAATCTTGAAAACTTCTTTGTATTATGAGCCTATGTATCTTTGAATATAGTCTGGATTAATATTATGTAGTAGTGTTATCAATTGCGAAATTATTCCCTGCTCTTTGAACAGTTTTTGAATTTGATAGTGATTGTAAGTCATTTTACCAAGTTTATTCGAGCTTGCTTAAAAACCTTCTGTAAGATCATAGCTGAAAGATAATAACTCAATCAGATTTTATACTAGTAGTTGTAAAATGACTTCCTCTCGGGAGTTTATGAGGTTGGAGTTGGAGTTTTATTTAAATACCTGTATGCCTTCCCTGATGAAGGGGAGTATACTGAGTATATTGTTGTTCTCCCATTCTTGGATAAATTATATTTTAGTAAATTTGAAGTTATCCTCTTTTTTGTACTATGCTGACGGACAGAGATTAGCTTTCGGATCATTTATTTTAAAAGCCTACCCCAATGTAAGGTATGTTTCTGTCAGGACGTGCTGAATCAAAAACAAGTCCTCAGTTGTCGCATAAATCGAGTTCGGAGAAAGAGACTTGATCCAAAAGGCAGTGTTGTCTTCTTCATTTTTTTAGGTGGACAAAACATAAGTAAACTTATTCTTATTTTTTGGATTTTTAACTTTTTTAACTGATAAATAAACCTGATGACGAATATTGTAAAATCTAACCTCTTGGTCAAACCTAACCTTTCCTCCCTTGAATCTATCCAAGTGTTCTTTGCGATTGATCACAACATTTTCTTTTTATTTCGCGTAAATGATCTTCCACAACCCGAATTTTTAAGCTGAAAGCTAGTTTTATGTTTTTTGTAAGAATATTTAGGAAATAGGGCCTTCTGTTGCCCTCTATTATTTCATCTCATCATCATTTTTGACTCGACCCAAGGCAAAGTCTAAACTTATATGGGGGATTACTTATCTTTTTAAGTATGAAGCTTTCAACCTCTTTTGGCTCAACTAATTTAACAAACGACCCTGATTCTAAGTGGAAAATCCACACTGTATCTCCATAGCAAATGTCTTTATATTCCTTTTCCTCTGCGCTTTGATACAACCCAATTGAAATCTGCTGTTTTTCTTCTTATGAAGTGATCCAAGTGTCAAAAATGGACTCCTTCTTAAAATTAAGATAATAATCTTTTATCTCCAACCCCTAATAAATCTTAATATTTAGAAAAGATGCAGAATTGAAGGGAATGTACGTATTGATATCCTTTTGATAATTAAAACACGACTAAAGATTGAAAGTACTAAATTTACTCGGTATTTCAAGCAATTAAAGAATGTATTCATTGGTCTTCTCGTTTTTTATATACGTCAAGTACTTAGAACTGTAAATATGCTGCAGCATGAAGTCCTCATTGTACTTTATCGGAAATTTCTTTTGTTGATCAATGAGACTGTTGTTTTCGCTTAATTCGAATTAAAATTGGTCAATGAATATTTTGATCTGTTATTACGAAGCTTTTATTCCTTATTACTCTGATTCGTAGCGCTACTTGAGAAGCTTTTAGAGAAACTCCTCGGATTGAAACTTTATTATCGGAGTTATTTTAAAAAGAGCCATGCTGGATTCAGTCGGTCCATCATTAGCTGCCAGTGCGATAATGGACTTGAACGAGATACCGTTGGAGTAGAGATAAAAATTGTTTTTATCTCTGAAACAAGAAATATGCACGATGGCTCCATAATGAAGATGACTATTGATTTGAAAGACATCATCCATTTGAATTTAAATTATAATCTACTGTCTTGGGAGATTAATAAGCAAATTGATAATTTATTAGAGCTTATCAAATATTATTATTTATTTGATGTATGGAACAATCAATCAAAGACGAAAAGCTTATTTAGGGGCCACCGTATACACGATCTCTATGCCTTCAGGTGGCCATGTGCGATTGGCGCCCTCCCATTATAACTCATATTTCAAGATTAATATAGCAGATTGGGTCTATTTTAGCCGAATTTGATATTTTGATTCGATTAACTCCATTTTATTCTTGATTCGGTAGCCATTTTCTTTTAACTTACTAAATAATTGAATAGGTACACTGTATCAATGTTGACTGTGAGGGTACGATTATCATTCTTTCCCACCTGAAATAAGATGGAACAGTAGCCCATGGTTTGAAAATCATCATTTATCATCATCCAACTCTGTTTTTTATTGGGGTTGGGCACGATCACATTTTTTTCCTCTTTTCTGCATTTATTAGAAAAGATTTCTGTTAAAAATTAATTTTGCTCGCCTTTAGT
>Ga0302188_10003358_pt1 | contig 11163 bp, 7 predicted proteins | sample II_Bog_E2_1_FD_198783 | JGI IMG/M metagenome (GOLD analysis project Ga0302188, IMG submission 198783) | Peat permafrost microbial communities from Stordalen Mire near Abisko, Sweden - II_Bog_E2_1 | ecosystem: Environmental > Terrestrial > Soil > Wetlands > Peat | place: Sweden: Abisko, Stordalen... | reverse complement strand
ATTTGATAAATACAATATTAGGATTTATATCTTAATTTTCAGCCAATCAACAGACTTTTTATATCAATAATTTTCCTATCTACTTGGATAAGTTGTCTGTACTACATAATAGATTATTTAAAAAGTTCTTGCTTTCTAAACACTAAGCTATCTATCACATAAGATATATAAAATGTATCGTTTAATAATAGAAACAAAAGATGGAGCCTAAAAATAGGAAACGAATTTAATCTTTCCTTCTCATATAATAATATGATATACCTCCGAGACGAAAGGAAGAATGATAATAAGAGAGTTTTTCACGTAAAAATGAGATGGAAGCAAAGATCCTCTCCAATCAAGGAACAATTATTTTACAAAACAAATAATAATCTCAACTAATCTCACCTATCCTCCACCTTCAAAACTCCTAAGTTTGTAAGTGGATCATTATAATCAAAGAATAAGATGAATCGATTAGTATGCAGATCAGATCATAGATGGCATTCGATGACGATAAAAATGTCACGAATGATTATCACAAAGGCTGAAGACTCTTATAGTTTCTCCAAATTGATTTAAGTTAATTGAGTTCATTCTCCAAACCTCTTTAAGTGGTAAATATGAAAATAATGCAGTTGGATCAACAATACATGAGTTTGATAGTCAGCGTATCATCGTTTAAAAACATGCCATAGATCAAGTATCATAAAATTGTGTTTCATAGGTTTCTGATGAAATACTCCTGTTGGAACTCTATTATTTCTAAGAACCTGTAGAAGGAAAAGCACAAATTGATATTAAATTACTAATAATTTATTGTCCACAATTCAGTAAATAGGCATCATTTAAAAATCCTTATTGAGGCATTAAAAAAATATTATTAATCAGTCTTGGTTCCAGTAGCAAGTGCTTTTGCTGAGATTCAGTTGTTCCATAATAAGTTTACGCATCATTTTATGAGATTGTTAAAAATCGGGTTCCGATATTTTATCCTCGATGATCATAAGTTCATTCAAGATGAATCCCTTGATTGCAGCTGTTTTTTTTGTTTGTCGTTCGCATTCCTATTTCTTTTCCATGAGTTGAATCTTTTGTTGACGATGAATTTCATGATATTTTTTATTTGATTTTCTAAGCTTGCGAATTTCTGAGAGAAGTAATTAATTTTGCTTTTTTAAGTTCTTGTTTTAATTTTTGAGAACTGTCTCTAGGGTGAGTGGATCATCATTTTTTTCATAATTGTCAATAGTATTACGAGAAGGTCGAGGTATTTAATTACTCTTCCACAAAACATTAGGCTTTTTGCTATAATTAATTTCAGGATTGTTTTGATTCTTCTCCTCGGAATAAAACCCTGCCGAACCTCTTAAATGCATTTCCGACTACTGTGATTGATCATAGGTCGAATCAATGGATTTGGGCATGTTGACAAAGGTAAAAGTGGAAGTAAACATTTAATTTGCTTATTTTCTGGTTTTAGGCTGAAGAATATTAGTCATAATGCTTTGTAATAATTAATTTTATTATCAAAAAAGGTAATATTTATTAGAGAAAAAAGATAAAGTTTTTTATAAAAATTGAAATGAGATTATTTCCTTCTTTTGAAGCATGTTATCATAATTTTTCAGTTATTTTCAACAAATAGAATGAAATATTTGACTTGAATTCACTTGTTTGTATTTTTATGATTATCATACAAATGTTAGCTCGCGCATATGACTTTCCAAGTGTTTTGAGGAAAGAGAGATACTTAGTTGTATTTTATAGGAATTAAAACTTATTTAAATGAGTAAATAACTAATTATTGATTCAGATAACTGCTAAGACTTTTCCTAGACTTTATAATTTTGATTTTCTTTTAGTTACTTAAAGTAGAGGTATAAATTTTAAATCTCAACGATGGCAATGATTAATTTATGATATGAATTGATAATTATTAACATCTAATATTATGAATGTTCTTTAATTTAAAAAGTAATAAATATCTCTTTTTTTAATAATTCAAAAGTTAACATAATTGGATTTTTAAATAGATTAATTTTGTATAAATGATTAATTTAACTATTGTGGGTTAACTTTTTACTATTATCCAAATTGTTTTAGTTTATATCAAACTATTAATCTGAAATACAAATTCAATAGATAATCATGCCATAATCACATAAATTTATATTATTTATGAGCATGTATATTATGAAGGAGAAGGAGTATAATATGTTAATAGCTCATCAACAAATTAATGACAATTTGCAACATAAAGGATTAATAGTAACGTTTCGCCAGCTTTCTTCAGCAAAGCAGCTGCCTATCAGCATATAAAGATAAAATCGAGTCTTTATAACCCAAAGTATGGCAATCAGTATATCGCAGAATATTATCTTGTCAAAATTTCATCAACTACCCAAGTATCTATACCATATGTTAGAAGTAGAAAATACTCCTGCTGTTATTTCAGCATCTTATGCTGAGTTAATATCTTTTGTTAGAACATTGCAGCTATCAGATGCACTTAGAACATACATTCTTATGAGTATTCATAGTATTATTTAGCTCAATTTTATTCCATGTCCAACCAAAATAACTATCCATCTTAATGAAGAAAGTATTTATCTAATCAATAAGCAGTATCATTACGAAAAATAATCATATAAGCATCAATTAATAAACTTCCAACAGCCATTTTTATCATAGTATGATCACCACTTTCATACGCAGCCTCAAATTCAGTGAATATTTCATCGGATGGAATAAAAATTTATTTGTAATGATAACGAATACAGCACAGGTCCCTTCATCTCGTATATGATTTTTTATATTCAGCGAGGATCGCTGTAGAAAAGTCAATCCATAAAAAATTGAAATCATATTTCGACAATTTGGTAAGGAGATAACATGATCTTTAGCAATCTCTTCTTAAAAAATTGAAAAAGACCCAAACGAATTTGAAAACCTTTGCATGTATAATAGATGATAAATTAATTTTCTTGCTTAAAGAACCTAAATCCTTATAAAATTAATATAAATGACAATAGTTTCGATTGAATAATCAAACTATCAGAAATTATCAGAGGGGTATCCTGGCATGCTTATTTTAATCTTTATATTTATGTTCTTCAGCATTTTATAAAATCTTTTTCAGAAATTGATAAATGAGAATAGTTGAACATTATTTGTTTAGAGGACATATTTCGAAGAAAAATATATGAAAGTTACAAACAAATTTCTTTAAGACAATCTTTTTAATATTTATGGATTAATCATGATTTTAGGTTTTTACCGAATAAAGGATCAGAAGCAAAGGGACATGTCCTTCTAGCAGATGCCCACTGTCACTGGCCACACTTTAAATCCACGTTGTCTCAGTCGTGCTGCGTGAGCGGTCAGTCTAGTAGCCACGTTGTTCAGTTCGGTTTCAATGTTGATGTTGTCGTTCCAAAGGCGTTCGCCGATGACGTTAGCTCTAAGGAGTACCTTCTGCTCGAAGGTGTGACGGCTGCCCATTTCGTTCCACATGCAACTCTCCCCACCTATCACATTGACGTCTTTGATCCTCGGTTGGAAGTTGTACATTTTGCGCCAATGCTCAAACACACCGTAATTGTCGCCATATATGTTTCCAAATCCGATATCAAGGTAGGTCAAATCGTAGTTTGCCAAAATCACAGGGTTCTTGCGGCCAGCCATCCTGTCCACGTTGCTACTTACACCCCACCATTGAATGATGTCATCATCCTCTAAAGGCAGATCAATGTCTTCGTTGGCCCAGTAAATCACCTTTTTCTGTGAAATAGATCGCCAAAGTTTCTTCTCACGTTGTCTAAAGTCCACGGACAGTCCTTAATAGTCCGGAATGTTGTTACGTTTCATATAATCGTTGATGGTTGAAGTGTTCCAGCAGTCAAAGGTCACCTCATCGCCGCCCAAGTGCACATAGTCGCTCAAAGAGAGACGATTAACATGTTTTAAGACATCACTAAGCACTTCCCATGTCAAATCAATAGTAGGATCAAGTTGGCCCATGTATTTTCCATTGCACGTTAAGGTGATATCCTTATACTTATCACTACGACCCCAAGACTGAGTATGAGCAGGAGTATCAATTTAGAATACCACAGAAATTCCATAAAGACGAGCGTAGGCAATGATTAAATCAACATCTACAGGAGAGTAGATTCCTCCCACTTTACCGCTTTAACTAAGTTCAGGAACTGTAGGAATTACCATTGGGAAGCTGTCTTCATCGACAATGTGCCAATGCAGGACATTAAGTTTGGAGTAGACCATACTTCTGATAATCTTTTTTATGGTATCAACAGGCAGATAATGTCTGGAGGTATCTATCATAAGTCCACGCCATAAGAACTAAGGTCCATCTTCAATGATGATAGGAAGTCCCCGCACAACATGCTATTCTTGTTCACGTTAAAAAAGTTGGAAGAAAGTCTCCAATCCACGTAAGAAGCCCACATAATAGTCTGATCTTAGATGCCAGTTATCTTTGTCAATCAACTGCAGTTCGTACCTTTCGTGTTTTAGATCAGTGGAAATCAATTGATCGAGATTTTTTACAAAAATTTTCAGAGTGTGCTTCCCTTATGCTTTTTGGTGACAATTGTAAGCTTCCATGAGGTATTAATTGATCATTAGCCCTACTGAACCTGAGTTTTCCTCGGACGACTAAATTGCATATTTGATTTCACAAGGGCTGACAGTAAGATTCAGGCCCTGAGGATCATATGAAAAACTGGCAGGCTTCGGCCAAAGCAATCTACTGGTATTGACAGGACTAGTGTAGACGACCGTCAAGAAGAGGGCAAGGATAAGAGAAATAACCAGCTTCATGGAACTATAAGTAAAATTAATAATAAACCTACTTCCCTGATTACTAGAATTAGTGGTAAAGTAGAATAATAATGTAATCCTGTTAAAATTATCGATCTGATAATAACCAATGAATGCTTGAGTTGCAATTTATCAACCAATAAAAGACAAAATCTCCATTATCTTGTTTCTGGTTATACTTATGTTAAATATTCATAAAATAAAGGAGAAATCACTAAAATAGGAGACAACTCTTAAACAATAAAATTAATTGCTTGAGGAATTTTAATTAATTATTAATTAATATTAAGAATATTTCTTTTACTATATGAAGAACGACCAAGAATAGGAAGTTCCCACAAAAGAGAAAAATATGCAAAAGGCATATAATTTAAAAGATTACTCCAAACTCACTAGGGAGGAACTTATACAAACAGCTCTCAACTACGAAATGGAGAATCGAAGACTTAAAAATAAATTGGCGGAGCATTAGCCATTTAAACAAAAAGTTATACGTGAACCCAATCAACCTAAACTCAATAAGCTTTTCTAACAATTTTAAAGAAGGAAATTTGCTCTCAAAGTATGTTATCTAGGATTCAACTATGATGGTATGGCATGCCAATCAGAAGGTGACAATAGTATCGAATAATATATCTTCAAAATTATGCACACCTTGAGTTTAATTCCAAAAACCTTTCCAGCTGATGAGTCGTTCACTCGCGCAGGACGAACAGATAAAGGAGTGAGCGCAATGGGAAATGTTATAACTCTCAATCTGCGTACAGATATACCAAAGGGCAATTCGCCTGCATAACTATCAAAGATGAATTATTGTTCAATGCTCAACTCTCTTCTTCCTGAGGACATTCGTATCATAGGATGTTAGCAAGTATCGCCTGATTTTAATGCTCGTTACTGGTGCACAAGCCGTCGCTACAAATATTTCTTTGCTCGCAATAATCTGAATATTTAGCTGATGTCAAAGGTAATTAAGGATTTATAGGGTACGCATAACTTTATTAATTTTTGTAAAATGAACGTAACAAATACCGTGAATTTCACCAGAACATTATTTAGCGTAGATATTATTAAAGCCAATGGAAATTAAACTCTCTAAGAAGGAGACAATCGCAATGAAATATATTACTTTTATTTTGTGGGAAACTCCTTTCTTTGGCATCAAATTCGGTTTATGAGTTCAGTTTTATTCCTAATTGGATTGGGACATGAGTCACCAACTATTATTAAGGAGTTGCTGGATGTGTAAAAGTATCCCAAAAAACCAAACTATTCGATGGCACCAGATTATCCCTTAATATTATAGGACTGCCAATATGAAAGTCTTTCCTTTAATCCGAATCAAGAGACAATTTTTCAATTTTACAACACGTAATCAATCCTTTAAATAGATTTAATGATATGGTGATGAAAAAATCCGTGGAAAAAGTTATGATGATCAATTGTATGATGATGGCGAGAAATCAACTTCTGGAGTCAGCAAAAATAAGCAGCTAGGTCTTTCGAGAAGCGGCAATAGCTAAGTCAATGTTATGCTTTACCAAAAAATCGATGCACATGCACAAAAGTTCAGGGAGGGGACTAGATGAGGCAATTAAGAGCTTGAAAGGTAAAAAATTATAATTGTATCAAAAGAAAGCAGAAAAGCAGGCCAAGTACGAAGAAAGGATAAAGGATTAAAAGCTGGTATCTTGTCTCAAGAAACCCATCGAATAAATAGCATAAAATGAAAAGTGCCTTTAGTAATGATAAAAATCAGAATATTTACTATAAATTATGGCTCGTAATTAATTTTTGTGAATAAAAGAGTAATTTGTATCAAATATTATTCAAGACTAATCGTCATAAAAGAGGAAGAACTCTTTTATTATCGAAATTATTGCTATATTTTACCGAAATAACGTATTTTGAGAAAGATATTCTTTAATTATGCTTATATAGATTTCTTCAATAGATCACTAAGGTTGTTTTTGATTTTAGTTTATTTTTAATAAAATAAAGGTCTCATAAAGTTTAATAATTCTAAGCTTCTGATCTTGATAATATTAAGATTTGCCAATATAACCTCTTGGTATTGATTAATTCTTAGATTATTTATTGAAATCTTCTTTACCATAGATATATTTTGTAGTTGTTAAAAGTATGCTACAGGTTTGTACTGAACTTACACCCTCTCCATTGAATCCTTATTTATATAATATTTAGCTACATTAGGTTTTGGAAAGTTCTTACCAATGCATAGTGATTTCGATTAAGATGCATTATAGAGAAAATGCGTGATGTTGATGAAAATTATCATAGAAGCTTGCTTATACTGAAATATATCTTGCAGCAACTGCAATATCAATTGATTAGAAGTACCACTGTTCAATATTTATACTAATTTTAACGATGCAACTAGTATTGATGAATATTTGAATAGCATTTATTTATTGATTATTAATTGAGAATACATTTATTCTATCTTTTTGTATATTCTAAATTGCATTAAATTGTTACTTATTAAATTTGAGGGATCTTACATGATAATTAAATATTTATGCAAGAAATCCATAGTAATTGAACCAAAGAATGATCTTTTGAATAATTATATTGTTGTTTCGAATAATTCTTGTTAAGGAAACAATCGAGCCCAAATAATATCAGGAGAATTACCTCCATCAATTTTAACAATAATGTCAATTAAATTGCTTATACTATTTATGATACTGTAAAAACATATGGAAAGGATTTTAAATGCACAGAAATCGGATAATTTAGATTCGAAAAGTTAGCCTGACTCATTAAACTTTAAGCCTGCTGAATCTACTAATATCTCAGTTTCTCTCTAACCACTTGTAGATGACAAATAACTTTATCCCGATAAATAGGTGCCAGTGTAAAGATCATTAGAACAAGTTTAAGAAAAATACGAGCAATAAGTTTTAAATTAATCGGATCCTTCAGATAACAATGACTCTATGTCAGCATAATCATAAAATCAAGACTTTTAAGATGATAGCCCGAATGAAGATAATCCATTATCATAAGAAGGAGAATCTATGGAATATGAATAATACTAAAAGAAATATACAAGAAAAGGGAATAAAAACAAAGGCAAAGGTAAACAGAAAAGAAAAATAATCGTTAAAAGAGTAGGAAAGCCCTCTAAAAAAGATAAACTTAGAAACAAATCAATCAATCAGCACTTGTCTCATTTTTGGAGAGACATCAAGGATAAACTGCTAACCTCAATTCATAATATTCTGCCAAACAACACTGCTTTAATTAGTGCCTTGAAAATCTATAAGAAATCATAAAATAAAAAAATGCCAGAAAAGGAAAGGTGGTATAGTAAATTGTTCAATGATAAAACACTCCAAATATATATTCGTGAGTGCTTAACCTAAGATAACTACAGGAGAATAATGAATAAATTCATCTGCAATGAAAATATACAATACTACCGCAATAACCGAGTTCCCTTATTAGCCATGCTCCATAAAAACTACTTGAAGGGGTTTCGAAATTATTATCACTCCAAGCTGATGAGGGAAGATGAGAACCAACAAAATAATTGATCATCGCCATATCATAGAATCCTATGAAATTTATATTGAGGATTGGATATTTGTTTCATAAAATAGGTTGGAGTTTAAAAGGAAAAGAATTGACCATTATATTTCATTTCATTTGATACTGAAGATTAAATGAGTCTATTGGATGAAATCAATAGATGATGTTGCCGAGTTATCTGCTATTTAAAATGTGAATAATAATAGCCTTGATATTTAATATTTATGTAAAGTATCTATCCTGTTCCCAAATTGTAAGCAAAGATATATTTTTCTAATTATCTTTTTTAACGATCAAGTTTGTTCAACTAAAACTGGAAGAATTTCAACTTTAAATTGAAATTTCGATACCTATCAGCAGTAAATGTGAAAACAACTATTTAGTTTTGATACTATTAATTCCTTTTTTGACATTCTTCAATTTCAAGAAGCCGGCATTGCCATTTGAAAGGATTTCTCGAAGCGTAAAGCATTTAAAAGCTAGTATTATTGTATTTTATGAGTCTGCTTGCATTATTGTTAAATTTAATTTGGTTTCTCAAAGGACAGTTATTGGCTTAATAGGCAAAGATAAAGCACATTTAAAACTCTCTGATCAGTAGGATTTCATTATATTGAGTCAAGTGCTGAAAGCAAATTGAAATATTTGCTAAAACAGAAAGAATTCGATGATAATTATCAATGGACAAAATGATTTCTAGGTTTCTTTTATTCTATGAACGAGCATTAAAAATACTTGCAGGTATATAAAATTATTCTTCTTCAATACTTTACCTATGAATATTTGAATCATAAACTTTATCAATCAGTAGGATAGTGTACAACCAAGTTGAACATAGGACGAGAAAAGTTAATGGATCCTGTCATCAAATCGATTAGATTCAACTCTCGCCCTTAAATCATCATCCTGCTTCATTATTGCTCGCAACCTGCAAATGCAAACTCTCAGCAATACAACACAACAAGAAATATCTATTCTTAGCAAAAGTAACGCTAAGAGCCAATGAAATATAGCTAGGACTCAATTTTCTCTTTAGCATCTATACCAAAGAATGCCCTTGATATTTATCTCGATCATAATAAAGCTCAATCATTAAATTGTCTTTTAAGGTATACTACTTAGATGAAAAGCTAGGTCAAAAAAGTAAGATTGACTGAGATATGGAGGACAGCAGACTAACTCAATCATCCCAAGCGGCATACACCTTTTAATTATTCTTGAATTCTCCAAATATTTGTATAATTTATGCCCACATTATGTTATTTCCTTGTAAAATTTGTTAAAATATTATTTCAAGAAATATTTAGTTCTTATTTGAAAAGGGAGGGCATAGGAATTAGCAGCTCTCTTTACCTTGTCTTGGTTCTACCATTTAGAAGCGCTTGGATTCTCAAATTACATTATTTTTCTTATATAATTATTTTAGGACTGGCAACTAAATAGTCTAAAAGGCTCATGCTGATTTATGTAAAGGCTCAAGATGATGAGCTCTATCCCGATCAATCATTTTCACTTTGGCTTATGCCTTCAGTCTGAATCTTTAAATTATATTTTATAGGATTCAATATGATGAAACTATTTTCGAGTCTCATCGTAAAAATTAAAATGAATGATTTGGATGAAGATCAAACCGACGTATTGATGTTAATGAAAGCATGCAAATTGGGGTTATTGCACAAGGAAGTAACATGAACACTTCCACGGATTTGCTTCAATATAGGAGACCGCCATCCTCCAAAAGAAACGAAATCAGCGGATGATGGATTCGAATTCAACTGACCAGAAGTAAAATAGTCATGAACATAAGTTAATCATGCCAACATAAAGTCAAAAAGACCTTTTAAACTAAAATTATATTTTCGTAGTCTGTTTGCATTATTTATTTTTAATTTCTATCCTTAAAGGACAGCTATTGCTTGATCCGCAAAAATATAAAGCAAATTCACAACTTTAGGGCACAAATGACTCATTATATCGAGCCCAATTGGTGGAAAATAAATTTCAGAGGTTTTATAGAGCGAATATTAATGTTGATTATCAATTCACAATAAATTAAAAGCTAACAAATTTATAATGATTGATAGCGTCGAATTTAGAAAGCACTCTAAGAATTGAAATTAATTTTATTTTGTTTAAATTTTATGAAGAATGACTAAAATAAAACCGGTGACTATATATTATAATCCTAATTGATATATCATTTGATCCAATATCTCATCCATTAATACTGAATCAACTTAAAGAATCTATATATCATTGAAGTCACGCATTATATATATCACGAGCAAATACAACTAACAGATGCCGTCGCATAGGTGCAGATTCAAGGCTTTCTAAATGTTTGAAAGCCCACGATCGATTTTTTTTGCAATTTATAATAATTTTAAAATAAGGAAGGATTTAATTGTTAAAATTAAGGATTTCGCTTCTATGGTCGATAATTAAATTTAATCTTATTATATTTTTTATCATTCATTATTGACACGAAATTACGAAGGGAAATCATCGACTTAAGATTCAAAGGGAGCTATCCTATCCAGTCTACAACTATAGAGGGGACTTACTGACTTTGAAGATTTATCAGAATATAAAGTCAACAACTGTCGTATAAAAATTAAAAATACCGATGGAAATAAACTTCGAACATACTAAAATACTGAAAGACAACCGCAACATGCATTTACTATATGAGTATTGTCCCTGTCCTTACAGAGAAGCTGCAGGACAGCAGAGACATGAGTGCAAAATGGAAATAGCCTTGCAAATAATTCATAAATAAATTTG
>Ga0302188_10003356_pt1 | contig 11166 bp, 14 predicted proteins | sample II_Bog_E2_1_FD_198783 | JGI IMG/M metagenome (GOLD analysis project Ga0302188, IMG submission 198783) | Peat permafrost microbial communities from Stordalen Mire near Abisko, Sweden - II_Bog_E2_1 | ecosystem: Environmental > Terrestrial > Soil > Wetlands > Peat | place: Sweden: Abisko... | reverse complement strand
TCAGGATAAACTAATAAAAGTTTATCCTACACTTATTTAAATATTGGTTGTAAAAATTTTACTTATATAATGCTCTTTTTAAATCTTCAACATTTAATAATTTAAAAATTGTACTGATTTCATTATCGAAATCTAATGAAAGTCTATATCTTATCATTTTCAAACTAACTTTATAAAAAGTTTGAACTGTCCTCAAAATTGACAATGCAATTTTCTTTACTATTTGTAAATTCTTAGCACCATTGTTACGCATGGTTGTATTTTTATCATCTTTAAATGTAAAATCTAAATGCCAATGTAGTGAATTTTCAACGCCCCAGTGACCTCGGACTGCTTTAGCAAAGGTTTCTACTGATTCAATGCTACAGATAAAATATCTATCCTCATTAATAATTTGACCATTCTTTTTTTCTATAATTTTCTTTTCAACACCAATACTTTTTAAGCCTTTCCAATCTTTCTTTACAGATAGCCATTTAATATTGGTAGTTAAAAAATATTCTCTTGTTACTATAGCACTATGTTCTTTTTCTTTTGTAACTACGTAATTTTCCTTTTCTTTTTTAATTTTTTGCAATTCTTTATCGTCAAAATAATCTTTTACATCATCATAAAGATTTCCTTGATTTCCTTTTAACGCGCCAACATAGTCTCCTTTATTTTTAATAACAGCTTCCACCGTTGATTTTTGAGTATTTAATGCATCCCATGTAACAATAGTGCCCTTTATATCTATTATTTTTAATAAATCTTTAGCTGCTGGTATTTCATTACTTTTTTCATCAACAAAAACTTGACCAATACACATTCCATAATCATTAGAATAAGCATTTAAAGTGTGTAGTGCCTTAGTTCCCATTATATCTGTGTCATTTCTTTTAGAACCACAGCTTGTTTTTCCATCAATAGATATAATATCCGGTTCTTGAGTTGTTGTTGCATTCGCTAATCGGGTTAAATTGGTTACTATTTCCATGAAGAATTCTATGACTATTTCATAAAAATATCTACTATCAATATTAGATATCACTATTCTAATAGTATCATCAGATGGTATACCGTTCTCTAATTTAAGATAATTCCTTAGCCAGTTTTCTTTTTTTATTCCAAAAGCCTCTATTTCAGACCATTCGTTAGCATTACTTAATACTGCAAAAAGTGTCAGCATAACTATATCGCTTAATTTATGTTTCACATATGATTCATCTCTAAAATCAGGAATTTTTTCTACTCGTGTTAATAAATCCTTTATTACTATAATGTCTTTAACTATTGAAAAATCTATATCATTTTCATCAAACATTGTTTGCAGTTCCTGTAGCTTTTTTGCTTTTCGTGCCATAAAAATAAAACTCCTTTTTTATTTTTATGATACATAATTTTTACTTAGATAGAAATGCAAAAAATGAAACTAATGGTAAAAATTATTTTTTATTAGTTTATCCTGTCATAAAATATATTTCTTAGTCAGCAAGAGCTTCAATAATAGACTATACCGAATACGAAGTGATACTGGTGTAATAACCAAAGCATATGAAAAATTCTATGGAAAATATAACTATAAAAAATGGTATATAGCCAAATTGATATTGTTTCCTATAGCTGGAATTAAAACATCAAACGCTATGAATTTCAAGCAAGAAATTTGTAACTATACAGAAGAAGGTAGAAAGAGAACTCATGATAATTTAAGAGAGATAAATCATAAAATCTTGCATTATATCATGAAAAACCCTGTACAAGGGCAAACTACAGAATATAATGATAATAGAATATCGTTGTATGTATCTCAAAATGGTAAGTGTAGTGTAACTGGTAAAATTCTAGAAATAGGAAATATGGAATGTCACCACAAGAAACCTAAAGAACTAGGTGGAAAAGATGAATACAAGAATCTTACTTTTGTATTAAAGGATGTTTACAAATTAATTTATGCTGTAGAAATAGAAATTATAGAAAAATATAAAATTATATTAAACTTAGATGAAATAGGCTTGGAAAGGCTCAATAAACTTCGCTCAAAGGTTGGAAATTGTACAATATAAATATATAAGTAAATATTGATGGAACGCTGTATGAGTTGGAAACTCTCGTGTACGGTGTGGAGGAGGGGAAAAGGTAGAGATTACTTCAAAGCCTTACCTATTCTATTTTTAAAATACGGAATAATTAACCATAAAGTTAAGTGATTGCAATATAAAAAAAATATTGATAATTCAGGTATTAATAGAGTGTATATTGTTATTAATAAAATAAAATACTAATAACAAGAGGTGATGGCATGCAAATAAAAAAATTTTTAGTAGTATTTTTAGTATCTATATTTATGTTTTGCGAATTTTCGCAAGCAGCACAAAATCCAACATCAACTACTTTAAAAGAAGGTATCTATAATATATCTGCTGAACATAAGGGGTATTATCGTAATATTAAACTTATAACTCCAGGCAAACCTGTTACTATTATAATACTTGACTCTAACGGTGCTCAGATATTGTTTGTAAGACTTAATAATGAAAAAGAAGAATTAAAAGTTGGTCCTATAGGAATTGGAGAGACTTTAATTATAACTGGTGATGGAGAAATATCTATAATACATTAAGATTATATACTTCAAGCAATAGAGAAGTTACGATTTATAGGACCTCTTAAAGTAAGGTTTTTGTATTTGTAGATTATCTATTCAGCTTGAAATAATTAATATCTTTTGATTATGCTTGCATGCGCTCGTAAGTTAATGTTCCCTCATACCTAAGTGCATATTTTGAATGAACTTCTAAATTCAAACTCCAGAAAGAGTCAATATGTAATGCCAGGACCACAATGTACAGGCTTATATGCTAGTCCTTTTTAGTGATGGTGTTCTTTCCGCTTCAAAAATCCAATCACTAAAAATAATTAAATTTTATATTATAGGAAAATTTTTTTTAATGATACGATTTCTTCAGATCCAATAACACTCATCACGAAAAAGAACAGGCAGAAAAGCAAGTACATTGATGGCGCTCTTATAATAAAAGAGGATGTAGATAGAGTTATATTTTTTACAATAACGAAGATATAAAATAACTATATTAATACAGAGTTTGTTGAAAGTATGTAGTAAATGAATATTAGTGAATTCAAAGTACGAATAATGTAAAGCATGGATTGGAAGAAAAAGTGTGTCCAGTAAGAAAGTGGGTATAACCTTAATGTATTGTGTAGAATCACTCTACACAATACATTAAGTAGCTATTTATAAGGAGAAATAGCTATTTCTCCAGTACCAAGTATTACTCCAATATCTCCATTTTGAAAAGCACCTAGTTTTATAATTTCATTTACATCATCCAATTTTATAAATTGTTTAAGATTACCGTTATTATCAACTAGCATTAAAGTAACAACAGTGTTTGGAGTTATAAGTTTGGTAGTAGCACGATACCCATTAAAACTAGAGAGATCATAGATACCTTGTTTATAAGCATTTGAAATGGCGGGAATTGGTTGTGCTTGTGTAATTGTAGCAAAGGTAAATATAGATATTAAAAAAACTATTAGAAACTTCTTTATTTTCATAACGCACACCTCCATCTTACTAGTATTTTGTTTTTTAATATAGAATATACACTGATTTATGAGGACTTTAATGGGCTTGAAAATATAGAAATTGAACCATTAAAGTAATGCATCATACTATTTAAGGATGCAGTTGTATCCTATTAAATTGAATGGGTTATAATTACAAAATATGTTATAATAAACAAAAGCATAAATAGTAATTTGTTGAGGTGATAAATATGTTGATTCAAGGAGCAACGCCAGAAATGGTTGAGAGGTGGAAAGAAGTCTGGAACGAATATAAAGACAAATTACTCCCAAATCGGAAGTCTGGCAAAGAAGTTGTGGAATATTTAAAAAATAAGTATCTTCTAGAGGAACTGCATGATGATAATGCAAAGCAGGTAGTAATTAATAATGTACTTTATAACAAACCATATGCTGATAAATTACCTATGGGAGCAGAAATGTCAGCAGTTACTTTTATTGTAGAAAATAAAGATAATGGGAAATTTCTTTATGAAAATCAAGACGAGGTTTTTAAGGGAAACAATGTCTTTGTTGGAGTTGAGCTAGAATCAGGATTTTTCTGCGTTGAAGGTAGTAGTTTACTTTGGGATGAACTATATGTATTTCGAGGCTTGGACGAAAAGGACATTCAGAATTATTTTTGTGTTGCAGAGTATATTTTCTGTCTGAAAAAATTTGGACTTCTCGAAAGTGTAATAGGTTAAATTCCTAGTTTAAGATTAAGTATTATAAATAGTAATTTAGAAGGAGGATTATATGTAAATATGAGTGATATTATTAGAATTCCATGTGGAAATGTAAATGCCTTTTTGATTAAAGAAGAAGACCATGCAGTTCTTGTTGATACTGGACGAGCAGGATATGTAGAAAAAATCTATGATGTTTGTAAAGATAGCCATGTTGAATGTATTATACTGACACATGGACATATTGACCACATTCAAAACACAGCAGTTTTGTCTAAACGGCTAAATGTTCCAATTGCTATTGGAATTGGAGATGAGGATTTAGTTGATGATAACACATTGCAATTTATGTATGGAAGAGGAGCAATTGGGAAAATATTGTGCTACTTCTCTCAAAAAGCAATTAAAAGTAATCCTATAGAAAAATTTAAACCTACTATATTTTTGAAAGATGGAGATTCTTTAGAATGCTTTGGGATTAAAGGGAAAATACTTGGGCTTCCAGGGCACACTAAAGGCTCAATAGGTATTGATATTGAACACAGAGATTTGATTGTTGGAGATTCCTTAATGAATATGTTAAACCCAACACTCTCCTTGCTTTATGAAAATAAAATGCAACTTGAACTTAGTGCAAGAAAGATTAGCGATTTGGGAAATAGATTTATTCATTTTGGACATGGAAAATCGGTACCAAATAGAAAATGGATTTAAAATACAAATTCCAATTTGTAGAGTTGGTTATAGATGTTATTATTATATATTATTGATATCTGAAAATTTAATACTAAATTAGAATATCACACTATTCAGAAAGAAGAATAGATTTGCGATATTTTTTTGTGCGTAATACTAAATCAATATGTAGATTTGACGTATTAAAACATAAAATTGCATATTGGAATATTTATAACTAATCTATAATTCAAATATATTTGTATAGATTAAATCAAAAGAGTAGAATTAATAGTTTTAGAGTGGTTAATACAGGAGTCTAGTACAAACTCCTGTAAAAGGTAATTTATTTTATAGGGACATTACCTTATATAATTTACTACATTTAAGTTTCTTTTAGGTGCAATTATTTCTTTGGTTATTGATTTGTAACCTAAAGCTACCCCATAATAAGGTTCATATCCTTCTGGAACACCAAGTTTTTTGACTTCATCTTCTAGTTTTAAGAAAAATGTTATCAATCCAATCCAAACAGAACCAATGTTTAAGCTTTCAGCTGCTAAAAGCATATTTTGTATTGCAGCTGAACAATCAGTTTTTGGTGAAAGTGCACTTTTATTACCCGATACAATAATTAATGTTGGAGCATTATATGTCAAATTTATTTTAGGGTTTAAACTCATATTTTTAACCCAATTAATTTGTGATTTTGCCATTAACTCTTTAGATTTATCACTAATATGTTGTATTATTTCTTTGTTTTGAATAACAGTAAAATGCCATGGTTGATCATTATGGCCAGAAGGTGCATAAATACCTGCTTCAATAATTAAATCTAAATCTTCCTGTTTTATTTGTGTTGGTAGATATGATCTTATACTTCTCCTATTTTTGATTACCTTTAAAATTTCATTCATATAACTTCTTCCTTCCTTGTTAGCTTTATAAAATAATAGCATTAAAAATCTTATCCTAAAAGTACACACAAATTTGATATGTAATATCAAAAATGATACTATTAAAGTAATTAAATACAAGATAGAGTATTATAACTATAAATGAGCAAATTTGCTAACATTTATTTACATGCTAAGTAAAATCAACGGTTTAGGCATTGTCTATAATAAGTAAAATTTAAATTGAAAAGACATCCGAAGTATTGAATTTACTTGTGTTGTTAATTAATGGATGCAAAAACGCCCATTTATAGTATTATAAAAATGTATTAGGAGAAAAAATTAATGTCAAAATCAATTGATTTAGAATCAGATTGCCCTATGAATTTAACTATAAATATACTTAGTGGAAAGTGGAAATTAGCAATTCTTTGGCATTTGTCAAGAGGAACTATTAGATTTAATGAATTACAAAGATTATTAGCTAATATTACTCAAAAAACATTGACAATGCAATTAAGAGAGTTAGAAAGAGATGGAATAATTTATAGAGAAGTCTATCCAGAATCACCACCAAGAGTAGAATACGGACTTACAAATATTGGAGAAAGTATGCAGCCCATTCTAAGTGCAATGTGTGAATGGGGAAAAGATTATAAAAAATTAATGAATGAAAACAATACTGTTAGTTTGTAAAATTATGTAGTAATTAGTGAAAAGTGTTCTTTACGATATATAGATTACATTTTAAATTTCAATTTAAGAGGAGTGATTATAGTATGGAAGATTTTCCTGAGTTTATGAAAAAAGAGATGAATAAAGTTCCATCGAAACAACAAAATACGCCAGATATTGATGGGTATTATTTTGAAGGAAAAGATGGTAGCCAAATGGTATTCTGGACGTATTATTCTGATAGAGAATCAAAAGAACAAATACATGAATTTGATGAATATACTGTTTGTGTTGCTGGACAATATACAGAAATATTTGATGGAATAGAACATGTTTTAAATCCTGGTGATGAACTTTTAGTGCCTAAGGGAACACCACATCATGGTAAATGCATTGCAGATACTAGGACAATTCATGCGTTTGGTGGAAAAAGAATTCAGAATGATTGATAGATAAATTCCAATGTAAGCTTAAGTAATATAAATAGTAAATTTGAAAGGAGGTTTCATTATGGGAGAATTATCAAAGCTGCCTAATATCGGAAAAGAAGTTGAAAGGCAGTTGAATAATGTAGGTATATTTACTTATGATGAATTAAAAGATATTGGTGCAGAACAGGCGTGGCTGAAAATACAAGAAATAGATGTTTCTGCATGTATTCATAGATTATTAGCACTGGAAGGTGCAATTCAAGGTGTTAAGAAAACAGCGTTACCACAGGAACGCAAAGCAGAGCTGAAAGATTTTTATAATTGGCATACAGGTAAAAAGTAATTTAAGTTTGAGTATTATAAATAGTAATTTGTAAAGGAGAAAACGATGATTAGAGTTGCTACGGTAGATGATATTTGGGAAATAGAAAATATATATAATGAGATTTTGGATTATGAAGAGCAAACAGTGTCTTATACCAATTGGCAAAAAGGGCTTTATCCAACAGTTGATTATGCTAAAAATGCTATTGATAATAGTACAATGTTTGTTGGAGAAAATGAAAAAGGAATATATGGCTGTGTAGTGCTTAATAGTATTCAACCTAAAGAATATGATAACATTTCGTGGGTTACAAATGCAAAACCAAGCGAAATTATGGTCATTCACACTTTATGTATTCGACCTTCCGCAAGTGGTAAAGGTAAAGCAAGAATAATGATGGAATTTAGTGAGAAATATGCCAAAGAGCAAGGATATAAAGTTATCCATCTTGACACTTATGAGGGTAATATTCCAGCTGGAACTCTATATCCTAAGATTGGATATCTTTATGTAGGTACTACAAAGTTTCATTTTCAAAATGTAATATGGGAAAATTTAAAATGCTTTGAAAAATCATTATAGTATCAAATCCCAATTTAAAGTTGAGTGTTATAAATAGTAATTTGAAAAGGAGATTAAAATGGTTTTATTAGTAGTTGATACACAAAAGTTAATAACCAATGAAAAATTATATGAATTTGATATGTTTGTATCTAATGTTAAAGAAATAATACATGAGGCTAGGGCAAATAATATTGAAGTAATATATGTACGTCATGATGATGGAATAGGAAATGAATTAACAAAGGGAACTGATGGCTTTGAAATATATGAAAAGTTTCAACCGATAAATGATGAAAAAATATTTGATAAAAAGGTTAATAGTGCTTTTAAAGGGACAGGATTATTAGAATATTTAATAGATAAGGGAGAAAAAGATATAATCATTGTAGGGCTTCAAACAGATTATTGTATTGATGCTACTATAAAATGTGGATTTGAACATGGACTTAATATTATAGTTCCAGCATATGCGAATACAACAGTTAATAATAAATTTATGTCAGCAGAACAAAGTTATCAATATTACAATGAATTTATGTGGAATAGCAGATATGCAGAATATATTTCGTTGGATGAAACAATTAAAAGAATGAAATAGCTAAATTCCAATTTGCATTGGTACATAATTCTAATGGTTCAAGTATAAGTGGTATAAAAACATTTATTCATTATAAAGAAAACTTCCAATTATTCATATAATAGGTAATTTCGATTGAAGTGAAAATTTATATCAAAATTACAATGTAGTATATTATGAAGCGTATTATTAATGTTGAGAACATATTATAATTTGGCACATTAAAAAATTGTTTTTAAAATTAGCAATTGGTTTAAAAAGATATTAGGCACATGAAAATAAATAACAGGTCCAAAGTTGCCATGAATATTTTTCATCAGGCAAGGAGACGAATTGCCCTCATAGCGGGCCTATTAGGTCAATTTGCCGACGCAGCATGATGGGAAATAGGCTGGCAAATGGACTTGTTATTTATTTGATTGTGCCTTATGTCTTATAAGATATAATATCTTTTTTTATCGAAATTTATCCGGTGTAAAAAAATTGTAGTATTTTAATAGAAAAAAATTATGAATTATCCTGTGATTTTATTTATTAATGCATATATATTAATTAGGAGACATAATCAAGTGAATCTTAGTTGAAATTATACCCTCAAGGGGTACCTCGTCCAGGAGCGTGCAGCCGTTATCTCCCACTTAAAGAAATGGAAGTGTTACGGATGCTAGCTATCGGATAAAAACAACATATTTGATAGTAATATAGTAGCAAAAATAAAATATTTGAGGAGAATGATATATATGAGAGAAAGAAAATATGTAAAATTCAGAGTTGATATGCATGAGGATACTAAATTTAAAATAATAGATATGAAGCCAGAAAGAGATGTTATTCATTATGTATGGACTAGAATTGTAATGTTGGCAGGGAAGGTTAATTTAGATGGGGATTTATATCTTTCAAAAAACATTCCATATACAATAGAGACTTTAGCAATAGACTTTAATAGGGATATTGCTCAAATTAAATTGGCATTAGATGTATTTATAGAATTAGAAATGATTGAAATTACTGAAGATAAGATTTATAGAGTGAAAAATTTTGCTAAGCATCAAAATATTAAGGTTAAGGAAAAAGGTATATCTGAGAATAAAGAGGATGACGTAAAGAGCATAGAAGTTCAGGCAAATGATAATTCAAAAGTTGCAACAAATGAGGATGAAGATAAAGAGTCAGATAATAAAATAAGTGAAAATGAAGTAGAAAATTTAGGGGATTTTAATAGAGGGGATTTAGAAATTACTAATGAAGATATTAGCAAAGTTAATGATAGCATGAATGATCAAAATAGCAGTGGTAATTTACAAGATAATGATACTATAATTTTAGAAACTAAAAAAAGTAAGAAGAACAATAAAAAGGAGAAAAGAGATAAAGTACCAGATATTAATACTATAGATGAAGAATTTGAAGATAATTCAATCTGCTATTTAACTGATGGAGTCAGACCCTTAGGAGATGGTGAAAGTACTATTTTAGAATGGTCTTTTGGGTAGGATATTATGATTCTGTTAGGTTTTAAAATCAAAAATACAAACATTTTATTTAAACATTATGTTTAAATAAAATGTATTTTTGATGAAGAGGATAAATTGATATGAAGAATATTAATCTTTTCTTGGATTGAGCAGTAAATGTGAGTCAAAGAAATTATAAGTCCATCTTTTATTATGGATACAAGGTGGAATATTATTGCATGGAATAAAGCAGCTAGTGTTGTATTTGCTGATTTTAGTAAAATAGATGCAAGTAAACGAAATATGGTTTGGATGATGTTTAACTATGATGATTATAAGAAACTATTTATAGATTGGGAATTTCATGCACAAGGAATGCTCGCACGATTTCGTTCAACTTCTGGACAATACATTGAAGATCCTTGGTTTGTTAAATTTATTGAAAATCTTAAGAGAGAAAGTGAAGAATTTAATTTATGGTGGTCAAGGCATGATGTGCAGAGAAATAGTGAAATTTATAAGAAACTCAAACATCCAATTGTAGGTGAATTGATTTTTGAGTTTAGTAGTTTTGATGTTTCAGATAATTCTAACTTAAAATTGATTGTGAATACCCCCTTTTCAGAAACAGATACTGATGTAAAAATAAAGTTATTGCTAGATAAATGAGGTGAATATTTTTAAATGTAACATATAAAGTGGATTTCTAATAAAATGCAACTGCCTATTATCCATATACTAATTAGGCTAATAGGCAGTTGATGTATATAAATATATTTTTATTTGAAAATATATTGAAGTTTAAAAAATTATAGGAGAATAAAATATTGAAAAGTAAAGTTTTGTGCTCCACAGGAGCATTTATAGGAAGAGTAAATGAAAGAAATTATAAGTTAATCATAGAAAATGCACAAAAAATTCATTGTGATGGATTCGAATTCATGCTGTATCCTTCATGGTATGATGTAATTGATCAATTAGTATACGACTTGAAAGCTACAGATATTACGTTTCCTATAGTACATGTAGATAAGCAAGTCGGTGAAATGATCAGCCGTAATGAAAAGAATGATATTGAATCTGCGTTAGAGCTATTTGATAAGAATTGTAGAATAGCAAAGGTATTAGGATCAGAAAAGCTTGCTTTGCATTTATGGGGAGGGATTCCATCAGATAGAGATATAAATAACAATATTGAGCAATTTGAAAAACTTCATGCAATTTCCAAAAGCTATGATTTGCTTCTTACAGTTGAAAATGTTGTTTGCAATCAACAAAATCCTATGACACATTTACAGGCATTACAA
>Ga0302188_10003345_pt1 | contig 11194 bp, 3 predicted proteins | sample II_Bog_E2_1_FD_198783 | JGI IMG/M metagenome (GOLD analysis project Ga0302188, IMG submission 198783) | Peat permafrost microbial communities from Stordalen Mire near Abisko, Sweden - II_Bog_E2_1 | ecosystem: Environmental > Terrestrial > Soil > Wetlands > Peat | place: Sweden: Abisko, Stordalen... | reverse complement strand
GATTGCGATCCAGGTAAGGACTCCCATTTGTATTCTTTTATTAATATAGACAGATGAATTTTGTCTTTGAATTAAAGAATATAAAAAGGAGTCAATTAGATTATAATCTAATGATTTCTGATAATCTAAAAAATATAATATTTTTTTATGAAAAGTAAAATAACTGCAACCATACAAGCCGATCGACAGTAAAAGGCAAGATAATATATTTCTTAATCTCTTAATTCCATGATAATATTTATTACTATTCTAAATTATAATTATTGATAATCAGTAAATTAAAATGCCTCCCAAATATTATCCATCATCACTAACAATTCCTGTCCATTCGTTATGCATGCATTAGAACTATATTGGATGCTGCTATTCTTAAAAGCAGATTTCAACTTTATAGGTAAAATTCTTCTCTATGTTTTACAGGCAAATTTGTAAATTATCTCTTTACTTATCAATGTTTTGACTTTTATCATCTAATTTATTTAGCTTATCAAGTTCATTTTTACTGGAATAATCATATTAAGAATTTTTTTATTATCTTTATTTGCCAATTTTTTATTGGTTTGATTTGTTGGATGAATAATTTTATTTAGAAAGAAGATTCTGACTTTCTGATTGCTAATTCTTTTAATTTAGCGACAAATGAATTCGATAATCGTTGACGTATAAATTTGATAATGCGAATTTAAGATTGGAGAAAACAGCTCGAACTGGATTGTATGACAAGGTACTATTATGATTAATTGGAGAAATTGCAAGATTATTCATTTTAATAGCTAACGAGTCTATCATTTGGTTCTAAGAAGTCATTAACTCTGGCTTTATAAATTAGGGCTGATGAAGATAGCCAAAAGTAGGAGATTTGGATATAGTCGGCTTATTTATTTATTCAGCAGAAGTATATTTGGGGATTACTTCCTTCTTCGTTGATTCTTGTCTATAAAATTGGTGTTTATTATTTTTCCGAAAGGTTGCAGGAGAGTTTTTTTGTAAATACTCTTATAAACTTAAAATTTACCAATGGCTCAAAACAATTTATTCCTCCCCCATAAATTCCATTAATTCCTGAAAGGTATAAAACTCAATATTTGGTTCTAGTTCAATAAGTAAGCAGCAAATTTGATGGTAAATTATTTGATTGAGTTTTTGGCATATTATTTCTTCTCCAATTGTGGTTTCATAAACTTCATATTTCCGAAGAATATCACAAAACTAACTACCTTGCATTTGATGGAAAGTATTCTATTTGTATTTATTTATTACTTATGATTGATAAAACTATCTGATCTTTTAAATTATGTTGATCTGATTGTTCTTTTTACCATAAAATATATCGTTCATCTTCTACCATATTTTAAGACATTTTTTTAAATCGTATTCTAATTCATTGATAGTCATCCCCGTGCTGTCGATTAACTCTAGCAAACTCTTTAATAAAATATCTCTCTCCTCTATTGACTATTAATAATATGTACAAAATGCATCGAAACTATCTTTAAATTATTATAAATTCATTTTATTGACTAATTTAGTTTATTAGCTTGCAAATAAATAATGAGAAATTAGGAGGTATAGTTCCTTGTGATTGATAATTTGATTATCTAAGAGAGGACCCATTAAATTTACAAATTATGTAATTTTGATTGTTTTTTATTAGATAACCTGCTGCAAGATGCTGGGCTTCGAATGCAAGAATGTAAATATTTTATTGTGAACTTCAAGTAATGAAAGATCCCTTCGGAATCCATTTTTTTAATTCTCTCCTTATTTTATTTCATCAATTTATTTCTATCCTATTTGTTGATGTTAAAATTACGCCGAATTACTCAGGATAGATTAATTGATTGAGTGAAAAATATTTTATTTGAGTTAATTAAATTATTTTTTCTATTGATTATTTTATAATTACTTTTTAGGAATGTCATCATTTTATTTAATAAGTTTATTTATAACCTATTTATCTTAGAGCTTATTTTCTCCATAAGCCTTTAGAATAGTTTGCATTTTAGTCACACTCTATAATCCGTTTTTTACGTAATCAAGCGAGAGATATCCAATTACAACTTCACTATTCATATACCTGCTGATAATCGGTAATTATAGATTAATACCGAGTGGACTAATCATTTTGAGTTCCCCATGACCTAGTTTGATTGAATTTTTTTGTCGATCATAGATTTAAAACAGTATTATTTTTGATTTTACTTTAAATGTTATGGATTCATTAAATACAGGATCTTATTAACACTTCCAGATTGTTTTAGAATTGGCAAGTTCTATATTATCTTTCTCATTTAATTTGACAAAATAGTTTATCATTCTCTTATTCCTTTCAAGAGAATGATAGTTCTTTAAACTAATGAGTACATATTCCTATTTTTCCTCCTCGACTGGTAACTTTATTATCTTTTACTATATTATTTTCGTTGGTTATTTTTATATTTAACTTTTATATGGTGGTAATGCTTTGATCCAACAAGAGCCTCTTTGTTTCTTACTAAATTATTTTTTATTTTATCTCTCAAACAAAGGGACAGACAAAACTTCTCCCTTTTTTGAAAGAATTTTAGTTAATTTTATTTCTCCTAATAGTTTAGAACCACATTTAAACTCTATATTACAGTCCTTTAGATATGAAATTAATTCCTTATTACTAATATTTCCGTTGATGAAGAGTTTAACAATTCCTCCAGCTCCCAATTTATAATAGTTTTTCGTTCCATCAATAAGTGGTAATGTAATTTATATCTGAAAAGGCCCTTCTTTTCCCGTCTCTATTTTAACTATTTAAATTTAGATCATATTTTCGATATTATTCTCCATTAAATTGCCTAAAATTGGTTTATTGAAAAGCAGATTATAGTCTTAAACCAAACGAAATAACTCAGTTTAATATTTGGCTTAATTAAATAACCTCATGACAGGTTAGCACTCTAACAAATACTCATTTTTCTTATTAGGCAAATATTATTTCTGATATTAGTACTTTTAGATTGGTCTAGGTATTTCCATACTATTATATGATTATTATTCCTGTATTTTTCTCTTCGGCTGGATAATAATTTCAGGGATTTTTTCCTATCGCTTTTTATTTGTTTACTCATTAATTATAAAATGTTATTTTGGTGTCAACTACGCTTCTAAATTAATTAACCTATGATTGAAATTCTATTTATGCTAATTAATTTCAATTTTAGGCTTTATTTATGGCTGAAGGTGAATAAAAGGATTGCTCATTGTTACTATTTAAATCGAATATGAAATTTAACCGATTTTTTTATTACTTTGCTTGATATCCACGTAACTATCAAATGTTTATCCTTTCCATCCTCGGAGAAGCACAAAATTTAAATAGGCTTTGCCTATGACTCTATTTTTGGCTGTCAACTCAATACTCAATAATTTCATATCAAGAAGATAGACCATTAATCTTTAGATAGAGCAGCAAATAACATACCTTCCAATGTGTTCATTGTTTGATGCAGAAGAGGCTGTTAAAAGATGTGGTTTTTGCATCCCCCACCATTATAGCTTCAAATTGATTTAATTTGATTGGGCATTAATTTGATTGAGATAGATTATTTTGTAGAAGTTAATTCGGAGACAAGGAATGGTAGGACTATTAGGTACTAAAAGATTTGGAGGTAACTGACTCCATTCGGTATACATTTGTTCATTGTACATTAAAATCAAAATATATAGATTAGTATTTCAAAATATAAATTGAATTGAAAATAAAAAGAGTACATTTTTGATAAGATAAGATTGATTTAATATTAATCATTGATGCTAGTTTATTTCTATTATTTCCCGAAATCTAATAATGATATGAGCCAACCAAAATAAAGAATGATTAACTATCATATTTTTTGATATTGAAATTGCAATTAATACCATTAATTGAGATTCGTTTATGATTTTAGTGTGTTTTATTAAAATTGGTTGAAAAATATTTTTCACCAAATATTTAACATTTTTAATAATATTATCCGATCAAAATGACAAAAAATAGTAGAAATATTGATTAAAGATAATCAAATTTATTGGTGATGAACGGCACCTATCACTAGCAGCCCATGGACAGTGTAATGACAATAGTTAAGTCTAGCCGATTTCAGCATCAAGAACCCGTTAGATGGTTTGATGTTTTGTTCTGGAAGTTACTGCATTTTATTGTTCTGCAAAAATATGTTGCTAGATTGATTTTTCAATAGTTCGTTCATTTTATATAAAAGTACTTATTGATTCGTGACACAAGTCAGTTCTTACTCATCCTATGAAATACATATGTCATGAATCTTTGCTTTAGTCGATTTAGATTGAGTTCGAGTTTTCCTATAATAATAAAAAGAACTTTCAATTATCCCCAAAATTAAATTATGAATAGTTACTCTGCCATCAGCTTCGAGAGTGATCAAGTATTTACCTGAGTGCCCTAAACTAACATTTATTACAGGTTTTATTAATCGAATTTTCTAATTATATAAATAGATACATGAACTGCTTGGGCATCAATCAGATGCCAAATTATAACAAATCCATTTTCTCCAGCTGATATTGCAAAGGAAGGATTTTTACAAAAAGCAACTTTATATACATCTCCTCCGTGCAAAAGCAATCTTTGAGGGACGGGAGAGTCTGTTTTCCATAGAGCCATAAGACCATCACCAGAACCACTCAAAAAATAATAACCGCTTGGATTAAAATCTACGTCCCAAACTGTTTTTGTATGGGATCGATATTGAGCAAGTACTACGTTTAATCTAAGACACCAAAGCTTTATAGTTCGATCGACGCTGCCAGTTATTATGTAAAATTCATCAGTAGAAAATGAAGCGCATGTTATCTTCTCTGTATGACTTATGAAAGTATAAACTTTTTTGAATCTTGGCTTCTAATAGGAAGCAGGACGAAACTAAGGATGTTTTTTATCAATTTCAAAGCTATTACTAAGTACTTCAGGAGGTAAGCAACTTTCAGGTCGATTATCAGTTTATATATCCAAAGGATGATTTAGGCTAGTCATTTCCCAAATTTAGAAGCTGTTGTTTTTGATAATTGCATATGATTTATTCCCGATTATAAAGTCTCCCTCGTATTCAAGCATAAGAATATTTCCTTTATGCTTATAATTTTGGCGAAAATGGTTGAGTTATGATATTTTAGTAATAAATCTTGGTTAGGCATAGAAAAAGCTTTAACTTTATGGAAAAGATTGAAACCGTTCCTTAATTGTCGATCCACTTGATTTGGCAATTTTTTCAGTTAATTTATATTGAGGTCTGATCAATACTATTTTGGCAGTTTATTTGTACATTTTATATTCCTTTAGCATTAGTGCTAATTCCGCCTTGCTGCTGTTGCAAATCTTTCGAGCTTTATTGAGTTGATCACTGATATTTTTGATTTGAAGGATGTTTAGATAATTACTAAAAAGTGCCATATTGGCTGCATTCATTGTCAATTGCAGAGTTGATGATATTTTTAATTCATCAGCAAACTGTTTAATTTCTGGATAAGATTCGTAGAGTGATTGCAATGAAGAGAGACAAGGTCCAAATAAATCTTGAATTATCCGAGGCGCTTTTTTCAGATGAGAAAATAGCAAGAATAACTACTTGGTTGCTTCAGAAGTGGTGCAATTAAAGTCTGAGCTGGATGAGTAAATATTTCTCTTTTTACCGACTCTCATCTCAATTATCAAAATATAAGTCTAAAATTTAATTTAATAATTGCCCTTCTAAGAAATAGATGAAAAAATGACAAACATCACTTATTGAAAAAATAAAAAATGGGAGCAATATCCCTTGCTTCAACATTTTTTACATAATAAATTAGACTGACTTTTAGAAGAGGTTAGGGATAAATATATTTTCTTTTTTTGTAAGGTTTTCTCTTTTTTCTTTTCTGGAGATTATTTGGGGATTTATTTTTAGTTTAAATTTGGCTTTCTTATCATATACTTTCGTCTTTTTTACAAGTGATTTAGTTGCTCGATAATTTACCATAAAATAGTTGGCTCTCGAGAGGAAGAATGCTCCGCTTCACTGTAATATAGTTTGCGAATATTTTTGCATTTATTGTAAATGACTTGTCCGCTTGCTCCAGCTAATGGATCGTTAGGATTTACAATTATAAAAACTGGACAATGTATTTCTATTTTTTATGCAATATCCATCTCTTCGATATCGTATCTTAAATAGTTTTTCAGATAAGATTTTCCGAAGAACAAAACAGTTTTACCAATGAGATTTGGTAAGTTAGTGATATTAGTGAATTGACCGATTAAGAGATCTTGCAGACTGTGAAAAGGGCTATCCAATACGAGTCCGTCCACATCTTTATACTTATTTTCATATAAAAGTGCGCTTACTGCTCCCATACTTCTCCCCCAAATATATATCTTTTGATTGATTTATTTTTTTAGCCAATCCACCACCGGATGAATTTGCTAACTCTCATAGAATCCAAAAGATATGTAACCTTCCTCTTTCTCTATTTCAATAATATTAGTCTATTCATTGTTCTTTACTCTTTGCAGCTCTATTGCTGCTACATTAAAATTTTTAAGCAAAGGTCTTAAGATTGAACTTACTTCTAATCTGTTAGAATTGTACGAATGAACATAGACTATCGTCGAATTAAAAGGACATAACAAATAGAAACTGAAGGGGATACCATTAATTTAATGATCAGATCTATTAATTGGAACTTATTCCACTTCGAAGTAGCTCGGGCCTAAGTCAAAAGTGGTATGGTCTCTGCGAGTGGGACTCAAAAATGATAGTAACAAACTTTACATCAATATATTTAATATTAGTCAATTATATACTTCTCATTGAATAGAACTAGCATCATAAATGACTTATAGCTTTCTAACGAGTTCCTAATTCTTTTAATAGTCCTGATATTCGCTTAAAATTTGGGTCTTTATAATTTCCCAAAAGTTCAAAAGTCAAACTTTCCACGCTTGTTAGTGTTGCGCCTTGACTGACCATCCTTTATAAAGCAATAGTTCTTTCCCATGGCCGTATGCTCGTTATCGCATCAGCAGGTAGGAATACATTATAATTCATGGCTTTAAGATCCAAAAAAGTTTGAAGTACACATACATGAGTTTCCATTCCAATCAAAATGACTTGATTTCTTTATGGATATTAATCTAAAGCTAATTTTACTTTTTAGTCAATCATTGAGAAAGTGCTTTATTAATATATTTTTACACTTTTTAGGAAAGATGATATTTTGGAGGGAATAAGGTGGAGAGAGCAGGTACAATTTTGCCAAATATTTTTGGATTATGCTCGGTAGCAATAATTGGAATATTAAAAAGATTTGCTACTTTGAGAGCGAGAGTGGATGCTTCAATCACTCCTTCGTGCCCATATGTCTTGGTTGCGAAAATTTATTGAATATCGCAAATTAGTAGAATGGCCCGATTTTTTATTAATCGATTGATTTGCATTTATAATTATTAAAGTGCCTAATTTATCGGTTTGAATTATAAAGTTAATGGTTAAAAATACGACTGAGATATCACAATATTCTGTTTTGATAAACTTGTGATTTAATAATTTCATTTACATGATTCAATTTGGTCAGCTTCTACAACAATCTCCATAAACTCTCACTCAAATCGTAAAAGAGAATTTAAATAACAAATCTCTCCAACCCTTAATCACGGAAAGAGGATTCCTTCAATCATTTTAGGTTTAGCTAACTGCTGTTGAGGAAGTACCATTCTTCATTCAGAATATATTTAAGATAGTGAGAAGTCCATCTAAAAATGAATTAAAAGTGCTCAAGTAATACGTGTGCCGAAGTCATGATGAGCATTTGAGTAATTTAGTGAAAATTCTAATTGAAGACTCTGAATAAGATGAAGAGGAATCCATCGATGTGTTCCTTACAAAAATTAAAACATTAATAAGTTTAAAATAAAGAAAAGAAGTTAACATTTTGATACGAGGATCTATCAACAATTAGTTTGAATCACTCAAGGTACTGATCAAACTTTTGATTGAATATAAAGAAGATCACAAGTTTCAGAATAGCCAGTACAGAGGTCAACTATTTCGAGGAATAAGTTTAGCTTTTCAAAGCCTTTCTAAGTTTCAATAATACTGCGAGTAGTTCATTGATATTATGGCATGCTTACTAAAATAAAAACTTACGAAGAGCTCAGACTATTGCTTTCTTTTACTTTTAATCTTAAAGATTAGCGATAGTTATCCCACATTCTCAAGTATTTTGATCAGATATCTAAATAATAAATGCCAGACTTCAGAAGTATCTGCCAATTTTATAAACGCTTCCATCTTCAGTTTGTTTGAGGCTTATTTTAAAACTGACCTCTACTATGACAACAGTAATCTTACCATCTTTAAGCAAATTACCGAAATTGCAGATAAATTATATGATTTATCCTTTGAAAACAGCTACCTTGCTGGTATGGATTGGATTGCTATCTTGGCTCTAAAAAAATATTTTCGCAAAAGCAATTAGAATTAAATAGAAAGATTTCATACTAGCGTTTCACTAATGAGATAGATCTTTTTTTATGAGCCTGAAATTGTCAGTGAATTATTGGTACTAACCATTTCTGGCATGATATAAGGAGTAGATGAGACAGCTAATTAAAAATTATAAGATATAATTTCGGCTTTAACTCCACAGTAGATGAAATACCTAATTCTAAAGCTCCATTAATCTTTAAGTAATCTGAGAAAAAAGTAAATAATATTTACAATTATTAAAACCAACTGTAAAATCTTGCAAATAATGGCATTTCATTTTTCGTTGTCGGTAACATTTGAAAAAGAATAGAAATAAAAATTTGAAGAGTTTGTTGTTATGAGACAGGAAAGATGGAAATATCTATGGAGGGAAATTAATTAGTCCAGATACAACTCTTTAGAAAAGGAATTGACCAATTTTAATGAAAGATATTTATATATTATTAGCAATTAGTTATCTGGTGGAGGCCAACTGACAACATTTTAACTTTCTTCTCAATTAAGATACTATGGCAAATTACTGTAAAATGATTAATTTGCTGAACAGTACTGGCTCAACGAGGAAAAAATTAGAATATTTATGGAATCAAGTGAGCCAATACTTTTAAAAATTGAACTCATTGCTGATTACATTAATGAAAAGCAGATATTTAATTTAAGCAGCATGATGTTAATAAACTAGCTCTTAAAATAACTCCTTAAAAAGAAATGGTAAAGTACCAATCAAACTTTTTTATTTGTTGTTAATCAAGTTTTTGGGCTGGCAACCAAGACACTGTAAAATGATTTTGTTCCATCAAATATCTGCATTGCTCTAGAAAACATCCTCTTAACTCTGAAATTGAAATTGCCTATACGCTAATCTAAGGATATTTTCCAAATATTATCATCCAAAAATATCACTAGTTATCTATCGATGCAGAAATATAGTAAAATAAGTTATTTGTGCTAATTAATTGGTCTGACATTTCTTGAAAATATGGGTCAACTGTCTAACATTCATTTAAATATTAACATCCTCTCATTTTATCGATAGTTCATATGTAAAGACAGTTTATCTCTCGATGTAAATTAATACATTTAAAAGACATTCGTAATTTATGAGTCATTAGAATTACTGCCAGCTAATTCTTATTATATGTTAAGATAAATGAGAGCGAAAGCAAAAGTAAGAAAAATGATTTGTACCTAAATGAAGATAAGTAGTGTTAAAGAAAACATTAACATAATTGGATAAGTCTTCACTTTTGAGATGCCCATTTATAAACAATAAATAGTTGTGCTGACATATCTTTCTCATTCTCCAGAAGATAACTACTATTTCAAAAATCATTATATTCCCTTTTTATATCAAGAATACGTGAGGATACTATCTTTAGCTTGCGAAAAAATAAAACAAACATAAATTCATCATCTTATATTTGAAATATGCATCAGTTTGCTATAAAAAATTATCAACGGAGATACTTTTAGTCATGGATAACCCTTTTATAAATCGCTCAATAAAAGTCAAATAGCTTACATTCTTCTAACAAAACCGAATTTATAGTATCTGTCATCGGCACAAATTCGAAATATTATTAATTTGTGTTTAAAAATCATAGAAAAAGATAACTATCCATTCCTTCGCCAATACATTTCAATAATTCTATGCAGAGCTTATTGTGTACTTAACATGAAAGAACCTAAAAATTAAATGAGGAAATATTTTATTGACATCTTTAAGCATAATATTAATATTGGCGTACCCTTAGCATTGACTCTTGGATATTAACTGTTATAATTTTGTAAATTTCCTTAGAAAAAGTTAATCAATCAAGAATAAATCCAATGTACTCATGAACTATTGGTAAAATTTATCTCCTGCCATACTGCTTACCTAAGAGTAATTTGCCAATATTATCTCTATCAATATTTGCAGTTAGTTCCATCCTAAGATCCATTTCTGGTTAATATTAGCAAATTTTGGTCCCAAGATAAAGACTCTCAAAAACTGTTCCAAAATATTTCAATAGTTATTTAAGGATTCCGTGAAGGAGTATAAACACCATGTGATTTTTTAGGATTTGAGAGAGTGGAAGAATATCCATCAAATAGAGTAAAATTATAAATATACGGATGTTTATCTAAATTTTACAGCGAATCTATCCTTAATGAAGTGATCCAAGACGAATCATCTAGTTCTGAATTTTATAAGGCAATTTGTAAGGCAGTGTCTGAAAGGTATTAGTGTGTTAATAGTCTGTATTTAAATGAAACTAATATTTTTTTCAAATCCTAAGGTGGAAGGACTATTAAAAGTAACATGAAGCGCCTAAATAATGACTAAAATAAGGATATTCAACCATCAAAAAAGGTAAAAAGATAAAGCAAATCTAAAGTGAAAAATAAGAAAGTCCCCAAAAATGTAGCAAACATAACTGAATAAATTTAGAAGAATAATTAGGAAAAGGAGGAAGATTACGTATTATATAATAAATTTTGTCAATACTAATAAATTCATCGACTATCTCATTGGTATCGAGATAACTTAAATCCAAAGATCATCATCATTGCCACTTTACTGGAAAAAGTTCATAATTTTGGTCATATTCTACGAACTATTAATCAAAAGAATGCGATGTTGGTCGTTCCATCATAAATGCCACTGCTACATAAAGAGTGTAAGGAATTAGTACCAA
>Ga0302188_10003333_pt1 | contig 11220 bp, 11 predicted proteins | sample II_Bog_E2_1_FD_198783 | JGI IMG/M metagenome (GOLD analysis project Ga0302188, IMG submission 198783) | Peat permafrost microbial communities from Stordalen Mire near Abisko, Sweden - II_Bog_E2_1 | ecosystem: Environmental > Terrestrial > Soil > Wetlands > Peat | place: Sweden: Abisko... | reverse complement strand
ATGGCATGAGACTCAATCTTTTCGGCTATCGCTGTGGCTATTTTATCAATGTCGGCGTCTTCACGAACTGACATTTGCTGAATAATAATATTAAACCCTTTGCCATTTACTGATCCATCAGCTTTACCGCGTGCATATTCTTGCTGCATAGATTTATTATGTGGAATAACTCTTGATCCTGTTGGTAAATCGACAATTTCGGCACCTGCATCGTGGATCATTGCAGGACCGCCACTCCAGTTATCCGTACCTTTAGCCAGCATAGGAGGAATAGATGGTTGATAGTGCTGTCCTCCAACTCCAGGAACCCAATCTGGAATATCAACGGATACGGAATTTATGCCGCTGATTACATCATTGATAGATGCTTTAATGCCACCTAAGACAACATCAGCAATACCTTTGATCGTTCCAAAAATCCCGCTAAAAATTTCGGTAACACCTTGCCAAGCTAGTCGCCAATCTCCTGTAAATACACCAACAATAAAGTCAATTAAACCACTAAATACATTAATGCAACCAGAGATGTAGACATTTATAATTTGCATTAATGCATTAAGATAATCGGCGATTAAATTTACTGCAGTTGATATAACCGCACAAATAATAGAAAATTCAGTGGAAAAAACTGTTTTCGCTAAAGAAATATATTTACCTATCGCAGTACTACTATCCCCAGATGCAGACGTAAATTTATTCCAGTAACTAACTATTTTATCGACGACTACGCCAACTTTTTCGCCTAAACCACCAAAAGTTTTTTGAAGGTATGCACTTACTGTATCCCAATGCGTATAAAGCAAATAAATCAAACCAATAATCACCATGATTGCAATACCCCATGGGTTTAAAAACATCATTTTCATTGCCACACCAACCATTTTTAAGGTAGAAACAATCGAAGTTAATCCTTTTGCAAGCAATGGAATCACTCCGCCTGCCTTTGTTACCGCAGACGCAAAATCTGTAACCTTGCCAAAGGCCGATCCAAAGCCAGTAACCACTTTACCAAGGACACTGACGCCTAACGTTCCGATAACAATAAATTGAGCAACATCGATAAGCATTTCTTTTTGTGCCGGACTCATTGCATTTAACGTATTTGCTATGGATTTTAAAATGGCAGTCGTTCTTTTTAATATAGGCGCCATGCCAGCACCTAAATCCATACCAGCATTTTTTAGCTCATTCATGGCAATTCTTGTTTTTTGTGCTGGTGTCATCATAGCCTCATAGGCATCAGCTGTCGCACCAGAACTATTTTTTATTTTATCCAAAGTGGCAGCATAATCAGACATATCAGCTGTAATTTCTTTAAACCCGTTCACGCCTTCAACCCGCCCAAATAAGTGCGTTAAAATTGTGCTGTCATTTCCAGACTTATCTTTTATTTCCTGCATGAACTTCATGAAGCCAACCGCTTTTAAATGCGCTTCGGAAAAATCCAAACCGATTCCTTTTGCCGCTTTCTTGGACTGTTCGCTCTGTTTTTGAATTGCTGTAATCATACCCTGTATCTGTGTTACTGCTTCCGGTGTTTTGACACCTTTTTTCGTAATAGAGTCGATACTAGCTAAAAGTTCTTCTGTTTTGATTCCTGCCATACTGGCAGAAGTTGCAACGCCACCAATAGTCTGGCTGATTTCATTAAATGTGGTTTTACCAAGAGACTGCGCCGCTATCATTTGGTCAGAAACTTTTGTGACCTCTTCGGTTTTCATGCCATAAGCATTTAAAACCGTAGTTAACCCGTCGACCGCAGTCGTTTGGTCTGAAAAACCACCTATACTGGCTTTTGTTGCTGCCATCATAAATTCAGTCGCATGCGCACTATCAACATTCGCAGACAAAGCCTGATATTCTGCAGCTGATAGCTCTGTAACGGATCTCCCTGTGTCATCAGAAATTTTACGAATACCATTTGATAATCCCTGCAGGCTCACGACATTACGGTCGATTGCAGTGGAGACTTTAGCCATACCATCCTCATATTCGGAATGAAGCTTTATTCCTTCTGTTGCTGCCGCAGCTAACCCAGCAGAAAACAAAGTCATTTTCGTTGCTGCATTGGTCAATGATTTTCCCATGCCTTGCACGCTTTTAGAAACACGCTGATTTATTTTTTCAGCTTCTTTCATATCAACGGCATAGGTTTTAATGGCTGAACCGGCACCCTTTGTAGCTGCAGTTGCCGCTTTCATGGCACTTTCGTTTGTTTTTATAACAGAATCAACCGCTCGTAAGGTAGATGAGAATTGATCATTTAGGCGAAGAGTTGCATCAATAACTTTGGCCATCTATTCATCCCCTTCTGGGGTATTTTCTTTATTTCGTTCGTCCAGTTCACTACGGATAAAAGAAGACAAAATTTGTTTTTCACCGACTGGCAACCAATATATTTCGCTTGGTATTTTATGATGAAACCGCCAAGCATAATATATTAACTGTGTTTCCCAGTCGGTTTTTATTAGTTTTTTATTTCTTCGTCGGCTTCGTCATCATCTTTTTCATAACCAGACAATTCATTGATTTCATTATAAACATCAGCGATTTCACCGGATAAAAACAATTTTGCAAGAAGTTCTTTTGGCGTAGCAGCGCCAAAATGTTTCAAGAGCTCTTGATTTTTGAGATTTGGTGCCTTAACGCCATCTAAAATGGTAAAAACCTGCATCTCATAAATATTTACGTCGCGAACGTTTCCTTTTTTACCTAGATCAATGCCCATCCGTTGAATCTCTGCATAACGCTGTGCATCAATTGCCTGCAGTTCGAGCTCAAATTTAGTTTTCAAAGCTGCTGAAAGACGTTTTACCTCAAAAATTTTATGAGGTTTTTCTGTTAATTTTCCGGCATCTGCCTGTAATAATTTATCTAATAGTGACATTTTTATATCCATCCTTTTTATTTAAAATTAAAATAGCCACGCCATTGGCTTCACCAACTCATTCGCTTGCCTGGTCTAAAATATCCCAATCCGTAAAAGTAAACGGATAACTTTCTTCACCCAATTTTTTTGCTGTCCAATCCGCCAAAATCAAAGAATCAAATACCGCATCTTTGATGACAACACGTTCTGTTCCAATCGCGTCCGGATCAGATAATTTGCTAATAATCGTGCAAGTCGTTTGCTTTCCAGCCTTCATGTTATCCGATAACTTTTTAATCATGTAGCTGCTGACTTTATTCATTTTCAGGCTGCCCTTGCCTTCATAACCAGTGACTTTATATTGATCTGACATTACTTTTACAATCGATACTGCCGTTTTTTTCTGTGTCACGGTAGCTTTACATTCAGTAGCCTGAGCCATGTAATCTCCATCTATCCAAACTTCACCATGGGTTCCATTCATTACCTGTTTTGCTGCCATTCCATTCATATAATCATCCCTTTCCTATTTTATCCAAAATAAAAAGCCGGAATTTCCGGCCCATCATCAAATATATGAATTCATTGTAATTGCTTCGATAGCATCAAGAATTTTTAAGTTTGAAGTCAAGAAAACTTGATCCCTCGTATTTGCTTCTTTAGCAACCTGATCTTTCATTTCTGCCAATTCGGCAGCCGTATAATCCCCATTCGAAAGCAAATAATTCTTTTGCGCCGTCAAATCGAGATTTACACTATTTTTCCCGGGATCGAGCAACCCTTCTGTTTCTAAAGTATTGTAATATCCCTGAATTGCCGAAAGCAACAAACATTTATTGTCATAACTGTTTGCATATTTACCGATATAACTATCGTTTGCCGTGTCCTTGATATCATCATGAATCATATCCATGCAGTCAATCAGCTTGATTTTTTTGAAGCTGTCATTCTTGCCCTCAATAGTTGTCACAAAGCTATTGACACCACGAGCAATTTTAAATTTCACACCATCGTACATAATGAACAATTCACCATTACCAATTTTTGTATCCATTTGATCTTTCGTATATTTATCACAGTCGATAACCTCTGAAAGTGGTGCAAACGTGCAAGAAATTGTCATTGGGGTACCGCAAATCATTCCAGCAATCCGACTGCAATACTCAGCCGTTGTATAGGTTTTTGCTGCTGTAACAATTTTGCTATTTGTGAAATTCACAACACCTTCATTGTCTGCCTGACAATTTGGTAAAACTGCTTTGACCATTTTGTCTTTAACGCTGCGCAATCCTTTGATCCATGTTGCGATTGTTGTTGCCTCACCCGTTTTAATATCCGGAATAACAAGATAATCCCATCGTGCATGTTCTAATTCTAGCAACATATAATTGTAATCGGTTACTGAACTGTCTTGGATATATACCAAAATATGTTTTGGACTCGTCTGATAGCCTTCCAGCGCAAGCTCAATCTGCTCCTTATTATCTGCTGACAATGAATCTGGAATATCCGTTGTCGAATATACTGTCGTTGGATTTCCAAAAGAATAACTTGTTACCAAAGATTCCTGTGTCAGAATCCCTGTCCCAGTGGTGGTAATCACACCAGGCGTATTTCCGCCGCCTGCCGTTTTTTCCGTAATCGTAATTACAGCTAAATTCGCCCCGGTTGTATAAAGTGCATTTACCGCACTATTTGCGGTCATTGCTGCAACAATATTAGTCGCAGTATCCGCAAGACTTGCGCCAATGGCAAAATGTGCCGCATCCGTTGTGTCCGTGGTTGCCGTGAGGGTTATTCCCTCAAATAAAACCGTATCTCCTGACACAAATTGTTTAGTAACCTCAGCCACGCGTTTTCCTGCTACGTTCGCATCTGATTCCTTAAGAATCATTGCAACAATACCGCGGGTACTTCTTTCAACCGCGGTAATCGATGTCGATTTAAATGCAATTGTAATACTAGGTAAGCCTAATCCCATATCCATCATTCCTTTCTATTCGTTTGTGATATTCATATTAACTTTCTGCATCATGTTATATCCAGCATCGCCATCATAGCCGGTGGTATCGAGATAATCTATATCAACCGTTATCTGTAATATATCCTGGTTCTCTCCAATTCGCTCAGATGCAATGTTTTTGATATGAAGATACCTCTCGCCAACGAAAAACCCATTACCAAACAATTCATCAATAACATCTTCGCAATCCAAAAAAGCCAACTGTTTATTTGTGAATCCATCCGCAAAATAAGTTAATACAACACTGATGCTATTGCTAGTTATATTCTTCGTCTCAGTCCCACGGCGTTTGATCAGTTTCACAAAAAAACAGGGCTGTTTAAAGCTTTTGGTAATTTCATCTGTATAAGCATTGACAGCAGCATACTTTGTTTCTATCAACGATATAACTGCTGCCAATATAGCTTTTTGCTTTAACATAGAATTAATCACCTAGTTTCTTGCTGATATCTTTAAACATTTTTTCTATTTCTGCGGGGACAATATCTGTTTCCACTTCCTGTGCCGTCGCTGCTAAAAAATGCTTTCCCTGGACGAATCCAACTACTTTACCAGATTTAGTTTTCTGCACATGCCCACGATCAACAAGATGAAAATGCGGGGAAGTACTCCAAATATCCATGCTTAACTCTGCGCCAGTATAACCTTTAACCTCCGATTTCCAGGAATCTTTAAGTTTCTTTTTATGATCTTTTCCGCTATCCGGCGACTTCTCTTTAACTATTTTTTTAAATTTATTACCAATTTTTTTTAGATGTTTTTCACATGTTGCTGGAAATTCATTGGCAATAGCCATAATATGTGTCTTATATTCATCTAATCCACTAATATCAAAACCATCAACCATTGCTTGCACCTCGATGCTTACAAGTACAATAAATTTCTAAACTTTCATGCGCTTCATATGGATCTGTAACAGTTTGGATTTCAAACGTTCGACTGCCATATTTAATAAGCATGGTATCATCCACATTTTTCCTGTAGCGAATTGTTATTTTATAAGCATCTGCCTCTTTAATTTTTTGAGCTTCATAATATTCCCGACCTCTAGCCGGTTCTACCCTTGCCCATGGTTTAAAAAGTTCAACTGGCTTTTGTTCCATTGCCCCAACTTCGTTTTTAACCTCTTGATACGCCATTACCGAAATTTTTCTGTCTAAAGTACCAGCATTCATGACGTCACCACCGGATAAGAAGAACATAATGCAATATGGTGAATCAAAGCCGTTACACTGTGCGGATATTCAGACAGCATCCCCGGTTTCGATGGATTGAGTTGTCTATTATCATACCAATGGCTGCACAATAGTTTTATACATATATTCCAAATTTCACTATCTGCTTGATATTGCTTGCCAGTTTGGTTTGTAATATACTCCTGTGCACCTGTAATCAAAGACTGGACGAGCTCATCATCTTCGGTCAAATCATCATCAATTCGTAAATATTTTTTTACGTCACTCAAGTCCAAATCATTTCACTCCCTACAAGGGAAGCAGGCTGAAAATCAGCCTGTTCATCTTTTAATTATGCCGCTATTTTCTTTTTCAATACGACCAAGGAATTCACGTCGACAACTTTACCATCCGCAAGCATGATTGCTTTTCTGACAATATCATCCGTCACATAATCCTCATACTGTTTTAAACCAACACTATAATTTGTGTTGAAAACATAATCCTCAAATCGGAAAATAAACGCAAATACTTGTTCATTAGTAGCTGCTGAAAAAGAAGGTAAATAGTCACAAATGATTACTCTGCGACCAAGCAAGGAACGTTCTGCCGCCCCATTGATACCGTAATTCACGCGGGCAATTGGCTGTTTATTGCCATCGACCATTCCTACATACTGCATAAATGTCGATTTGGTCATTACATATACGCCACCGGTTTCATATGCTGCCGGTACTGCTGCTTCTGCATTAACCATCGTATTATAATCAATTGCTGTTACCTCAATAGATTGTCCATCAGCTGGCGTTTCTGTCAAAATACCTTTTGGTTGCCCCGTACCTGATCCCGAAATTATAGCCTGTTCAATTGCCCTTACCATTGCCTCTGCAATATTAGAAACAATCGCCGCCTCAAATGCACTGAGACTCATATTTTCCAAATTAAACGATACACCAACGGCACATCTCAATTTATTAGCACTAAACGTAATGCTTCCAAGTGCTTTCTTCTGTACATCCGACCCTGCCCCATCAGCTACCCAAGTAGCAACTGGCTTTACGCTGGATGTTGGAATCGACACACCCGTATTATATGCGGTCTGCGTTACCAGTGGCAGAATCATGCCTTGGCTGGTTAATTTATCAATGATTTTATTTAAGGTCGTAGTCGGAATGACAGACCCCGCATCAGCTGTGGTCGTAATAGCACTGGCACGATACTCTGGATTCATAACACCCGTTTTTACATAATCAAAAAATGCTTGGCGATATTCCATCGTATCAAATTTATCAGCAACAATAGAACGCTTTTCTCCCGGTTTTTCAATAACTGTAGACTCAATTTCTCCTGAATTGATTTTATTGGCAATATTCATTCTCTTGCGAATTTCAGTTTCCTCCGTGTCCAAATCTGTCAATTCTTTTTCAATAGCTGTCAAATCCACTGTCTCTGTTCCTTTTAAAATTGATCTAATCTCAATTTTTCTGTCTTTGATTTCTTGAAGTCTGTTCATGTTATGCACCCCTTATTAATATTTTATAAAGACAAATTTAAAAGCCACGCTATTAAACGTGGCTTAAAAAGTTAATAAATATAGTTTTTTTCTTTTTTCGTTTTCTTTGGTCAACTTTTCAATTTCTATGCGCCCACTAAAATAATCTCTTGCAGATACAGCAGAACCATCTGCAACATCAATGCTTGTACCTTCATAAGCTGGCATATCCACCGCAGATACATCGCACAACGTTTTAAATTTCAATATGCGCCTTGTATGGGTTAATGAATCGTATGCATCTTCATCCACAATAAAGCCAAATGATGTTTTATCGATATCACCACGCTTGATTAAAGCATACAAGTCCTGTCCGGCTGTTACATTTGCCAAATCCGCCCGGAAATTCAAGCCCATGTTATCAACTTTCAGTTGTAGTGTCTTATTTCGTGTACGTGCCAATACTAAAAAATTTTCACTATGATTATACCGAAAGCATACATCTGACATATCACAGCCAACAAAAGCATCTTTGTCTATGACCTCTTTATATTGAATTCCATCATATTCAAAGAGAATGGTTGGTTGCTCAAATACAGCAGCATATCCGGCCACAATCATACTGTCTTCCTGATCAGCCGCAGCGACCAAGTCAGTCATTCTGTATTCTCTTTCAAATTTTTTCATTTTACTCCTCACCTCCCCCAACTATATTGTCATCCGCATTTTTTGGTTCTGGATCAGCAGCATCCCCAACTTGATATTTATTTTGTTTTTTGCTATCAACATAATTGAGTGACACCAGCCGTTTGTCACCGTCAGGACGTGCCGCAAAGCCAAATATCTCACGAATTTCATTAACGGTCAGTACGCCTGTTTGTTGCAGCACTTGTGCCATGGCAACTTTACTTTTCAGCGAAGCATACTCTAATCGATTTGTCAGCAATACAACTTCATTGCCATAACTTTTTTCACGCTCCGTAAACAATTTTGCTGTTAATTCTTGTGAGAGTTGAATTGCCAACGGCTCAATAACAGATTCAAAGAAAGCTGTCCACTGTTCTTCTGTGTAACTTGCCTTGATAATTTCCTCAGATAAGCCAAAATAACGATAAATATCTTCTCGGCAATGCATCATTTGTCCATCATCTGCCGTTTGAATATCAGACGTAAGCTCATGATATTCACCTTTGCTGTCAATCGCGGCAATCCCAGTCGCTTTTCCATTGGTCGTGTTTACGAATTTATTAGTAAAATCATCAACTGCCGCTTTTTGGTCTTCCGGGCGCATCACACCGTTAAATTTCAGATATCCACGCAGTTTTGTACAATTCTTGACTGCATTTTCTAATGCCTGTTTTACTGTATTTAAGATATTTAGCGGACTTTTAAGCGGTCGTTCATTCGATTCACCAAATATATCGCCACGATTATAGTGCCTGCGTAAATGTATTAAATCTGTGTAAGGTACTGTAATTTGCCCCGCCTGTAAAAAATGGAACCGGCAATACATTTGCCCTTGGTGCTCTCTTAGCTCAAGATCCGTATAGTTTAGCGGATAAATACCAACAACATTCCCTGTTGGATCTGTTTTGATATAGGCAAATGCATTGTTGTATGAAAATAATTGTGTAACCATGCGATATAAGAAATCGTATGTGCTCATAAATTCATTCGGTCGCGTTGAAAGAAGAGAATCCAGCGGACTATCGGTCTTGACAACGTTTCCATTTTTCCGTTTAATATGCTGTGGTCTCAATTTCGCCGCATTTTTAGCAATTGTATCTATACAAGTTCTAACTGTCGCGTCATCGTAAGCATCGCCATCAAAAGGACAGAAATAATCATCATACGTACCCAGTAATCTAAATTGGGTTGTCTGAATGTCTGGCGAATAATCGTCTCGATTAAAAACACTACTGAACATACTTCTTAGATTTAATTTCAATTTTCCACCTCCTTATCTGCCGCCCTAAATTATGTTTTGATAATCTTCTAGATAACGCAAATAAACTGTATATGCATCCAATAACGCCATTGCCGCATCATCTCTTGTTTTATCTGCACGGTTTTTCCATGGCTGATAATTTCCATTGATATCCTGTTTTACTCTCAAATTTGCTAAGCACCATTCCATGATTGGATTTCCATTATAGACAATATTTTTCGATTTCAGCTCTGCTTTTAAATTTTGCAACGGTATTGATAATGTTTGTGCTCCCTGTCTAACAATATCCATTGCGCTATCTCCATAAGTATCTTGCATTTCTTTTGTAAGATAGCCCGCACCATAAGCATCATATCCAATCTTATAAAGATAAATATCATATTCTTGCTGTACTTCCGCAAACCAGTCCGCCACCATATGATAATCAATGAGTCCGCCTGGACAAATACGCAAATAATCTTTATCTACCCATTTTTTATAAGGCACTTTGTCTTCCTGAACACGAATTTCCAAAGCATTCTCTGTCATCCATGATTTGGTAAGCACATAAATTTTAGGATTATCTGGCACACGGAAAATCACCGCTGCCGAAGTGAGATCTGTGGTTCTCGATAAGTCAAAACCGCCAATGCCATAACGTGGCTTTAAATCCGCCACGCAAAAATTTTCTTTATTGACAATATCTTGCCAATCAAGATATGACTGGCTGCTAGTTTCCGGAACATTAAAATCCTTCGTCAATAAATCTTTGACATCTTTATGACCAGCTTTGGCACGCTGCACTTTTTCCGCCAGCTGTACATAATCTTTTATAGTTCCTAACCCCGGATTTGATTTTTGCCAGCAAGCCGGATCTTTCCATTCGTTTTTATCGTCCAGCTCATAAATAATTGGCAAGAATCTTTCGTCTTGATACTCGCCAACTCCATCATAACCATTAATCGTATCCTCTGCTTGCTTGTACTTTAGATCGTAAATGTTTTCGCGGATAAACCCCGCTGTGCTTGCAATAACAGTAAGGGGCTGCTGCCTTGCTGTCATCCCATCGACAACGACGTCATATAAATTATTGTCCTTCCACGCGTGCAATTCGTCGATGAGAGCACAACTTACATTCAATCCATCCAACGTATTACTATCAGATGCCAGCGGCTTATAGATCCCGTCGTTGATGTTGCAATAAATATCTCCGACACGCGTTTTACAATATTTGTGAATTTCCGGCGACTTTTTAATCATCTTCACCGTTTCATCCCATACAACGCGTGCCTGATCTCTTTTTGTAGCGACAGAATAGATTTCTGGTGCCGATTCGCCATCAGCAACAAGGCAGTATAAGGCAATAGCAGATTCCAAAGCAGACTTACCGTTTTTACGCCCAACTAAAAAAAGAATTTCTCTATATTGTCTAAGTCCATTAGAATCAACAAACCCAAATATCGCGCTAACTAAAGCCTTTTGCCAAAGTTCTAGTCGAATAAGCTTGCCGCCGGTTTTCCCTTTAGATAACCGACAGAATGACTCGATAAACTCTATAACCCGAATTGCTTTTTTTTCGTCAAAATGAAAATCATTATATTGATGACGAATGTTATTAACCAAGTGTTTATATGTTCTTCGAATTTTATTTGACACTATTACTTTGCCAGTGCAAATTTCGTTATTATATTTTTCAATGTAATTCATATGGCATCAATTTTTCAACAGGAATTG
>Ga0302188_10003330_pt1 | contig 11231 bp, 2 predicted proteins | sample II_Bog_E2_1_FD_198783 | JGI IMG/M metagenome (GOLD analysis project Ga0302188, IMG submission 198783) | Peat permafrost microbial communities from Stordalen Mire near Abisko, Sweden - II_Bog_E2_1 | ecosystem: Environmental > Terrestrial > Soil > Wetlands > Peat | place: Sweden: Abisko, Stordalen... | reverse complement strand
TCAAATATAGTTGAATTAATGATGCTTCATAGTCATTGAAAATACAAATAGAAAATAATGAATGAATTGGAAGATCAAAGTTTGAGGGTCACTGCTTGACTGCTTCTACTGGAGTTGAATTTGGATTCAACTTTGAAACTACTAGAGGTTGTTGACGATAATGTGGAAATAGGCGAGGGGGTAAGTTTTTTCTTGAGTCCATTCAAAATATGTTGTCCCTTTGCTGATATTGTAATCTACCTTTTTGAATTGCTTTTTTTTGATTTTTCCTAGTCTTCCTGCAGTCTAATACAATACGTTATTGCTTTCATTGATTTTCTGATAAAATTTAATTCGTTAATGGCCTACTCAAAACTACACCTACTGGCAGATACTGGATGCAAGCAGCATTTGAGTAAATTAATAAAAGACTCACTATATATTTTGCCCATACTGGAAATATCGAAAGCGATTCTATCAATCTTCAGTTCTGTTTTGTCTTAGCTATAATAAAATTTAGGCTTGTCAAGAGTGATGAGTTCCAGAATTACCATGCCAATCGTAAATACATCCGATTTAAAGATGTCGTATCTGGCTTAATAGTTATTTTCATTGATATGCTTCAGCTGCTCAGGGGAGAGGATATAATTTTAAATCTGAGATCGTTCGCACAAAGCTTTATAGAAGCAACTGTGCCGATTCTATTCTTCGACTTCAAGCAGATATATTTTAATATACCCCTATGGACTCAAGTAAATAGTCTTTGATCGGTATTACCCAACGGAAATGCCATATTTTTGAAGATAATTTCCAACATCCAGTAGACTGCCCATTATATAGACAAGTTCACTCTCTGGAAAGTAGCTATCCTGTAATTTTTTCTTGTCGATGGCCTCTTCGAGCGTAAAATTATAGTAATTACAAAAGGTATGTATTTTTTTATGCTTGATGCACACCTGATTTTCTATAATTATCCGAATTCTTACCTTCAATGAGTTGGCAGTAGTGTATTTTGGCTATATTTTTATGATCCATGTTCTTGATCTGGTTGACGAAACGAACATACTTATTCATTCTTTCGTTATCTTAAATAAAATTCTTTTTAAAATCCATAACGTATTAGTAGGGAGGCTACTTGGTTCGCAAAATGTCGACGGTGCCAAAATTTTTGTCCTAGGCGCTCTAGATTAGAATTAATGTAGTGGGATAGTCCGTTTGAATCTAGGAGGATTGTGATTCACCCATTTTAAAGATGGTTTTGATTATAATTTCGGATAATTAAATAATAACTACCAGATTTGCACTGTTGCATCCGCAAACAATTCCTATTTTAGAAGACAATTGTGAAACTTAACAATTTATTTAAAAATATGTTTCATATATTTGAGATTAGGTTGCTTTGTGACCGTTAAGGAGTTTGTAATTGGATGACGAGATGTAGATCAATAAATTAATTCGGAAGGGAACTGTGATATAATTTATCTTTTGATTGATAATAATTTTATTTTTCATGAATTCGGCTGGTTTGCATACGATTGATCAAGCTAAAAGTCTCCTCAAAAAACAGTTTTAAAAGCGATATCGCACTATTAGAGGCAACTCTGAATCCTCAATCAAAGAGTCATCGAAAAAGCAGCAGAGAAAATTCTCAAGTATGTTAAATGAAGGGGATCATGATGCCAAGTAAAGGCATAAACGTCTTCAGGATAGCATTCAACTAAAATCATAAAACAGACTATCGCAAACACTTTAGCATATTAACTTCAATCACCATGAAAAAGAATCTTGTCTCTGTGACAATTGCTCATGTGGTAGACATTTATGCAAGTTTGATGTTATCAAGCCAGAATTATCGAAGAAAACTCACTATCAGCAAACTTTTGTAAAGAAAAGTACATCACAATAGACCCCTATTTTAGTAGCAAAGGATACAAGTCCATTGAAAGCAAATCATTTGGACATGTAAACCATCTATTTCAAAGAATTTAGGGAAAGACTCATGAATAAATTATAAAAAGGGAAACAAAGCGATCACTTGAATTTATTCTAAGGACCAGCCCAATCATTAACAACCTATGGAAGTTTATATCCTGGTCACAAAGGAGAAAATCAATACATCAAACCAACAAATAAGCATAGAATGGGTAACTTTCCCATCTCCAACAAAACAACTTATAATGCTGAGTTCGTCAATAGAAAAATGAAGGCATCTTGGTTCGAAAGAATTCCTGACCATCTCAAGGAAGGAACTACCTGGATGGGATCAAGCACATATTGCAATAATTTTAAGAGTCCTAATCCTTAAAATTATGCCAAACGAAGCGAAATAAAAATGGAAAAATATTAAAAACAGACTGACAACGCGATCAAATATGGTAATAAATCAATAACTTAGAAACACATTATATGAAAGAGTTCATTCAAAAACCATCGACACTATGCCCATCTAAAATATAGATAAAATCACGACCTCGACAGTTATCCACTCACTAAAAAAGTTTACTAAAATAAAATTCTGATTTTAGGACGATGTCACCTGACTTTCATGCATTTACAACTTCTAAGATTGCTTGATAGTATATTCTCATTTGCATCTTTTCCATCTTATTAATGATGATTATAAATAACTATAATCATATCAACTAAAGACTTCAAATTAGATGAATCAAGGAATTTACTTTGGACAGGTAGTTATTGGACCCGCAGGTTCAGGAAAAGTATACAATATGTTATTTAGTCGACTTATTGCAAAATTATGCAGGACATGGCTGAGACATTCCGCAGAAATGTTGTCATATTCAATCTCGATCCAGCTGCTTAATACAATTCATATCGGTGCGATGTTGGTAATCCAAATATTAAGTAGACATTAAAGATTTGATAACTTTAGAAGATGTTATGGAGGAAATGTAGTTAGGCCCAAATGGAGGCTTGCTTTTTTGTATGGAGTATTTTTTGCAAAATCAATCATGGTTTGAGGAAAAACTTAACTAGTTCGTGGGGCAGGATGATTATGTGATATTCGACTGTCCTGGGCAAATTTAACTCTATCATGATCAAGACATCTTTCGATAAATTACCAAAATATTACAAAATTACGGTAAAAATATGGTTATTTAGGCTTTTCGCTGGTTTCCATGTACATGATGGATGTGAACTTCATCTTATAGTAGAATAAATTTCTATCAGGAGTACTTGAGTAAAATCATTATAACTTAGGGCTCTTTCCATCCAAATAACTCTAGAACTTCCTTCTATTACAGTTTTGACAAAATGTGACCTCATTGACGATAAATAAAAGATTGAAAAATATTTGAGCTACTTTACAGTTGATTAATACAATGATTTTGGAGGAGATACCGCTTATGAAAAAGAGGAGGAGGGGAAAAGGTTATACTATCAAATCAAAAAAGTTATCAACAACAATGATATCATTTCTATGAGGTCACTCAACCTTAGCGATGAAGATAGCATTAGAGATTTACTATTATAAGCTGACAATGCGATACAATACGGTGAAAACCTAGAACCCAACGATAAAATATACGAAAAAGCAGAAGAGAGTCTCAACCAAAATTGAAGTGATTTATTTTGATTTAACAATTGGCAAGATATACATAAAATGGAGTCAATCATTGTCTTTTGTAGTTATTACCATCATAGATCCCTTTTATCGCGAATTTCAGACGAGCCATCTTTCTTTCTAATAATTTCTATATTATACAATAATTACAAGAATTTTGCATCTCTCAACTGTCAAAGGTTTACCTTCTTCAGCAAGAAGATAGTCGCTTAGCAGTTCAATTTGAGAGTTCACCAATCGAGTGGGAAGTCCTAACTGTCTGAAGTATGGCTATAGTGAGTGGGAATACGTTTTTAAAGTTTACAAACCTTTTTCAAGAACAATTGTTTCAGAAGCCACCACACCTCCTGTAGCAAACTACTCTTCTTCAAACTTATCAAAGATTTCTCGGCACTAATGTGGATTTTTGTTCGTGAAAAAGATAGTGCAGTGCCCTTTGAGGTCTTGAGCTATTTTATAGGTATTCTGTTTGTAGCTATTCTCTTCAGCATTTCCAAGTGCAATACCAATAACTTTATTTTTGCCCATCAGGAACTTAGAATCTGAAAGGGCCTATCTGAGAGTCTTGAAATTATTGGTGCTCATGTTTTCATAAGACAAAACATAGAGATACTTATACTTGCCGAGGAAGCTGTGCACTTTCTTGACAATGAATTCTTTGTGTTCTCTAAGTTTGGGTTTGACCTGGGTGAGGGAGACCAGTTTATTTCTCTTGGCTTCAGGCATCAACAATGATTATAGTTATATCAAAATACCAAAATAATGAGATTATCTATTTCCAAACGCATAATTTCATTATAGGAGGGGATTAATGATTAATTTGGATTTATATGGATTTAGCTTTTAAGTGTTTAATTGTTAGATTATTGATAAGATTTTAATGACCGAACAGCTTAACACAAATCCTACCCAAAGCTCATAGTTCAAAGAAAAATAAAATTAGATTTACCGATCTTCCAATGGTTAATAGTCCCGAAGATAAAGCGATTTAATCAATAAGTAAGGTAACAATCAGTATTAAGGGTTTAACGAAAATAGTGGAGAAGAAAAAGAATAAGTTCTTTAACCTTAATTTCTGCATTAAAGAAAAGAGGACTTGACACTTGAAAATTACAACTAGAGCAACAAATAAGATGAATGTTAATAAAAATTTCAAGAGAGAGTGGAAAAACATTCATAGACTGTTGATCAATAAGTTGAGATTTAATAGTCAGATCCTCAAAATGTCAAAGCAAATGAGGAATAAGGTGAGAAAGACTAACTCAATGAATGCGAAGATGATAAAAGCATAAAGGAGAATTCAAACATATTATAGTCATCTTAATATTAAAGATATCTTCAAAAAGAAGAAGAAAGAGAGAATGGAGCCTAAGATTTTTATTAATAAAAATAATATAACTACGATTCATAAGCCTATCGGGAAGTCTATATGAAGGATCAAATTGAAAGTCAAATCAGTCAATAAATGCATTATAATATCGATAAATCCATCATTAAGGAACAAATTAAATCGGAAATTAAAAATTAATATCGTGAATAGGAAATCATTCAATTTACTGATGACGACATACCTTTAAAAAATATTCGAAATCAGGAGATTGATTATGAATCGGCAAATACCCTTAAAAGTAAGGATTTTAACTATGCTGGAATTGAAGATTAGCATTTACCTAGATAAGAATAAAAAAAGATGCAAAATAATCAATTGATTATGCAATCAACTGTCATTTCTTAAAATATCAGTATAGATACTTCTCGATAACCTAAAAAGAATCAGGAAACAGTTTTTGTCAAATAAAAATAAAAACTGAAAGTCATTGAAAGAAAATTGCCGTAAGCTCGATAGAATCACTAACAAATTATAAAAGAAAAATAGGTTGAAATTGAGAATCCATCACCCTTCATTTTGACCAAGGGATTAAAAGATGGTCAAAGTCAAAATAAAATAACGAAAGTGGAACAACTACCATAATTAAAATCGGTGAAACAATCTTAAGCTCGAGCTGCATAAAATCCTATTAAAGAGTCAAAAAGGGAGTAAATTAAGTAATAAAATCCAGTAGTAAATAAAGCACCAAAGGTTAAAAAAGTTAAAAAAGTAACTAAGGTGGCTAAGGTAGAAGTTTAGCAAAAAAGGCAATAAATTACCAAAAATATTGAATCGACAATCCCAATAATAAAATAAATCGTTCCTCCTTAAAAAAATAAAGAAGAAAGGGAAAAGATAATCATAAGAGATTTACCTGAAAGCAATCCTCCACCATCAAAGCCAAATCCTAACACCTCAACAGTTAGAATAACCGTAATGTCTACTGATTAGGATCTGCCTTAAGCCACATAATCCAGAATTCCAGTTCTAACTAGTTTAATGGTCGTTTCATCAGCTGTAAAATAAAGAGTGGAAACAACCTATACTTTCTTCCTCAAATACATTTTTGAATACTAAAAAACTGTTAATTACTATAAGAGCATTGCCCAAAATGTTTACTTGTAGATTGAGAAGAGAAAGAACAGTAAAATGCAGCTGAAGAACATTCTTCTCGACTACTTTGCTAACTACGCTAAATTAAATCGTGAGTTCTACTAAAGATGCTATAAAATCCAATCGTTTGAGCAGAAGTCTTCAGCGAATCGGTTCTAAAATATAAAGGCAGAATTGAAGCCTGGATACTAATAGCTTATTTTCTTACGTAAATCAATTGCTAACGATTCCCACAAAATTGCTGCCTTTATTTCAAACCATATTAACGTAAACATTATTCAGGCTTTTTAAAATTATAATGCTACCATTGGAGCTGAATAAAAACGGCAAATTGATCGCAGGATATATCATTTGCGAAGAGAAACAATCCTTAAGAAATTGGTTGCTTAAATTGATAAAAATTTTAATCGCGGTTTAGTCGGAAAGGAAAAGGAAGACATTTTTATTGAAATCATTAAACTTGTTAATGAAGAAAGGATTCATCGATAATCATTGAAAAATTATGGACGTGGATTGATAGATCTCAGGCATGCTTATATTCACAGCGAAAGAGAACTATTTAGTCGATTGCAGTAAATTCTCAATAGCTTTAAAACTCATTCCAGGACGGTCTATTCAGTCGGCCAACGATAGTTTTATTTTATTGAAGATCTAACTTCTGCGATTAAAGTCAACACTAAATTTGCTGAAATATCTAACTTAACAGATTTGGATTACATTAAATACGTGCTCGAACTTCAAAGTAAAAGATAAACCACGGAGTTCACCAATCGCCATTTTTAGCAGTATTTAGACTTAGTCTATTTTGATAAAATTGTGGGGAATATTAAAGATTTGTATAAGGGAGCAACAACTAAAATATTTCCTATGGAGCATAATGGAGAAGAGCTGATTCATACAATTTCTGGAAATTTGGTTTATTTCAATCGATAGAGAGATGAGCTCCGAGATAAATTTGTGGTTAAGAATTTAAATGTGAAAATGATGGGGCAAGGAGTGGTTGAATTCGACGAGATTATTAAAGGAATTATCTTCGACGACAATCGTACATTACGTTTGAAGCTTAAAGACGCTGACAGAGCTGAGGAACTTATCTGCTATTTGAATTAAAAATAAGAAAATATAGTCCTGTCTGGTCCCGTCTTACGCGTTCTATGATTCTTATCATAACTATGAATGTTCCCTTTTATCCATTTTAGCAGTAGAAATATTAATATAATAATTGAGATATGAAATACTATCAATTGCTGGAATTCTATTTATTTCGAACATCTCCGCATATATTTAACACTCGTGATTTCAGGTACACATCAAACAGATTTTTAGTGGCTATCAGATCTGCAGTAGCGCCCGGGTATTTTAGAGTCATTTATTTACGATTCGCCTATTGTTCGGTCAGCCCTTCCATTTCGTCTCTCATTTTTTTATAGGCCTTAAGAAGCTCATCCAGCTCAATTTCCTTTCTTCTAAGTTTTTAGTTGAACTAGCTTTGCCGATTGGCTTCAAGTTTCAAAGCTGATTCGTGATCGATCTTCAAATTGTCTAAAGTGAATGCGAAGGTTGCCTAAATATAAAAGAGTGTACTTCTAATCTCTGTTTTTGCTATGAGAGCATTTCATTAGTCTTCTGGTCTTTCTTGATCAGCTTACTTCTTAAATCATCGTTCTATCTCTCCAACTTTTTCTACCTTTCCTCACTTAATTTAACTCTTTCCTGCAAATTCTTAATTTATTTCTCTTTGAAGGCGATGGTTTCTTTGAGTGAGGTGAGCTATCTTTCCAATATACTATTTCTGGAAGAGAGTGAATCCACTTTTGATTTCAGAGAGGTTATAGTTCCTTCCAGCTCATACTGAATATCTTCAACCTGCTTGTCTTTCTCTGATTTCTATCTTGAGAGAAGTTATTTTAGGGTATTGTTGTCGTTTTTTAGTTCCTAGATTATTTATTCGTTTAGTTGTTCCTTTTCTCTATTTTTCAGTTTTTCACTTTCAAGCTCATTCTTTTGGTGGTCCAGTAACTGCTTTAACGTTTTTGCTTCGTTTTAATGATTCTCAAGTTGATCCTGATTTAACTTATCAAGATAATCTATATGTTTGATCTTCTATCGAATCTTGTCTTCATAGACATTGACGATTTCGCCTTGTTTATTCTCGAGATCTTTAATTCTGATTTGCAGGGATTAGATTTCTTCTTTTAGTCGACTGCCTTCGCTATCGAACATTTGTCTGACTGATGATTTTTCTTTGATTAGTACTTAAATCTAATCATTTTTCTTATTGAGTGCGGATTCTAATTTATTGATTTCGTTCTGCAGGCAATCGATATATTTTTGTTGATTAATTCGCATTTCTTCGATTTAGCTCTCATGAACCCTATTCATTTTAACCTTGAGGCTATCTTTATCACTTTATGATAGTCTTTAGAATTAGATCATCTTGCTTCGCAGCATCTCATTCTATCTTTTGGTGAGGACGATCGACTACTCATAGTTTCCTTTTTGCTTAGTTAACTTGGTGCTCATTTGATCGATTTAGATTATCTTGCTTTGTAATAAGTCCTTTAGCTTTATATTTTATTTTTAGAATTATTACAAACTTGACAGATGGGTCTTCTTGATAGACTCGATTTATTCAAGATAGCTTGTTTAAAACTTTGCACTGATGGATTCTAATTCCATCTTTTTGTTAGTTTCAACGTTCATTAACTCATTTCTAAGCTTTTACTTTTCTTCCTTCAGTCTTAAGATGTCATACTCTGCTTCAGATGAAAATCTTTTAAGTCGATTAATAGTATCATTCACTTCGTAGTCCTTCTTATCCAACTGGTCCTTTAATTTTCTGATTTCCTGCTAATAGATCTACTGAGACGCAATTGTCTGTCTCTTCATTGCGTTAATTTACATCTGACACTGTGATTTCGTCTCGTTGATATGTGAATTTTTAATGTGTTCCACTTCCTTCAATTCGTTTTATAATTTATCTAGCTCATTAATAAGTTTCTTTCTCTCAAAATCAAACTAAGTAGCATATTCTAGCTTTTGGCTGGACTGAACCTCAAACTTATCTTTCAAGATTTCATACTCCTGTTTTTTCTGATGCAATAATTTGGAGAGTCGTTAGTTTTCAGATAGCAATTGTGAATTTTGTTTGAGAACCATTTCCACTTTGTCTTCAAGTTATCCTACCTTTTTGCATTTGTTCTTGAGGATTGAATTCTCTTATTACAGCATGATCAAATCAGCACGAAGCAACTCCTTTATACGGTTGGAGTGCTACTCCAATTCACTGGTGACCACATCTCTTCGGGGACTGGTTCTTAGCTCGCTATTTCTGAAACTGGAATAACTTGCCCTTTCTCTCATTTCAACGGATTTATTATATTAGCAACAATAAGTTACCTTCAATACTTAAATCAATGATGAATGAACAAAAATCCTTAATTATCACCCATCAATTTACAGATTGACATTATGATTACAACTACTCCAGCAGTCGATGCCTTTAGGCTTGCAAATTATTCCTTTTCCTCAGAAATTATCTCAGCTTAACAATTTCATCACTTTGATTCTTTGTTAGCGTTTACAGACTCGTCACTTTTTACCTTTCAACAAACAGCAATACTTGCAGTTCCTTTTTCTCAGTCTGTCTATCCTCAAAACCATATTTTTCATTCGATCTCTCATCAACTCTCTTTGCTGGAGTGGCAATCTCAATCTTTTGAGTTTATTTCTAATGTTCTGAGTGCTCTTTTAGTTGTAGAGTACAAACGGATAATTTTTTTTCAAGCTGTGTATTGCGCATAAACAAATCATCATTTTATTGTTATATTTTTTACATCGTCTTCTTGAGCGTTTCATATTTTTATCTGATATTAAGAAGCTATGTTTTTATATTGATTTTGTCATAGTCTTCAGAATCACTGTCATTTTGGTGCGCATTATCTCGTTACTACAGTAAATTATTTAAATCTGCAATTTGAGCTTGTAGTTTTACACAATTTGGGCAGGGTTTGATCGGCGGTAGTGGAGGTGTTTATTGCTGAACTTTACCGAACTGCACTATTTTTTACATAAATGGCAAATAATTATTAGATTTAAATTAAAATTTATCACTTCGATCGTTAGATATTACTTCCTCTGTAGCTAGAAGCTCCTTATTCCTCTTTTGAGACATTTGACTCTGGGTTTATTACCTTTTCATGTATATTTTATAGTGATTTCAGATTTATCTTTATTTGACGAAGATATTTTTGCGTTTCATAGTCTACTGGCATCCGAAATAAACTATTGTTAATGGTAACAGGTGATGGTTCAATTTAAATTAAAGGCTACGAGGATTTAATTTATTTTGTTTGTTGAAGAGCCTCATCTTTTAGCTTAGCCACCTGTTAATGACCTTTCCCTTTTAATTTAGTTGTCTCTTGAGTTGTTTTGGCAACAGAAGTGTCTCGATCAGCTTGGCTTAAATTTGACGTATTCCTAAATATTCTTTCCATCATATCTGAAGTATACCCAATAACTTTCATATTAATATCCATCAAATTCTTTTGATTTTGCTTTCTCAATCTACTGATATACTACCTCTGCATCAATTTAACTTGCTCCAAATACTGATTGCCCATTTCCTTTGAATCCAATCGATTCACACTTTTGAATTTGCTGTATTCCTCTACCTTGGAAATCTTCTTTAATTCACTTATCCTTTTATCCTCTCTTTTTATCATTACTGGATTCTTTTCACTGATCAATTTGCTTTGATTTTATTCCTGCTTTTTGGCCAGGAATTGCAATTTTATCTTTTAGTTTTGCAGTGCCTTCCACTGCCTATCTGACTCGTTTGTTTGCATAAGTCTAGTCTACGATACCTTTTTTTATTCGCTTCTAATTCGATGGTATTCCCTCTGCAGATGCCTCTCTCTATTTTCGTTCTTTTGAATGTCCTCATGAATTTTCTTGAGAACATTTTCCTCTAAATCTTTCAGCTCCTGAATTCGCTTTGCATTACGATTATTGATTTATTCTAATCTCCGTTCAAGTTCATATTTCTTCTTCAAATTTTGTTTTTATATTTAAACCAGCTTAACGTCACTATACTCGTCCATTTTCTTTTTATGCATCAATTTCTTGGAAAGAAGGTCGATGGATCGTTCACGATCTATGTGAGTTTTTAGATTGTATTTATTGGCA